>Ga0209629_10001438_pt1 | contig 15066 bp, 9 predicted proteins | sample TergutCu122P5_FD_187286 | JGI IMG/M metagenome (GOLD analysis project Ga0209629, IMG submission 187286) | Cubitermes ugandensis P5 segment gut microbial communities from Kakamega Forest, Kenya - Cu122 P5 (SPAdes) (version 2) | ecosystem: Host-associated > Arthropoda: Insects > Digestive system >...
TGCAGCAAATAGAAAGAGACTGTTTCAGCTTTGCCAAACGTAGGTCCATATATATATGACGTTAGCATTTCTGGCTTTACTAGGAGCTCCATATATATATACGACATTAGTAGCCTAAGGTTTAACTCCAAACAGTGGAAGTAAAATATCACTTATATTTCAGATCACATTTGGGAGTTTTCTCTTTGTCTGAAATATGTAAAAAAGTGTAGAAGGAGTATTGAAATTTTGTGCTTTTATAATTTTTGTTTTTTCTCGTTTTCTTTCAGTTTTCGGCCATGCTACAGAGAATTGTGATGATGGTGAAACATTTTAACATGCAGTAATATTTTAGAAAAAAATTTGTGATGTAAAATAATATACCATAATGTAATATCGACTATTATAAGAATATGTACATGCCGTCTATCCTAGACTTGTAGGGTCTGTATTGCCAAAAGAAAATAGTTACTATTTTTATATTCATACTTGTACATAACTGTGTAAGTCAATGGAACTGGCACTCTGAATGGTGCCTTGTGTATTCATTTACAAATTTCTTGTACAGACAGTGATTTTATGCAAGTTATGCATTGAAACAAGTTACTTGGTACATTGTGTTTATGAAATAATTATTGACTGCTTTCTAATTTAAATTTGTTAGTTTGTAGTTATAGCCTAATTTATAAACTGTGGTATGTTATATAATGTTGACTGTTGTGTTCTGGATTTCATCAGCAGTGACATTTCAGAGGAACATGATACCCCCATTGTGTCCAAGGTGCCACGGTATCTCTTAGGGGGAGGATGGGATTTGTTTATGTAGATGGATTGACAGCAGTGTGGCTGTGAGAACCTTGGGAAGGGGATAAAAATGAAGTTCAGTGCAGGCTGGTGGGAAAATGTGAAATAGGGAAGTTGAAAAACCAGGCACCCTTTCAGGTCACAAGAATAAGAAATATGGAGTGGGAAAGATATCCATGTAAGGCACTTTTCTAGTCTGTAATAAATGGAAAGTGAGAAGTGGTTAAATCCAGTGTTTGAGAGTACAGGTAAGGGAGTGTCACTTAAGAGCACAACACTGTCCTGACCTTGCTTCCATCAGGAAGTGGCTTCCATGACATTCTTAAGTAGGACCTTTTCTCATTGTTCATTTTGGGTTGCAGTTTAATGTCACCATGTGATCTGTGTAAGGCATGTAAGTTTCTTTGTTTATATTTATCATTTTTATAGCCCTGTAAAGTTGGTGTTATATATCCTGGTTTCTCAGCTTTTCCACTTCACATTTCCTGGTCACTGAGACTTTGCTGTTTTCTCTCCTGTTCATGTGGTACTGATTGGTCACATTCCTTGCCACCTGCTTAAATAACAGAACCATATTCTCACATTTATCACTTCAGCAACAACTTGTAACTGATTCCTTTATGCCTGAAGCTGGGAGCAGCATGTGTCTCCAAAATATCAGTATCAGTGTATGGAATTACTGAGTGTAAAACCCCAGAAAATTATGGCCTGAAAACTCTCCACCTTGAAGACCTGAAAACTTATATAACTGTTGTTTGACTGCTTGTTAATATTCTTTTTCCACTTAAAAAAATGTTGATACAAAGGAATCACAAATTACAAACTTCTACAACAATAAAACGAAAAAGTAAACCTATTTGTAAGTATACAGGGTCAACTGTAACCCATGGGGTAAGTTCAGTGAAATACGATACAAGGATTAGATCAGTCAAACACATCTTATTTATTTTTTATAGTAGTTTTATTTTAGTTGTTTGAGTTTACATGGGCCCATGTAAACTCAAACAACTAAAGTAAATAAGATGTGTTTGATATAAACCTTGTATCTTTTCTTTAAACACATCGGGATGGCTACCATTAAGTTCAGTGAAATACCGTGAGAATAAAAAAAGCCATAATGTCATGAAACAGGTCACACAGTATGTAGAAATGCTTCCTGTTTATCTGCCCTGCCTGGTGTCACAGCTACAATGTCACAATGACGGCACCATAATTTTTCAAGAAGACAGTGCACCTCCACAGTTCTATACAAAGGTCTTTGTTCATCTGAACATACTATTTCCTGGCAAATTAATTTGACATGGCTCCTGCATTCCCCAGTTCTGACACTTGTAGAGTTTGGTCCTTGGGGATTCATGAATGATGTACCCACATTTCTCCAGTGCTGTGAGCTGCAGCACTGTGTCACAGAGATGGTAAGCAAGGTGGACCAGCAAATTCTGCAGTTGGACTATCAATGGGACATGTGCAGGGAAATCATGTGAGTTCTTACTGAACCCCTGTAGATAAACATGAAGTGCTTCTTCATATACTACAAGTCATTGAAGTTAACAAGTAGATTTTTCCACATGATGAACCTTCCAACAAACTATAGTTTCACTTAGTTAAGACCATAACAGAATTTTAACAAAGTTTCCTAAATGCAGTTGTTCTATTACTTTACCTGCATGTAAACAGGGTAACAAGTTCTACAGAACAGTTATATAACTTCTGTGTCATTCAATGGATCCAATTTATATGATAATTTGGAAAAATAATTAGCCTGAAACGTAGGAGTGAGATGAATATGGTTGTTTTCTTATATAAAATCATTTCCAGTAGAAGGTAAAGGTAAAGGTGAAGTTCAACCCAGAATAGGCCACGAAGGCCCAGAGAAGGAGCAGATGTATAGATCTACTCTTCCTTCAACCTCAGCACTAGATGGAGGTGGATGGTCAATGGCACACCCCGGCCACTTTACCTCTGGGAAAGACCTGGTTACCGTTGTATAGGAGGCTGGGTAGGCCCCCAGACCAGTCTGGACAGGTGCAAAAAATCTTGCCCCCACCGGAATTCAATACCCAGATCATACAGCCCATAGGGAGTCACTACCTGACTGTGCTATCCTGGCACCCAATCATTTCCAGCCTGTAAAAAATTTTAGACTGGTAATATGTACAATAAATTAAAATATAATCTTGATACTTTATTACTCAGTGCAACTATAATTCAGCATACACAATAAAGTTTCTGATAATCCAGCACCCATGGGACTGGACAGGTGTCATATTGTTGCATGTTCTGGTACTGCCGGTGTACTTGGGCTACACAACTAATCAGAAAACTATTCCATGCGGTTCTCTCTTTTTTTGTTGGCTGAGGGTCACCAAGGTCCTCTTCAGTTATTTTTGGATCCTTCATAGCTCAAGAAGTTGATGCACTAGGAAACATGGGCACAAGATATGTTTTGCTACTCTGCCAAGCTGATCAAGGAAAACTTCCAATGGTGGCCCGTATTTATCCTGCATTGTCCTGCCAGAATAGCTCAGTCATTTTATGCTTTGTTTACATACACTTCTGATATTCAAAAACAGGCATAAACATAAATTCCTCTTCTTGAAATAAGACAAATGGGTATATAAAAGTTTATGTGTTCATTTTGTCTTGTATTATTTCACTTCATTGACACTGTAAACACAAATGTAGGCTTATGTGCCTAACATAATAAGTTAAATTTCTTAAATCACTGTACATAAACTACATTTGAGAGAGAGTTCATAATATCAACATGCACCACAGCACATTAAACTGATCAGTTCTTTAATCCAGTCCTTCTTTCTTCTCTTTAATTGCTTCCTGCAAAAGAAACATATATTTACAGTGAAAAAGTGAAACATTATTAAATATATAATTTCATTTATACAGTGGTATACTAATAAGTTTTATTTACCCTGAACCTTTCCTCAAAAAGTGACAACTCAGCCAACAAATCAGTTATTGCATGCATGAGAGCATCCTGTGGTGTGTAGTCTGAAGTTGTTTGGATGCGCAATATGAATTTATGTTCCAGTGGATGTGGCAGCTTGTAACCAGCAAACAATACATTTGGGTCCTTCAAGAGTTGACTGAAAAGAAAGAAGTAAATGTTCATTAGGTTTTTAAGTTCCATGTGTACAAATATATCTAAACCCTACAGTTGCGGATGGAGTTGCCACAATGTGTTTACACTGGACACTGCAATACTATTTTGCAAATAGCATGTCTTCTGACAACACTGCCTGTAAACGTGAGACTAGAACAGCGTATTTCAAAACCCACGGGGTGGAAATGGAATTTCCACTCATAGTCTACATATTTTCTCGGGTATTCGATTCGTTGGTCTACCACAGTGTATGTGAAATCAAGACATTGACAATCTCCATACAAGTCATACTTTCTAATCATATTTCCCAGAGTGTGATCTTCTTTGTTGATGGTGAATATTGCAGCGTTTGGCACTTTGGTATCTTGCTCTTTGATGATCCTGTAAACAAATTGCAAGAACGATCACGAACTTCTGCATATTGTACGTAGTTTGAATGCAAGGTTTACGACTTACATATACTCAATATATATAATAATAAATGAATGAACTCACTTCTTTTCGCCTTCGAATAAAAGGAATGATTCGAATGTTGGAGGTGCATTCATTTTTACAGTAAACGAACACTTAACGCTCGGGAATTATCGCAAGAAACTACTTCAGTCCTCCACTACCATTCCCAAAATTCGCACACTTGAGAACACACCAACTAGTAGACACACTAGAGACACAAGCGGTTATCTCGCGTATTGTAACTGAAACAATTGCACAACGAAATTTCAACTCCGCTACTAGCGACACAAGTGTTCAATGTGACAAATGTCCGCAAGGTAGTTGTCGTAGTTGTCAAAATGGCGGCGGAAGGGTCGGGTGCAGCGGCTGGAAATCCGAACGTGGAAGTGGTACGAGGGCAGTGTTTTGAAGTGGGGCCGAGGTATACGAACTTGGCGTACATTGGAGAAGGGGCATATGGAATGGTGGTGTAAGTGTAATAGAACTGTCTCTGTAATTATCATTTCGATTGTTTCTAACCTAATTGGTGTCATGTAACTTGGTTGTTTGTCTGCACAGATGCATACCCGTAAGCAAGCCTCACGTAATCCTTCAGTCTGACGTTAAATGCACAATACAAAAAAACTGTAGAAGGATCGATTACTCTTGACAGTTGTTGCCGAGAAGTGACAAATTTTTATAAAAGCCTTGCTCCCTTAAGTGTGGAGAGGTTAAAACTTACAGTAGTAACTTTTTATAACAGTGTTCTGAATTTATCATTTTTCTTTTGCTTTGACATAAAAATATTAGCAGTCTGTTGGAGTAATTTTGCATTGTTGTGTATTTATCCAATAGTGACCTGTACATCGTTTGGAATTGTTTTCTGCAGTGTCAGGAAGTGTGTTTGTAACACATATCTCAGAAAATTTGAGCCTTTATGACCCTTTTGAAACTTTTAAAATTACTGAAGTGTGGTTAAGTGTAAATTTGCTTTTGTCAGGACTTAACATCAATCTGATTGCATTCTTCATTATTTTTATTTCACAAGGTTGATGTATTGGTTGACAGAACATTATTAACGTTTGCATTGCACGTGATAGGTAATAAATCAGGTGTTTATGGTTTTGGCTGCTCCTGGTGGTTGGGGAGTAAATAAAAGATGTCTCATTCAGAATGATCTTTCAGTGCATGTGTTGTTTAGTCCAAAGTATTTTAGCTTTGCATTTTCAAATGGAGTTCTGTCTGTTGCACTTCCTGTGGAGTAAATTTAGAAATTAGAAAAGAAAAGTTATATAGGAATCTTTGTATTTTGACATCTGTGTTGGGTTAATATCATGACTAACACTTTTCATGATTTTTATCTGTTCTCCCAGGCAAATGCTAGGATACTGTATTAAATAGGCCATAACCACTTCCTTCCACATTCTTTTAAATTCACTGTTCACCACATAAAATGTTACATAAATTCATGTTTTATGCTGCATGGTTTTTTCAGTCTTATTATTTATAATAGACCAATTTTTAACATGCGGTCCCTCATATTAGTGGAGTGGCTGGCTGTAGACTGGATGGCCAGGTTTTTATTTTCTGTAGTCAAGCTGATTACTTTTGTTTGTACCAGCACATCTAGAATGTCTTATGGACTTTCCTGAAGGTGCATATGCAGCAGGTGTGTGGAGCTGATAGTTCTCCTTCACCTGGTATCACAGTTAAGGATGTTAGCTTCTTGCTATTTCTGTGTCTTTATGGGATAATATTCATGCCCTGTATGTCTGTGCCTGTTCTGTTCTGTATGAAGCTGAACAGGTATGGTTAATATCTTGGTAGTGGAAAAGGAAGGATGTGTTTATGTCTTTTTTAAATCACAACTCTAACACGGTAGTTGTGATTCCACAGTTAATGAAGTAACTGGCTGTGTGTTAGAAGTCTGGGATTTTGTTTCATTGTTACACATTATTTAATTTTTCTATCTTTATTACAGCCAGATTTATTTACACTAGTCCGCTTAATGCTGAGAACTGCATCTGGCTTCAGGGTTGTAGTTGGCTAACTTCCAGTGTTAGTTATTGTTCTTTCCAGCACTGTCTGTGTCTCTTACACACATTGTAACCTTAAGATTATCTTATTTCACAAGCATATGGAAGTTTTATTTTTGATGTTATATTTTTATTTATTCTCATATTTATTCATTACTTTTCTTCCTTATTTATTATTTTATACGGTGTTTTGAGTTGTCAAGCCATAAAATATGTCATTTATATTGTTCGTTGATGCATAATATGACTGTAGTAAGCATTTAAGCCATTTTTTGCAGTGCAGTTTTTTATCCTCTTATGTAATTCTGTATCATTCAAATTTCTCCACCACACTTTTGTCATAGGATCCAAACAAGTAACTGTGAATGCTGGATAGGAGGTAGGAGGGTGGTATTAGTTTGTAAATAAAATGGAGTTGGAGAAGTAAGGGTGAGTAGGTATTTAGAAATAACATATTTACTGTTATTTTCATCACCAGACTGTGTTTTTAATACAGTAGTTTCAAGTTGGATGTATGCTCGTGGGTCAGTAGGTCAGTAGTTACGCTCAGTGTTTGCTCCCTCACTTCCCGTATGGGTATTTTGGCTTTTAATATACATTTAAATCTATTGTTGTCTTAAATCATGCTATGTAATCAGTAAACACAATTTGAATACTGATTGAATAAACTAAGTTTTTAAATTGATTGTAGTTATGAAAATGTAAAACTTCTTCAGCTCTGTTGTGTACTTACTCCTTGATTCTTGTTCTTATGATGTGTAGTGAAGGTCTAAATGCAGCAAACTACTGTATATTCCTTCTTTTAGTTTCTTTTATGATTCTGAAAAATAATGGAAAGGAAATGAACTTAAGTATAGTATGTAGTGCCATGTAAGTGTGGTTTATGGAATACCATTGTGGACTTGAAATGTGGCTTTCCTATTTTGATAATTTGGAATATCTCAAAGCTGAGAAGTGAATGCAAAACTAAGTTCAGAGACCTACTTTTTTTTAAATAGAAAAGCTTGTTTAATGCAGTGAATTATAAATCCAGGTCAATATACACATCAGATTAGCGTAGAAAGTAGAAACACTTTTAACTGTGTAAACTGAGAGGGTAGGAACCGGGACAGCATAGTCATTGTAGTGGCTGAGCTATGGACTGGAGGATCAGGTTCTGAAGAAAGGCCGTGCTCCATGAAATGAGTTATTTAATCAACTTTTGACTACTACTTAAAAATCATATGCAGTAAAATAGCGTGATAAGAATGTGGAATAATTTTAGCAGTTAAATCCACATGTGTATTTTATTTGCGCGAAAGCAATGTCGTAATTTCCGGTTGTTGTGTGACAACATGTATTTACAGTGGGGCGTGATTGCGCCGGTGGTCGCAAACCACTACATAGCACAGGCAATACGGTTTTCACTCCTGCAAATTGCTTTTTTTTTTTTAAAGGAGAACAATTAGACACGCATACAGGTGGACGAACGCTGTGTTACACTTGTTTGCTGCTTGTAACTGCAACAGGTGGTGCGTGGGCCGTCTTCTCCCCGGACATTAGTTTCTGTCAGCCTAGACTGCCTTCCCGTGTCTCCTGTCTGTTTTACAGATGATTTTGCGATCTTTACAAGCAAAGAAACGAGAACATAGACATTTAGTAGTGGATAAATGATCTGTCTTTAATTTAAACGGTGATGTGGGATTTATGGTATCTAACTCCGTCAGGTATTCTTATATTCTTTAGTTCAACCAACAAGATGCAACGTTATACAATATCCGTTTATTGTTGCCAGTGCTCTACATGTTTCGAGCGGTTTTTTCTCTCATCATCAGGAGCTCAAAAACGGAGTTCCGACTCACCCAAGCTAGCGGTCACGGCAAACAAGTTTGACAAGTACCCGATGCTGCATGGACAGTTTTTGAACTCCTGATGATGAGCGGAAAAACCTCTCGAAACATGTAGAGCACTGACAACAATACACGAATATTGTATAACGATGCATCTTGTTGGTTGAGCTTAAGAATACATTAACGATGCACGGTCCCAGGAACGTTAAATCCGTCAGGGGTGTTACTTCTTCATTGGCATGCGGTCATCATAGTTTAACCGATGATTCCATAACAGTGATTGTCCATGCAGATGTCTTCTGGTTTCTTCCTCCATCTCTTGACCCCCGTTGATTTCATGTCATTCTCAGTACAGTCGGGGCACCTTAATTTTGGTCTTTCTGCTTTCTTTACAGTCATATCATCAGACATTCTTAGCAGATGACCAGCCCATTCTAGTCTCCTTACTTTCATTTTTGTTACAATATTTGGCTTTTTATACATAACCTGTTATTCGTCATTAGTCATGGGTGTTAGATTGTTTATACAGTATAAGGGCTTTGAAATCGGTACGAAGCGATCACCTTGTAAATAGGTGTAGAAGTAATTGTTTTATGAAGTAGAAGATCTGATTGTGATGAATAATCCTCGAAACATGAAATTCTTCTGAGCAGTGTTTGTAATTGTGATTCAAGCTGTCGGAAAACCCGTGCCTCTCCATTGCAAAGTCTAGTCGGATAATATTATTTAGAGAAATAATGAATATTTATTTTAAGAATCATACAAAACCCATAAATACACTGTAGGCAAATTGCTGAATTGGTATTAAAGCAGGTGGTACATTGAGTAAGCGCTGTGCTTCCGGAAGCGTCTACAAGACGCTTTAGATATCCCGTCCCGGGCGCTTCGCTCAGAGCCAACAGCGCTTCACCGTAAAGGAAATTCTGCAGTGTCACAATTGTAAATGACACAGTTCGGTGGTCACCTCCCGTCGGGGCGCACCTATGCTGTACACTAGTCTCATCCTCCGGCTGATACTGACACTCCTTGTGCGAGAGGCTGCGAGGCCTCCGCGACACATCTGCAGTCACTGTGTGGCTTTCTGTATGATACCTTACGCAAACTGCAGCAGCTGTAAGAAATATAGGCCTAAATGAAGGTAAACATTTCCGAATGCTCTAGGTCTGCGCAGGAAAACACTTTACAAATAAGCGTAAAGGTTTCGAGCAGTAAGTTCTGTTTCAGACAGTAAGGGGTCACACAGAAGACACATGCTGAAAAAATAATGAACGAATTTGATGCTAGATTGGTGACATCTTCAAGAAAATCTTTGGCGCTATTTCATAACAGACGCCCCGCTTCGCCGTCACGCGAAGCGTTCCGAGAGTAATGATGCTTGAGGCGATTAAGATGTCTCCGTATGTACGAAACGTACGAATGTTCAATGTGGATGTAATTTTTTGGAACAATCCTTGCAATACTGTTCATTTGGTGGCTTTTATAAGTGGGTATGATCGGAATTGAGACATAATTAGAAGTCATAAAGGAAAGAGTATTTTCTAGACGTATTTAACATGAATTGTAACGCGTCTTCCTTGTTTCATGTAGGTATACCCCTTGGTATAACTATTGTATCTTAGGGAAGCACAGAGGTTGGAAGTGTTTAAGAACAAAGTCGTGAAGACAGCGCCTAGAACTACGAGAAAGTAACAGGAACATGGAGACAACTGTGCAATGAGGTGGTTTGTAATCTTTGTCTACAACAGAGAGCGCTAGGGTTCTCACGTGGACGACGGGTGTGTGACGAGTGAGACGTGTAGTACGCATAGGAAAGTTGAGAAACCGAAAATGCTAGTCGGAAAATCTGGAAGGAAGAGACCATATGTGGGACCTGACGTAGATGGGAGGATAATACCATACATAGGTGCTGATAAGTCCCTAGCCCGACCTACTTCCCGCTGTATTTTGTTTGATGGTGAAAATATTTCTTTTGATGCTAGTCTTGTTATATATGTATAAATATTACTAATATTCCTCCAATTATGATTATAAATAGGATATATGAAACTCAAAATCTTCTGTTGCTGTAGCTTGTTTCCTTCCTGGTCGGGCTAAGGACTTATCAGCACGTCTGTAATATTAAAATTTATCTTAAAGAAGTTGGGTGGGCTCATATGGGCCGGGTGTTGAACACAGGTAAGCTTGCGTTTAGGTAAGGATCTCTCAGATTTTTAAGTAGGCGGTGACGATTGAGCTGCCTCTGAACAACCTGAACATAAAGGATGGCTTTATCTTGAGCAAGTTATGGAAACCCTTTTCTCCCTGAAGGAACGGACGAAGCCCCTGCCCGTGGATGTGTAATCTTGAACATTGCGGCCATTTTACGGTAAACGACCCACTGCCCCTCAAGACACTAGTCGTGGATAGCTGATAATATCCTCTCTGTTCCCACTGTTGGCCTCCTTCCCACGTCCGTAGGTCTGAATCACCCTCGGTCGGTCCGCTTAATCGCAGATTTTTCTCTTACTTGCTTGCTTCTTCTCCTGTACACATTTCTGACCATTATCAGCCCCGTACAGCCACAGACTAGCTGCCCGTCCAGACAGTGGTTGCCTTGATTAAGCAGGTCGTCACCTTGTCTGAACTCATGACTTTACTGCTACTTACCTCGGTTCTCTCCATTTTATCCAAGATCTGTGTTTCAACCCTTCACCTTATGTACACCCTTAAAAATCTATTCGCCCCCTTCAGTTTATTGACTTGCGCCTTTCCACTTTCGACTCTGGCTGTCTGTACAGGAATGCTACTGTCATTCCTTCGCTATTCATGTCACCTCTATGATACTCAGTTTTTCGTGTAGCGTACTCTGTGATTTTTCTCAGCCGTAAAGCAAACGTCGGGGTGTAACTCGAAAATGGAGCATGGCCTACACTCCTAGTCACTGAAGCCTCAACAAAGCGACTGTCCCATAGGTCGCAAACGCCTCAACAGACGCGGTCGGGCCCCCTGGGTTGCAGTCACAGATAGAAGACGAAAAAAAAAAATGGTCCGAATGATAATAATTATTGTCCAAATTTAATCTGCTGTTAATTGTGTTTTGTGGCGAATTCAAAACGTCATCTGACCACTCAGACTCGCAGTTTATCCGGACAGACGCATGCAAGATAACCCTTCTAGTTTGGTTCTGTGCATACAGTGTTATTGTTGATGTTGATTCAGGAGGCCTTCCGAGATATGATAACTACCTGGTTCCACCTTTTATCAATAGATTACCCACCTCGACAGCAAACAGTATCGAATACGAGAAATGGTTATAGATAGGATACATGTCGCAGTTACTGGTAATCTCTTATATAACGTGTTAGAAGAGCACGGAGCACGGTATTCATGCTTAGCAGGTCTAGGGGCCCTAAATCTGTGTTTTTAAACTATTAGATCTCAGAAATTGGATGTTATTCTTCATAAGAAGAAGTTCGTTGGACATCAGACCGTTCCGCGGTTGTACCGTTTTATTGCTGTCCCATAATCATTAAAAGCTGTCATTTCAGTGTGATTATTGACCGTCATCGTAATTAATAGCTTCGTTTCTCATAAGCTGACAACCCGAATGTCGAACCGTTAGCAAAATCAGGTTCCATCGATCGAAGGGATATAGGCGCAGGGTTGTGCTCAAATAATTTAGTGACCACGTAATTTGGAAATAATACTTGGTATATATTTTGTTTTTGAAATTAGTTCTTCCATATGTTTAGGTTCTTGCATGATTTCCTTTGTTTGGGATGAAAAGGAGACATGTCTGAGTGTCTCCTAGTATAGCTGTTAAATCAGTTTCTCATTTTTTTTATGAAAATTGGTAAGATTTAATTTCCTGCTGTCAGTGTTAACAACATGGCAGAAGCACGATCTTGTGCAGTAGAGGCGCCACGTAGTATGTATGCCTGAAGCGGTGTTGGTGATAGGTCGTGGAATAATATGCAACATTTGCGAAGCTGTTTTTTAGAATCCGAAACATCAAAATGTCGGCAGCATTAAAGTTATATTTACCTTTCGGTTTGCTAATAGTAATTCCTAAAGTGGAACTAGGTGTGTGAACTTTGATATAGATATATAAGCATACCAACAAATTCTCTGTGGAATGCAATTCGTCTGTCAACAGTTGCAAACACGTTTGGTGTGTGAAATTTGTTGCGCCTAACAAATTTAATGGTGGCAACTAAGTTATTACTTCTTCCAAAGAAAGATACTGCCTTGATTTATTGTGTTAGGATGCTTTGTAACAGCTGAAACCTAAAACAACCAAGTACCTAACACACAATGAATGAAAAAGTACAATAAGTATTGGAATATGAATGAAACTTTAACATTTAAATAATATTGGTACACGGACTAGTATTTGGCCCATGAGGGAGTCCTCGCTCCCTCTGAAACCTAGAAATCGACGTAGTATGCCATTAGAAGCCTTTGTACACCTGGCCGGAGGACTGGGTCTTACGGCTTTACACTCAGAATTTGAGGAAGTTCGTGATTAATGAAGACGAACGGTGTTCATGGTACAGTGACAGTTAACGGTAGATAAAACATCAAGGTATCATCGTCTAGAATAGTGTTCTTAATTCCAGGATCAAGTCGTCATTGCGAGAAAAGTTGCGGCTGATATTTGTTTTTGTACGTTCAAGAATCGACCGAATTGAAAATCTAGACAATCTGTACGACAGCAAGTTTTTTTTTCAGTCAGAGGCTATTGAGTATACTATTAGGAGAAACATACAAATACCACCTCGCCGTATTTCTTTTATTTTATGCAGTTTGTGCAGTGGACGCACAAGAACGACTGAATATGTCGAAGCGTCTTAAAGAAAGGAAGAAAACTCAAGTACCAGCCGTTTTAACTTACGTAACGGGTTCTTTATACCTTCGGATTTATTTCAGCTACGTTTTGAGACAAACAGGAGCTACACTTCCTTCAGAGATCCCTTATCGAGAGAGAGAGAGAGAGAGAGAGAGAGATGCCATTTGCAGTAGGTCTGTGGTCGATTGTCACCACACATTTGCAGCCTTCTTATTCTTCGTAATGCGTTCACGGCTTATCGGCATAGTAGGCCTATATGCAGTTCACAATGAAACAAATTGGGAGTCGTAAAGTATGACTTGTTTCTAGGCGCGTTCTCATTCCTGTGGAGCACCGGTTCCGCGGCGGGAAAAAGTTTAAATTTGGCACAGCAAAAGCTCCTTCATAACTTCGAATGTAAGCATTTTTGAACGATGTAAGTCTTGCTTATGATGCCATGTTAACTGGTACATAGTTACCGACGTTTCGGAGGTGCTTGTCTCCATCTTCAGGGTCTGAGTATAGTCCAAGGATCTCCTCTGCGTGAAGTAATTAGACGATGAAGGTGAAGGTAACAAGCAGTTGTTTACCAATTGGCAGAGCGTCATATCCCATTGGACTTGTACTTTTATCAAGGCCGTTGCGAGAATCTCACGTCTTGCATATTACGTTGTATGTAGTGTATACGAGTAAATAACAGTAAGTAGCCGTAATTGACAGTATGTAGCCAGTGCATTCCAAACTTTAAGATAACAATTGCCACATTTAACTGTGTGGCAGCTTCCGGTGGTCGAGTTCAACATTTGATCATTTTTGGGTTTAACCTACACGCATTTATGCGCGTACGTGAGGTATGTCTCTTTCTTTCTTAGTCTGACTTCTTCTGTCTACGCATTGTAGGTGTAGAGGGTCATTGTTGTGCCTGCTCACACTCATTGACACACACACACACACTCGGTAGATCTCCTCTGTACGAGGGATCTGCACGTCGTAGAGCCTCTGCCTTACTATACACATCATCGAGTGTTACTCTCTGTATCTACCGGAGTGGAAAGGATTCGGACAAAGGTAGTAGAGAGAAGCGAATGACATTTAATGTTCAAGACACTTTTTCGTAAATTTTGATAATTAAGCAAAAGAACGCGAATTTTCTAGAATTGTTACGTTTTGCGAAAGGTATATTTACGAACTTGTGTGTGCACTGAGTATCGGCAGCGGTCCTCCCACCATATGCCGAGATTACCGAGGCCTGTTATTGTAGAATGATAATGCTGTCTCCAGTCTGAGTTTGTAGTTTGCATGTATATAAGCGTATATTTGATTAAATGCATTGTCATTCCACCAATGCTTCGTATTTATATTCATCTACCATGGTGTAGCTCAGGGGTTCTTAGCCTTTCTTGTGCCATGTACCTCTTTCAGAGTCTGGGGAAACCTACGGACCCCTTCTCAGGGAAATGTATTTAAATATATAAAATAGAAACGATGAGATTTATTGAATTTAGCAAAAGTCTTTGAAATGTAGAGGCCATAAATTACTTTGTTGCCTACATTCGTTACTGAAAGAAAAGCTAAATTTCAGTTACATGTTACTGAAAATAATGTAACTGTTTTCCCATCCAAGTTTACGGACCTCCTGAAATCTCTCCACGTACCCCTGGTTAAGAACCGCTGGTCTAGATGCTGATAGCGTCGCTAATTTGATTAATATGGAAACTTTGTTTCTCTCAGGATAATTAAACCGAAAGGAGCGGACGCTCCAGTATTGTTTCGCTATGTTTGCAGTTCGTAATACGTTAGTCTTAATTGTACCGCAGTCATTAATTTTTGTACAGGTTCATACCGATATTTCTTGTACAATTTGTAGTTTTTCCGAATGTGCGACGCGAGCTACTTTAATTGGCACCCAAATTCTCTTTAAAGTTTATACTAGGTACTAACGAAACAGTCACATGTACTTATTAACCCTTAGGCTACTAATGTCGTATATATATGGAGCTCCTAGTAAAGCCAGAAATGCTAACGTCGTATATATATGGACCTACGATTGGCAACGCT
>Ga0209629_10001439_pt1 | contig 15066 bp, 16 predicted proteins | sample TergutCu122P5_FD_187286 | JGI IMG/M metagenome (GOLD analysis project Ga0209629, IMG submission 187286) | Cubitermes ugandensis P5 segment gut microbial communities from Kakamega Forest, Kenya - Cu122 P5 (SPAdes) (version 2) | ecosystem: Host-associated > Arthropoda: Insects > Digestive system...
TTTGTGAAGCATTGCGTTTTTATCGGAGATGATGAAAAAGGCAGAAATAAGACCTTAAAAAATTACATTATGGTAAGAGTAGTTATTGATATGGAGTGTGGGAACACAACAAACTGAACCACCACCGGCTGGAAGCCGGTGGGTTCGGGCTGGCGGCTGAAGCCGCCTAAAGATGCAGTGTGTCCCAATTCTATTTCGTTTGGCTGCACCTAAAGTAAATGCGCTGGATTCGCGAATGACCTCGCAGGATCCAAGTAAAACCTAATGCGGAAATCATACCGCTTCTTTACTATTTTTTGGTAACCAAGATGGTTGACCTAAAGGTTTCGCCTGGAAGGCGAGGGTTTTAACCCCATGATACAGACAATAAAATATTTTATTTCCGCGTAATCGGCGTCTGAAAACGGACGCCGGTTTTTTTATGTCCAAAAGCAGAAAGGAGCTACCGCATGAGCCAACCACCGCCATACGGCTATTATCACGGCAACGAAGCCGACCAATACACATTTTACCGCTTTCGATCCGGATGAAGGTGTTCAAGCAGCCGTACGAAATGTGTTTTCCGCGTTCAAGGCCGGTGGGAGCGCATACAGCGTCGTGCGGTTTTTCGCCGAAAACGGCCTTCAATTCCCCAAAAGGGCCTACGGTGGAGCGTGGGCAGGCAAGCTTGTTTGGGGCAGCCTTACACACGGCCGCATTTTAGGCATACTTTACAACCCGAGTTATGCGGGGATGTACGTATACGGCCGCTATCATGACCGCAAGTCTGTTACGCCCGACGGCATTTTCATCCACCATATCGCGCGTTTGCCCGAAGATCAGTGGCCGGTGTGCATACCGGATCACCATCCAGCTTACGTCACGCGAGAAACTTACGACGCAAACATCAAGCAACTGCGTTCCAACCAGACGAATCTTGAAGTCAGCGGCGCGGCGCGCGAAGGAGCCGCATTGCTGCAAGGGCTCGTAATATGCGGCAAATGCGGCCGGCGTATGTCTGTGCGATACACCAGTAACGGCGGCATTGTCCCTAAATACGAATGCAAAGGCAGGTGGGAACATGGCCATACGGCGATGTGTACTTCCGTGCGTGCGAAAGAGGTCGACGACGCCATTGTGCAAAGGCTCCTAAACGCAGTGAAGCCGGCAAACCTTGAACTCGCGGTTCAAGTGATGGACAAACTGTTGGAACGCGACGACACCGCTGATAAAAGCTGGAAACTAGCGCTGGAAAGGGCTGAATACGAAACAGAACGCGCCGAACGCCAGTACAGCCAAGTTGAGCCGGAAAACCGCCTTGTCGCTCGAAGCCTTGAAACACGCTGGAATAGTGAATGCGCGGAAGTTAGCGTCAAGGCATTCCTGGGATATAATCCTGGATGCCCAGAAATGTGAAGAGTTGGATGAATGGGTGAGGAACTCCGGCCATCTGGCCAGAAACTGATTCTTATCCTAAAAATCCAAAATCAATCTTGAAAGGAGTGCGTTATGATGTTACGGTGTTCAGCGTACATCCGGAATGCACGCAGACACAGCGGAATCCTTTTGTTTATCTGCGCGCCAATGGAGGATAGCTGATTTATGTCAACCTTCATCAAGAAACAGTATGATGCCCTTTCTGCGCAGTAAAGCCGCCAGGGATTCAAAGCTTTTCAGGCGTTTCGGCCGCCTCCAGGGCAAAAAGACGGCGGCGCAGCGGAAAGCGAGCTGGTACAGCCGGCAGTACAGCTTGTACATATAAATATCTCCTCTTCACACGGAGCGTACGCGGCGCGGGCTTCATCACGGGCGAAGCGCGGGGCACAGACGCGCGCCGCGGTATTTACGAGAGATTTACCCGGCCGAACCCTCCATAAACGCCCTGAGCTGCTCCCTGGACACTCCGACGCCCTCTATTGAGTCCAGACGCCTGCCGTCCATGCGGTAGGCCGGGACCACCCACACGCCGGATTCCTCAAAGGCGTACGCGTTGCCGTCCTTCTGTATCTTGCGGTATCTGCCGCTTTTGAGCGCCTCGCGGAGCGCCTCCGCATCCAATATGTCGGCGAGGTTTTGCGCGAGGGTGCCGGCGATCTCAACGTTCACCCCGCGCTCATGGATCAGTTCAAACACCCGATCATGATACGCCCATAAATCTATGCCGCAGTCGGCGGCAAAATACATCCCCTGGATACAAAGCTCGGTGTGCCTGCCGTACCGTTCCGGGCGTGGGTGCGATTCGCACGGCCGCCAAACGGCTTCCACGCCGGGGTGGCCGGGCAGCAGTTCCTTCAGGTACTGATGCCCTTTCAGGCAATACGGGCAGACGTAGTCAAAGAATACTTCAAGCTTATGCATGTTTATAACTCCCTTTCGCATATATGGGTTTGTTCCTAAATAATATATGCGCCGTCACAGGGAGTTGCCTACATGGTCTCGTATTTCCGCAGCAGGCATATCCCGAGCACGGTGGCGCCGATATGGCTTCCGATCGTGGCGCCCAGTTCCTGTACGGGGATGTCGGGGCGGATGCCCGCTTTGATCAGCGTTTCCGTGATGACGTCCGCCTCCGGGCCGCAATCGGACTGCAGGACGCAGCATGCAAAACGGTCTTTGTCGCCGCCCATGCTTTCGATGTATTTAAATGAGAGCTCAATGACCCTCCTGACGGCGGCGCGGCGGCCCCGCACCCTGCCGACGGGGTTCAGCTCCCCGTCTTTCAGCACGATGATTGGTTTGATATCCAGAATATTGCCGGCCAGGGAGCTGACCAGGCCAATCCGGCCACCGCGCTGTAGATATTCAAGCGTGTTGACGGTAACGAACGCCCTGCCGGTGTTCTTGATCTTCTCGACATTTGCCAGTATCGCGTCAAAGGAGAGCCCGGCGGCCCTCATACGGGCGATTTCAAGCAGCAGCAGGCCCTGCGCGCCTGACGCCAGGATGGAATCGACCACGGCCACGCGCCTGCCCGGAAATTCCTCCCGCAAGCTGCCGGCGGCGTCCACGGCGCTCTGACATGAGCCGCTGAACTTGGAGGTGAGGCAGACGCATAAAACGTCCTGCCCCTTTTCAAGCGCCGGGCGGAAGGCGTCCTCATAATCGCTGACGGGCGGCAGCGAGGTGGATGGGAAGCCCTGCCTGGAGCGCAATCTCCTGTAAAACTCCGCGTTGCTGATCTCCGCGCGTTCCTTCACGTACTGTTTTTTGTCGAACGTGACATAATACGGGATTATCCGGATGTGTTCCCTGTCCAGCAGCTCCTGCGAGAGGTCGCAGGCGCTGTCGGAAAAGAGCGCAAAATTTTCCATCGGTCACCTCTTTTTTGATATAACAATAACACAATCAACAATAATTTTTGCCGGGGGCGTACATACAAGCCGCCCAGCATAATAATTTTATTATAAGGAGAGCGCAGTGTCAATAGCGCATGGCGAACGCGCTGAGCCCCCGCCCTGTTCAATGTCAATTAATATAAGGGGGCTAAAAAGAGAATTTACAGAGCGGGGGCCCTGCTCCCGCCGCCGTATCCCGCCATGTAACACCCAAAAAATCGCGTAAAATCACAATGATCCCAAACCCCCTGATTTTTACCTGATACTGTTTCTTTTTTATCACTGACATAAATCAGCGTACATCCGGAATGCACGCAGACACAGCGAAATCCTTTTGTTCGCAGGTCTACGCGCGCCAATGGAGGATAGCTGATTTATGTCAACCTTCATCAAGAAACAGTATGGGGTAAAACCTGGGGGTTTGGGATGATGTGCTTACATTATAATATAATATTGACGTGAATATGACGGATTTCTGCCCAGCTCTGCGCCGTATTTCTGCAGGGGCGGCCTCCGGCCGTCCGCCCGGCATAAAGACTTCCTATGATGCCAAACTTGCGGGCGCGCTCAGCGAACCTGTAATTATCGGAATTATTGGAAATCCATAATTCGGCGGGCGGACAGGACCGTCCGCCCCTGGGCATACGAAACGCGGCAGACGCGTGAGTACACAGATATACGTAGCTCCGCTTCAATGCGTACCGATATGGGAGACGACCTCTATGCGGACGTTTGCCCGGCGCAGCGCCAGCTCCGCCAGCTTTTGATCGATATCGGTGGTGGCGTCGTGGATGGCGCGTTCCGCGCGTTCCTTGGCGCGCCTGGCGCGGTTTAAGTCGATTTCCTCCGGCCATTCCGCGGAATCGGAGAGGACGGTGACTACGTTGTCCGCCACCTCGGCGAAGCCGCTGATCAGAGACGCCTCGCGGTAGGCGCCGCCGTTTAAGATGCGCAGCATGCCGTATCCCAGCAGCGCCGTGTACGGTATGTGGTTGGCCATGAAAGCCGCGTCGCCCTCTGTCGTGCGCATTATGACCATATCCACGTCGTCATCGTACATCTTGCGCTCCGGGGTGACCAGGCGCAGACGGATTTTTGCCATGTTATCAAATCACCCCTTGACCTTCGCGACGACGTCGTCTATGCCGCCGGCACTTAAGAACGCGCTCTCCGGTATGTCGTCGTGCTTGCCGTCGAGGATCTCCCTGAAGCCGCGTATGGTCTCCGCGATGGTGACGAATTTGCCGGGGAAGGACGTGAATTTTTCGGCCACAAAGAAGGGCTGCGAGAGAAAGCGCTGAACCCTGCGCGCGCGGCCCACGATGACCTTGTCGTTCTCCGAGAGCTCATCCATGCCGAGTATGGCTATGATGTCCTGCAATTCTTTATAGCGCTGGAGTATGGACTGCACGTCGCGGGCCGTCTGGTAGTGCTCGTTGCCCAGGATCAGCGGGTCCAGGATGCGGGAACTGGACTCCAGCGGGTCCACGGCGGGGTAAATGCCGAGCTCCACTATGGAGCGGGAGAGAACCGTCGTGGCGTCCAGGTGCGCGAAGGTGGTGGCGGGGGCGGGGTCCGTCAGATCGTCCGCGGGGACGTATATGGCCTGCACGGAGGTTATGGAGCCGTTCTTCGTGGAGGTTATGCGCTCCTGCAGCGCGCCGAGCTCCGTGGCCAGGGTCGGCTGGTAACCGACGGCGCTGGGCATGCGGCCCAGGAGCGCGGAGACCTCCGAGCCCGCCTGGACAAAGCGGAAGATGTTATCGATGAACAGCAGCACGTCCTGATTGGCCATGTCGCGGAAATACTCCGCGATGGTCAGCCCCGTGAGGGCGATGCGCATGCGCGCCCCGGGCGGCTCGTTCATCTGGCCGAACACCAGCGATGTCTTGTTTATGACGCCGGATTCCGTCATCTCATTATAAAGGTCATTGCCCTCGCGGGTGCGCTCGCCGACGCCCGCGAACACGGAATAACCGCCGTGCTCCGTGGCGATATTGCGGATGAGCTCCATTATGAGCACCGTCTTGCCGACGCCCGCCCCGCCGAAAAGCCCGATCTTTCCGCCCTTGGCATACGGGCACAGCAAATCGATGGACTTTATGCCCGTCTCCAGCATTTCGGTCGCGGAGGACTGCTCCGCGAAGCTGGGCGCGCCGCGGTGTATGCTCCAGCGCAGTTTGACGTCCGGCGCGGGCTTCCCGTCGATGACGTCGCCGACGACGTTGAACAGCCGCCCGAGCGTCTCATTGCCCACAGGCACGGAGATGGGCGCGCCCGTGTCTATCGCGGCCATCCCGCGGACCAGGCCGTCCGTCGAGCTCATGGCCACGCAGCGCACCACGTCGTCCCCAAGGTGCTGGGCCACTTCCGCCACGATGGGCGGCTTGCCCTCGCGCGGGATGGACACGGCGCTGTAAAGCGACGGCATGTCCGATGAGTCAAAGCGTATATCCAAAACGGCGCCGATGATCTGCGTTATCCTGCCCGTATTGTTTGCGACGTTTGATGCCAAAAAATCAACTCCCTTACTAGAGGCTAGAAGCTAGAGGCTAGAGGCTAGAAAAACCCTTGAGCCGGCATCGATTGGCCTGTAATATTCGGTATTTGTGTATCTAAAATTTATTATATCGACGCGCGTTCCACAGATTTTCCGCCGGTAAATTCAGCAGCGCCGGGGATTTCGTACCCTGTAGGGGCAGCCTCCGTCCGTCCGCACAACCGAGAATTTCCAATAATCACAGGTTTGCTTACCGCGCGAGGCGCACAGTATTTGCATCGTGCGTTCCACAGATTTTCCGCCGGCAAATTCAGCAGCGCCTGGGATTTCGTGCCCTGTAGGGATGGCCTCCGGCCGTCCGCTCAACCGAGAATCTCCAATAATCACAGGTTTGCTTACCGCGCGAGGCGCGTCCCCGCGCAGGCCGGGCTTTTACACTGCGAACAGTGTAGGTGCGGTAGACAGGGCCATCCGCCCCTGCAAATCTACGTAACTTTATAGGTATGGGCGGACAGGGCGAACAGAACGGTCAAGACCGTTCCCTACATAAACGGGAGCGCGCCGCAATACGTCATTGCGAGCGCTCATAGCCTAAACAACGCCTGACCGTCAATGCGCGAAGCAATCCAGTTCTTAGGACTGACGTCATAATAACGTGAGTCCGACGGATTTTTCTCCGATCAATCCGGTAAAGTCAGGGTTCCGTATCCTGTAGGGGCGGACGACCCTGTCCGCCCGCCGAACTAAAGATTTCCAATAACAACAGGTTTACTTAACGCGCATAGCCGCGCCCTGCATCTGGTTTGGATTTCTGCTATCATCGATATAGGTTCGGGCGGACAGAGTCGTCCGCCCCTACGGCTTCACAGAATCTTGCCAGCCGGGCTATGCCTTTTTTATAACATGAGTCCGCTGGAACTAAATGTTCGGGCTTCGCACGCTGAAATATAATTCAGCGCATACCGTCTGGATTGCTTCGCGCGTTTACGACATAAAATTTTAAATGCGTGTGCGCTCGCAATGACGGGCAAACGGGAGCGCGCCACGATCGTCATTGCGAACGCTTAAAGAGAGGCTTTTCTGGCTTTCAGCCTCTAATTCGCATAAACGTGAGCGAAGGCTTTTCTGGCTTCCAATTCGCATAAACATAAGCGATGGGTTTTCTGGCTTCCAATTCGCATAAACATAAGCGATGGGTTTTCTGGCCTCTATTTCGTATAAACGTGAGCGAGGGGTTTTCTAACCTCTAGCCTCTAGCCTCTAGCCTCTATTCCAGCGCGTTCGCGCCGCTGACGATCTCAGTGATTTCCTGCGTTATAGCGCCCTGGCGCGCGCGGTTGTATTTGAGGGTCAGGCTGGCGATCATCTTTACGGCGTTGTTTGTGGCGGAATCCATGCTGAACATGCGGGCCCCGTGCTGGCAGGCGGCGGATTCGGCCAGCGCGCCGTAAATCACGCCGTCGGCGTACCGGGGGATGATGTAATTCAGGACCTCGTCGGCCTCCGGCTCATAGGTCATCATGCTGTCGTGATGGTCCTCGAGCATGCCGGTGTCTATGGGGAACAGCCGCAGGAAGACCGGGTTGTGGCTGACGATGGATTTGAACTCCGTATAGGCCAGGTAGACCGCGTCCGCCTCGCCGCGGTCGTACATCCCCTTGGCCAGCTCGCAGACGTGCTGCGCGTCGTCAAAGAAGGGCGTCTCCGATATGCCGTTGAAGGTCTTGATGACCTCTGCCCCGCGGCGCTTAAAATAGTCCCTGCCCTTGTTGCCGACGGATATGACCTTATAGGGGGCGTTTGTGGCCTTCATTTCCGCAAAGGCCAGCTTTGAGACGTTGGAGTTATAGCCGCCGCAGAGCCCCCTGTCGGCCGTGATGACGATGAGGACGGCGTTTTTGACCGGCTTGCTCCTGAAATAGGGGTTATCCGGGTTGCCGCCGAAACTGACGATGGACGAGGTGACGCGCCGCGTCTCAATAAAAAACGGGCGGTAACTGTCCAGGCGGTTCCGCGCCCGCTGGAGCTTGGAAGCGGAGACAAGATTCATGGCCTTCGTGATATGCTGCGTGCTGTTGACGCTGCGTATCCTTAGCCTTATGGCGCGGGTCGTGGCCATGCGATCACCTCATCTTATAAAAATCTTATAAATTTCATAAAATCTTATAAATATACGTTCGGCGGGCCTGGATTGCTTCGCGCGTTTACGTCCAAGCAATCTTTTGGTTGTGCGCGCTCGCAATGACGGGTAAACTTAAAGCGCGCCGTATCCGTCATAGCAGGCGCTCGGCGGCTTCTCTGCTGGACACTCTAACGCGTGAAGCAATCCGGACATTTCACGCTATATTAATATTTTCGCGTAAAATCCTGAACTAAACGGCGGCGTATCTGTTCTCTTCTTTGAATTTGGTGATAGCCGCGCTGAGCTTCTGGCTCGCCTCGGGGGAGAGGTCCTTTGTCGCGCCGATCTCGTCGATGATATCGCTGTGCCTGGACGCGATGTATTCGAACAGGGAGTCCTGGAAATCCAGCGCCTTCCCCACGGGTATATCGTCCAGGAATTTATTGGTTACGGCGAACAGGATGATGACCTCGTTCTCGACCGAGAGCACCTTATACTGCGGCTGCTTGAATATCTCCACGATGTGCTCGCCGTGGCGCAGGCGCTCCAGCGTGTCCTTGTCCAGGTCCGAGCCGAACTGGGCGAAGGCCGAAAGTTCGCGGTACTGGGCCAGCTCCACGCGTATCGGGCCGGCGATCTTGCGCATGGCCTTGATCTGGGCGCTGCCGCCCACGCGCGACACCGAGAGCCCCGCGTTGATGGCCGGGCGTATGCCGGCGTTGAACAGCTCCGTCTCCAGGAATATCTGGCCGTCGGTTATGGATATGACGTTTGTCGGGATATAGGCGGAGATATCGCCCGCCTGGGTCTCTATAATGGGCAGGGCCGTTATGGAGCCGCCGCCGTAGTCCTTATTGAGGCACGCCGCGCGCTCCAATAAGCGCGAATGCAGGTAAAAGACGTCCCCGGGGTACGCCTCGCGCCCGGGGGGGCGCCTCAAGAGCAGGCTCATGGCGCGGTACGCCACGGCGTGCTTTGTGAGGTCGTCATAGATGATCAGCACGTCCTTGCCCTGCTCCATCCATTCCTCGGCGATGGACACCCCGCAGTACGGGGCGATGTACTGGAGCGGCGCGCTCTCGCTGGCGCTGGCCGCGACTACTGTGGTATAGTCCATGGCGCCGGCTTCCGCGAGGGTGTAGACAAGGCGCGACACCTTGGACGCCTTCTGGCCTATGGCCACGTATATGCACAGCAGGTTCTTGCCTTTCTGGTTGATGATGGTGTCTATGCACAGGGCGGATTTGCCCGTCTCGCGGTCCCCGATGATCAGCTCTCTCTGACCGCGGCCGATAGGCACCATGGCGTCGATGGCCTTGATCCCCGTCTGAACGGGCACTCTCACTTCCTGACGCGTGATGACGCCGGGCGCGACGCGCTCTATGGGGCGCGTGGACGTCGTCTTTATGGGGCCCTTTTCGTCGATGGGCTGGCCCAGGGCGTTTACGACGCGCCCCAGCATCGCGTCCCCCACGGGGACCTCAGCCACCCGGCCCGTGAGGCGCACGCTGTCGCCATCTTTTATGGTCGCGTCGGAGCCGAACAGCACGACGCCGATGTTGTCCTCCTCGAGGTTGAGCGCCATGCCGTACACGCCGTTGTCAAATTCCAGCAACTCGCCGCTCATGGCGTTCATCAGGCCGTGCACGCGGGCGATGCCGTCGCCGACCTGCAGAACCGTCCCCGCCTCGCGCATTTGCAGGGAGGACTGGCCCAGGGCCTTGATCTGTTCTTTTATAACGGAGCTTATCTCCTCAGGTCTGAGGTTCATCAACAGCTCACTCCTTTATTTAAGAGCGTCAACTTCATATCGCTGATACGCTTTTTCAGCGTCCCGTCCAGGATAAAACCGTCCACGCGCACGCGCGCCCCGCCGATAAGCCTCGGGTCCACCGACGTCCGCGCCTCTATCCGCTTGTTGAGCTTCTTTGAGAGCGCGGCGGACATATCCGCGATCTGCCCGTCCGTGAGGGGCGCGGCGGATTCTATATACGCGACGGCGATGTTCTCATATTCGCGCGCGCGCTCCAAAAACGCCTCCAATATGGCGGCGATGATCTTCTGCCTGCCTTTGATGAACACGAGGTCAAAAAGCCCGTACAGGTTCCTGTTGAGCTCCGGGCCGAAGACCCCCCGCACGGCGGCGCTCTTCTGAGCGGCGCTGACGCGCGGGTGCAAAAGCAGCTCATTAAATTCCTTGTTATCATCGATGACCGCCAGCACGGCGGCCGCCTCTTGGGCCAGCTTATTGAGGGCGCCTTCTTGCGCGGCCTCCTCCTCGAGGGCGATGGAAAAAAGAGCCGCCGCGTAACGGCCCGGCGCTAAATCCGACATCAGGCATCCCCCAAATCCGCCATGATTTCATCAAAGAGCTGGTTCTGCGTCTGCGGATCCATCCTCATTCTGACAAAACGCTCGGTCATGAGGGAAGAGACCTCTATGATCTGTTTGCGGACCTCGTCCTTGGCCTTTTCCTGCTCGCGCTCGATATCCTGATAAGCGCGGGTCTTGATGGATTCGGCCTCGCGCCGGGCCTCCAGGATGATCTGATCCTGCTTTTCAAGGGCCTTTTTGCGCGATTCCTCCATGAGCTGCTCCCGGCCGCTCTCAAACGCCCTGAGCTTTGACTCGTAATCGTCCTTGAGCGTCTGAGCGGACTTTTCATTTTCCGCGGCGTTTTTAAGCTGTTCCGCGATGCGCTCCGCGCGCTTCCTCATGTAATTCAGCACGGGGTTGTACAGGAGCTTCGCCATTACGGCGGTGAATATGAGAAAGTTGATTAAATGGAAACCGACCGATATCAAGGTTTCCATGTCAAGTCCCAATATGCGGTCCAACGATAAGCCTCCTTTCCAAAAAAGACATTAACCGGGCGGAAGCTTATGCTATTGCGTCACCTGGCCCGCCAGCGGGTTCGCGAACAGCAGGATCATGGCTATGACGAAGGCGTATATGGCGGGCGTCTCCGCGATGGCGTCGCCGACCAGCATGGTGGAGAGGATGGCGCCGCGCGCCTCCGGCTGACGGCCGACGGCCTCCGAGCCCTTGCCCGCCGCGTAACCCTGGCCGATGCCGGTGCCCAGGCAGCCCAAACCGCAAAGGCCGGCCCCTATCGCCGAACAACCGAGCACGAATGCTTTTGGATCAATACTGCTCATGATGTTTCCTCCTTGATTATATAAAAAATATATTTAATGTTCCTCGGGTATGTTGTTGCGGATGAACGTCAGGCTCAGCATCAGGAAGATATAGGCCTGGAGCGCGCCCAGCGCTATGTTGAAGAACCCTCCCAGGGCCGCCGGTATGGCGATCTTTAAATACGCGGGGAAGAGGGCGTACACGAGCTCCATCAGGATATACCCGCCCGTTATCGCCCCGAACATGCGGAAGCTCAGGGATATGGGCTTCGCCAGCTCGCCCATGATGTGGATGGGCAACATGATGAAGGAGGGCGTGACATATTCCCTGAAATAGTGCCTGCGGCCCTTCCAGACGCCCATGATGTGAAACAGGGCGAAACTGGAAAGCCCGAACGTCAGCGTCATGCTGATATCCGCGGTGGGCTCCCTGAGGCCGATGATACCGCTGATATTCGCTATGAGTATAAAGGCCATGAGGCCGAAAAACCAATTGGAGAAATAGGCATATTCCCTGCCCATGACACCGGTCAGCAGATTGTCGAACATCTCGACGAGCGCCTCCACCGCGTTCTGAAACCCGGCGGGTTTATCGCTGAAGTTTTTGAGCTTTAGCCTGACGACGGCGGCGAATATGATCAGCGCGGCCATGATGGCCCACATGTTTATATCCGACTGGGTTATCCAGATATTGATCCCGCCCAGCTTTATCGAGCCGTAATACTTTATTGCCAGCCTTTCCGATATCGTCATAGTATCACCCCCTGCTTTTCATACATCAGAGCGTCAGCTCCCGCTTTTTGGGTTCGCGCCCTGCCGGTTTGAGACATTTTCAAATAGCCTGAGGCTGTACGCGGCAAACGACAGGACCAGCACCCCGAGCACCGCGCCGAACAGATTAAAATACCGCGGCAACACGGCGGATATGACCAGCGCGGCCAGCACCAGAAAATTGCGCGCGAAAAACTGCACGGGCGCGACGGCGCGCGCCTGCCCCGGCGGCATATCCAGCGTCTTGTTGATGTTCGCCTCCATGAGGGGCACTTTGACCGCGGACACCGCGCCGCCCAATAAGACGCCGAGCATGTATCTGCCGGCGTACGCCATGTCGCGGTTTAAGGCCGTCAGGATCACCGCGGCGCCGGCGGCCATGAGGACGGCGGTGTAAACGGCGCAGAGCAGCATGAGGCGGCGCGCGGTTTTAGACATTTTTGACAAGCGTCCGCCTCCTTTAATTTTGGCTGTCAGTTCGATAAACTGGATTGCTTCGCGCGTCAACGTTTAAGAAATTTTAAGGTTATGGGCGCTCGCAATGACAAATTGCGGCTCACCGCGTTTATCCGTCATTGCGAGCGCAAAGGTACTAAAAATCGGTTTCGGTAAACGCGCGAAGCAATCCAGTAAATTTGCGCTGCGTTATGTTTGAACGTGCAAACCCCAAACAGTTAAATCCCAAACAGTTAAATTGCATAGAACCCATGTCGTTTATTCATTTGCCCAGGGCCATCCTGTACAGATTATAAATGGCCGTGGCGCAACCCAACACTATAAATATTATCAAAAACAGCGGGGAAGTGTGCAAGAGGCCGTCGATAAATCTGCCGATGAGCACGCCGCCGATGATGCATATGGCCATCGTCAGCCCGATGTGGGTCATCAGCGAGAGCGCCCGCATGATCTCCCTCTTATCGCTGTCGGAGAGTTTTTGCTTCATTAAAATAAACACCATCTTGAATCTACGGGGTCACCGCGATCTCGACCCGGTTGCCGTCCGGGTCCAGGACGCACGCTTCGTAATAGCCGTCGCCCGTCATATGCGGCTCCACGGCGATTTTTACGCCGTCATTTTTTAACCGTTGGCAGAGTTTATCCACATCGGACGCCTTATCGGCGGAAAAGGCAATATGGGTCAGCCCGATCACCTCAAATCCGTCCGCATTGCCGCCCTGGGGGATGCCGGTCAGCGCCATAAGCTCCAGGCGCGCGCCCGAATCAAAGGATAAGAAATACGATTCAAACCTGCCCCTGAATTCCTTTTCAGAAACATATTTCTCGTTGGAAACGCCCCCGAAATAGGTTTCATAGAACGCTCTGAGGGTTTCAAGCTGGCGCGTCCAGACAGCTACATGCTCCAGTTTCACGGGTACCGCCTTTCGGTCTCGGTTATCGTTTTCGGTTATGTTATCATGATGTTATCACAAAGAAAATTCCGCCGGCCTCCGCTCCGCCATCCCGAAATGATACAGGATCGCCTGCACAATGCGCTCGGAGGCGTTGCCGTCGCCGAAGGGGTTCCGGGCCCCGGCCATCTTTTCATAGGCCGCTTTATCGTCCAATAAGCCCGATACAGCCTTTATTATGTCGTCCTTCCGCGTCCCCGCCAGGCACAGCGTCCCCGCCGCGAGCCCCTCCGGGCGCTCCGTGACGTTCCGCAGCACGACCACCGGCTTATCCAGCGCGGGCGCTTCCTCCTGCAGCCCGCCGCTGTCCGTCAGGACCAGATAGCAGCGCTTTATCAGGTTGTGCATATCCTCGAGGTCCACCGGGTCCAGCAAAAGCGCCCTCTTGGCCCCGTCAAACGCGGCGCGGGCGGTATCGCGCACGGCGGGGTTCCTGTGGACGGGGTAGACGATCTCCACGTCCTCATAGCGCTCAGCGACGGTCCGCGCGGCCGCGCATATCTCCTCAATGGGCCTCCCGAGATTCTCCCTCCGGTGAGCCGTCATGAGTATGACGCGCCTCCCCGCGAAATCCACGCGGTTGAGGGCGCCGTTCCTGAATATATAGTTCTCTGAAACGGTGGTTTTCATACAGTCTATGGCGGTGTTGCCCGTGACAAAAACGCCGCCCGCCGGCACGTTCTCCCTGAGCAGGTTATCCCTGGCGGTATGCGTCGGGGCAAAATGCAGCTCGGCTATGGCGGAGGTCAGCCGGCGGTTCATCTCCTCCGGGAAGGGCTGATATTTATCGTATGTCCGAAGGCCCGCCTCCACATGCCCGACGGGTATCCGCGCGTAATAGGCCGCCAATGAGGCGGCCAGCGTCGTCGTGGTATCGCCGTGGACGAGAACGAGGTCCGGGCGCCGCTCCATAAAGATTTCCTGGAGCCCGTTCAGCGCGCGGGTCGTTATATCCGCCAGGGACTGGTTCTCCCGCATGATATTGAGATCATGCGCGGGCGTTATGCCGAATATATCCAGCACCTGGTCGAGCATCTCCCTGTGCTGGGCCGTCGCGCACACGACCGATTCGACGCGCCCGTCCCGCTCCAGCGCCTTTATCAGCGGCGCCATCTTGGCCGCCTCCGGGCGCGTGCCGAATACGCTGACGACCTTTAACATCATTCCCTCCGTTTACCAAAGAGCCGTAAAACAAGCGATCCTAAGGAGCTGTCCGCAAATAACTTGGACTTGGACATCTGAGCGGATAATTTTACGCTATACTGCGTCGGCAGAACCCGCCCGTAGCGGTTGGGTACGGGCGGAACCTGCTTCCTTGTCCAGCGAAAAAGCTCTCGCTTATCTGTCCAATTTATTTCTTGACAGTTCCCAAACAAACGACCGCAAAAAAACATTCCAAAATATTTAAACACATTTCGAGTGAATTTGCAATATATTTTTCAAATTTCGTACGCCGATTTCGCGCGCCGGAGCTGCGTTAAAAATATTTGCGGCCCATGTATCGAAGGGACGGTTCTGTTGTGTCACGCGAAAGAACCGTCCCTGCGTGTCTAATGTTGACGGTCATCGTATGACGGCGGCAACAGTCAGCCATATTACCTTCTTTAACGGTAAGGGGTATATCGTATTTAAAGTTTTCACCATTCATCAATGTCCCGCTAATCGTAAAATGTAATGAATTTTTTATCTGAACTAAGGAGCTGCTTGAAAATAAACTTTACAATTAATGGATTAGGATGAAAGACTAGGAAGTATTGAATAGTTCCAATCGCCGTGAAAATCATCACTAATCAAGTTTACTTTAGCTAACTCA
>Ga0209629_10001440_pt1 | contig 15052 bp, 1 predicted proteins | sample TergutCu122P5_FD_187286 | JGI IMG/M metagenome (GOLD analysis project Ga0209629, IMG submission 187286) | Cubitermes ugandensis P5 segment gut microbial communities from Kakamega Forest, Kenya - Cu122 P5 (SPAdes) (version 2) | ecosystem: Host-associated > Arthropoda: Insects > Digestive system >...
CTGCCAATCGAAATCGAAGGCATAACGCGCCAGCAGCCAGGCCACCAGCATCGCCACCAGGCCGGCGAGCAAGCCGGCCAGCAGGCCGACTCCGATCAGCTCGGCGCGCTGCACCACGCCCAGCAGGCGGCCTGACGCGCCCAGCGCGCGCAAAATGGCGTATTCGCGCGCACGCGCCTCGCGTGTGCTGCCAACGGCGGCCAGCAACACCACCAGGCCCGCCGCCAGCGTGAAGCCGAACAGCCATTGCACCGCGCGGATCACCTGATCGAGCACGCTCTGGATTTGCGCCAGCGTCGCGCCCATGTCAACGCTGGTGATGTTGGGAAAGTCCCGCACCAGCGCGTTATCCAGGCCCGGCTCGCCGGCTGGCGCGCGATAGGCGGCCAGGTAGGTGACGGGCATATCCGGCATCGCGACGAGCGGAAACATCACGAAAAAGTTGGCGCGCATCGACGACCACTGAACCTTGCGCAGCGAAGTGATGCGCCCCTGCGCCGGCATGCCGCCGACGTCAAAACGCAGCAGGTCGCCCATCTTCAGACCCAGCGTTTGGGCGATGCCCTCTTCCACGCTGACGGCGTCCGGCTGGCCGCTTTGCCAGCGCCCGGCCACGACCGGGCTGTGCGGCGGAGATTGGGCGGCATACGACAGATTGAACTCGCGGTCCACCAGCCGCCGGGCGCGCTCTTGCGCGTAATCGGCGGGCGACACCGTTCGGTCATTGATGGCCACCAGCCGCCCGCGAAACATCGGGTACCAGTCGTAGCCCGCCACGCCCGCCTGGGCCAGGGTGGCGCGAAACGCTTCGGCCTGCTCGGGCATGATGTTGATGACAAAGCGGTTGGGCGCATCGGCGGGCGTGGCCTGGCGCCAGCTTGCGATCAGGTCGGTGCGCAGCAACGCCAGCAGCGCCAGCGCCGTCAGGCCCACGGCCAAACCGCACACCTGCGCCACGGCGTAGACCGGGCGCGCCGCCACTTGCCGCGTGGTCAAAAGCAGCCAGCGCGGCGCGGTTGATTCCTTGACCACGCCGCGTAACGCCCGCACCGCCGCCCACGCCAGCCCGGCAAAAACCAGCACCGCCCCGGCAAAACCGCCCACGGCGATACCGCCCAGCGTCCAGTCGCGGCTGGCGGCCAGCAGCAGCGCGGCAAAACCCGCGATGCCCGCCGCCAGCACCAGCAGCGGCGCCGCTCCCGGCACGCCCAAGTCGCGCCGCAGCACGCGCAGCGCCGGCACGCGCGACAAACGCAGCACCGGCGGCAGGCCGAAGGCCGCCAGCAGCGTCAGGCCCACGCCCAGCCCCAGCGCCGCGGGCCGCAAGGTGGGCGCGGGCAAAACCGCCTTGACCAATCCCGCCAGCAACCACACAAAGCCGTAATGCACCGCGTAGCCCAGCAAGACGCCGGCAAGGCTGGCCGCCAAGCCGGCCAGCAGGAATTCCGCCGCATAGGCCAGCGCAATGCCGCGCTGCGACAGGCCCAGCACGCGCAGCAGCGCGCAATCGTCCAAATGCCGCGCCGCAAAGCTGCGCGCCGCCAGCGCCACGGCCACCGCCGAAAGCAGCGCCGCCAGCAGCGCCACGAGGTTGAGAAACTTGCCCGCGCGGTCGAGCGTCTGCTGGATTTCGGGCCGGCCCGTTTCCAGGGTTTCCAGCCGCATGCCGCGCACACCGGGCTGCGCCAACTGGCGCTTGGCCTGATCGGCGAAACGCCGCACCGCATCGCTGGGCCCCGCCACCGCCAGCCGGTAAGTGATGCGGCTGGCGGGCTGCACCAGATGCGTGGCGGGCAGATCGGCGGCATTGAGCATCACGCGCGGCGCGAACATGATGAAGCCCCCGCCGCGATCAGGCTCCAGCACCATCACGCGGTCGATGCGAAAGCGCCCGTCGCCCAGCAGCAGCGCATCGCCCACGCGCAAATTCAGGGCCGTGAGCAGCGGCGCATCGACCCACACCGCGCCGGGCGCGGGCACGTCGCGCGTGACCTGGCCCGTCCGGTCATCGGCGCGCGCAGCCGTGCGCAGGCTGCCGCGCAACGGATAGCCCGCCGAAACGGCCTTGAGCATGACCAAGCGGGCGGCGGGCGCGCCTGACGCCAAGCTCGCGCTTTCACCGGCCCGCGCCATGGTCGCCAAAGTCAGGGTCAGCGCGTGCGCCAGGCCGAGCGCATCGGCTTGGGGCGTCCATGCCGCGTCGGGAAGATGATCGCTGACCAGCACCGCGTCGCCGCCCAGCAGCGCCCCCGCATCACGCGCCAGCCCCGCCTGCAGCCGGTCGGCAAAAAATCCCACCGCCGTCAACGCCCCCACCGCCAGCGTGACCGCCGCCAGCAGCAGCCGCAACTCGCCCGCCCGCACATCACGCCAAAGCGCGCGCCAGGCCAGGGCGAGAAAGTATGCAATTCCGTCGTTCATATGGGGCATTCAGCCTGTTCACCCGGCTGCCAAGACGATTGACTATAGCAGCCGCGGATACCCCAATATGGTATTTCGGCAATATTTCTCATCAATATTATATATTTCTTGACAATATCTTCCTTGCGCCATCCTCCGGCACGCCGTAGTCAAGGCAGACGTGGCAAGGCGGGGGCAATGCTTAACCCAAGTCATTCATTGTGAGTGGTATATTCAACACACGACAGCAGGCGGTAACGGGCGGTCAAAATCGCACACAACCGTTAACACACGGGCGGGTGCTTGTCCATACAACCCAAACCAAGGATCCGCAGTCATGAGAAGAAAAAATCGCAGTATCGCGCGCGGCAAGCGTTTTATTTGGCTTGGCGTTTGCCTTGCGCCGATATCCATGGCGTTGGCACAGACGCCGTCAGCCGAGAGCGCCGCCCAGGAGTTGCTGCGGCAGCAGGAGCGTGAGCGCGTCTTGCGCCAGCAGCAGGAAACCTCGCCGGATGTGCGTCTGGAACGCCCCGCGGCGGCGGAACAAAAGCGCCTGCCGGAGGAGGAATCGCCGTGTTTTCGCATTGACCACATCACGCTCACCGGCGATGCCGCCGAGCGATTCGAGTGGGCATTGAGCGCGGCCAATCCGGGCGAAGACCCCGCCGTGGGCCGGTGCCTGGGCGCTGCCGGCATCAGTACCATCATGAAGCGCGTGCAAAACGCCATTGTCGCGCGCGGATATGTCACCACGCGCGTGTTGGCCGCGCCGCAGGACATCAAGGCCGGCACGCTGACCCTCACGCTGATACCGGGGCGCATACGCGCCATTCGTTTCACGGGCGAAAGCAGTCCGCGCGCCACCCAATGGAATGCCGTGCCGGTCGCGCCCGGAGACATCCTGAACCTGCGCGACATCGAGCAGGCGCTGGAGAACTTCAAACGCGTGCCCACGGCCGATGCCGACATCCAGATCACTCCGGCCGAAAGCGCCGATGCCAAACCTGGCGAAAGCGACCTGGTCATCGCCTGGAAACAGGGGCGGCCGTTGCGGCTGAACTTCTCGGCCGACGATTCGGGCGGCAAGACCACCGGCAAGTACCAAGGCAGCGCCACCCTTTCCTGGGACAACCCGCTGGCGCTCAACGACTTGGTCTACTTCAATTTGAACCATGACTTGATCGTGGGCAACGGCAGCGGCCGGGGCACGCATGGCTACACCGTTCACTACGAAGTGCCTTACGGCTATTGGCTGCTGGGCCTGACCGCCAGCGGCTACCGCTACCACCAATCGGTGGCGGGCGCGACCCAGACCTACACCTACGCGGGCGCCAGCGGCAATCAGGAGGTGGCCCTCTCGCGCGTGGTGCAACGCGATGCCCGTGGCAAGACCACGCTGAGCGCCAAAGCCTGGCGCAAGACCAGCAACAACTATATCGACGACACCGAGGTGCTGGTGCAGCGCCGCGTCGAAAGCGGCTGGGAGTTCGGCATAGGCCGCAGCCAGAACATCGGCGGCGCCGTCCTGGACGCCAAGATTTCCTACAAAAAGGGCACCGGCGCATTCGGCGCGCTCACCGCGCCCGAGGACGCCTTCGGCGAAGGCACCGCGCGCTTCAGGTTGATCAGCGTCAACCTCAACCTCAATGCGCCATTCCAGTGGGGCAGCCAGAAACTGCGGTACGTTGGCGAGTGGCGCGCGCAATGGAGCAACACGCCGTTGGTGCCGATGGACCGTTTTTCCATCGGCGGGCGCTACACGGTGCGCGGTTTCGACGGCGAAAACACCTTGCTCGGCGACCGCGGCTGGCTGATGCGCAACGAATTGGGGTGGTCACTGAGCGACACCGGCCAGGAACTCTATGCAGGCATCGACTACGGCCAGGTCGGCGGGCCATCCACGGGCCTGTTGATCGGGCGGCGCCTGGCCGGCGCGGCGCTCGGCCTGCGCGGCCGTTACAAAAGCCTGAGCTGGGACTTCTTCATCGGTGCGCCGCTGTACAAGCCCAAAGGCTTTCGCACCACCAATGCCACCTTCGGCTTCAACCTCAATTGGTCCTACTAGGAGGGGCGCATGCGTTTTGGTTTTGAATTCCTAGCCCGAACAGCCATGCCGTCATTCCCGCGAAAGCGGGAAATTTGGCGCTCCGTTCGCTTGCATGGGCATGAGCCCATGCGGCGCGACCGGAAGCGCCAACTCATCCCGATTGCGACCCAACGCGGCCCCGAAAAGATCTTGAACAGGCTCTTACTGCCCGCGTCCGCCGCGGCTGCCGTCGTATCTCACCCTTCTGGAGGTCAACCATGAACAAGCTGCTGTATCGAATCGTGTTTAACAAACCCCGCGGTCAGTTGATGGCGGTGGCGGAAACCGTTTCGGCTCAAGGCAAGCAGGCTGGCGAGGGCGGCGGCACACCGGGCGCATCGGCGCTCGGGCGCCTGCGGCCGTTGTGCTGGGCCATCTGGCTGATGCTGGGCTTGGCCGCGCCGGCAGCCCAGGGGCAGATCGTGGCCAACCCCAGCGCGCCGGGCGCCCAGCGCCCGACCGTGCTCAATGCCGCCAACGGCGTGCCGCTGGTCAACATCCAGACGCCCAGCGCCGCCGGGGTCTCGCGCAACGCCTACAGCCAGTTCGACGTGCAGGCGCAAGGGGCCATCCTCAACAACTCGCGCACCAACGTGCAAACCCAGCTGGGCGGCTACGTCCAAGGCAACCCGTGGCTGGCCAAAGGCCCGGTGCGCGTCATCGTCAACGAAGTGAGCAGTTCCGCGCCCAGCCAACTGAAGGGTTATATCGAAGTGGCCGGCCAGCGCGCCGACGTCATCATCGCCAACCCGGCCGGCATCGCCGTTGACGGCAGCGGCTTCATCAACGCCGCGGGCGTGACGCTGACCACCGGCGTGCCGCAATACGGCGCGGGCGGATCGCTGGAGAGTTTCCGTGTCCAGGGCGGGGCCATCACCATTGGCGGCCCCGGACTGGACGCCAGCACCACCGACTACACCCAAATCCTCACCCGCGCGGCGCAACTGAGCGCCGGCCTGTGGGCCAATGACCTCAAAGTCATCACCGGCGTCAACGACATCAGCGCCGATGGCGCAACCGTCACCCCCGGCGCCGCCGATCCGGGCACAAAACCATCGGTAGCCATCGACGTGGCGCAACTGGGCGGCATGTACGCCGGCAAAATTTTCCTGCTGGCCAACGAGGCGGGCGTGGGCGTCATCAACGCCGGGACCATCAACGCCGGCGCCGATACCCTGGTGCTGAGCGCCGATGGGCGCCTGAGCAACAGCGGCACCCTCTCGGCCAGCGCCGCCGGCCAGGACCTGAACCTGAACGTGCGGGGCCTGAGCAACAGCGGCACCCTCTCCAGCCAAACCGACGTCAACCTCACCGACAGCGGCACCGATAGCAGCAACAGCGGGCAAATCAACGCCGCCCGGCAATTCAACGCCAACACCACCGCCTTGAACAACCAGGCCGGCGGCGCCATTACCGCCCAGGGCCTGCAAATTGCCACCCAGACCCTGCAAAACGCCGGCACGCTCACGCAAACCGGCACGCAGGAGCTGAACCTGCAAACCGCCAGCCTGGCCAGCACCGGCGCGCCGGCGCGCATCGGCACGCCCCTGCCAAGCAGCGCCACCGGCGGCCCCGTCGGTTCGGGCGGCGCCGATGGCGGCGCACCCGCCTCCCCCACCGCCCCGCCCAGCACCGCCAGCGAGGGCAGCAGCAGCGCGCCGGTCACCCCGCCCGCCCTGCCCCTGCCAACCGGGCAAATCCAGGCCGCGCAAAGCATCACCAACACCGGTCAAATCATCGCCAACGGCGCCACCGACCTGAGCGTTGCCCACAACCTGGTCAACTCCGGCGCCCTGGTGGTGCGCACCCTGAGCGCCGGCGACAGTCTGGACAACAGCGGCGGCCAGACACAGGTGCAAAGCTTTACCGGCGCCGCCGGCAGCTTCATCAACCAGGGCGGCAGCTTCTTGAGCAACACCGACCTGAACCTGCGCACCGGGCAACTGAACAACAGCGGCGGCCAAATCGGCACCAGCGGGCAATTGAGCGTTGCCGCCGGGCAAACCATCGTCAACACCGCCGGCACGCTCTCGGGCAACGGCAACGTGCGGCTTACCGCCCCGTCCCTGGACAACGACCGCGGCGCTCACATCGTCAGCAACAGCGGCGGCATACAACTGGGCATCACCGGCTCGCTCAACAACCAGGGCGGCGACATCCACACCGTCAGCGCCGGCGCCGGACAAACCCTGGCGCTGCAAACCGGCAGCCTCGACAACCAGCAGGGCAGCATCGTCCAAGCCGGCAGCGGCGCCATGCAAATCGACAGCGCCGGCGCCTTGAACAACACCCAGGGCCAAATCTTCAGCAACGGCGCCCTGGGCATGACCGCCGGGCAAGCCCTGACCAACGACGGCGGCGGCGCCATCGCCAGCATGGGCCAACTCACGCTGGACGCCGCATCAATCTCCAACAGCCACGGCAGCGTACAAGCGGGCAGCAGCAACGCCAGCGCCAACCTGACCCTGCGCAGCGGCGGCGCCTTCAACAACAGCGCCGGCAACATCGCCGCCAACGGCAACGCCACGCTACAGGCGCAAAGCCTGGACAACCGCCAGGGCGCGATCACCGCCCAGGGCGCGCTGGGCCTGAACATCCAGCAAGCGCTCGTCAACAGCGCCGGCCGCCTGCAAGCCCAGGGCGACCTCAGCCTCAACAGCGGCGACCTGACCAACAACCAAGGCGGCCTCATCGTCTCCAGCGACGGCAACCTGACCGTGCAGACCAGCGCCATCGACAACACCACGGGCGCCCTGGCCGCCGGCCAACAACTGAGCATAAACGCCGCCAGCCTGGACAACACCCACGGCAGCGTCACCCAGGCCGGCGGCGGCGCCATGCAAATCACGCTCAGCGGCGATCTCACCAACACCGACGGCACCATCGCCAGCAACGGCGGCCTGAACCTGACGGCGGCGGCGCTGGGCAACCAGCGCGGCAGCGTCAGCAGCCAAAAAGACGGCAGCTTCGACGTCCAAAGCCTGGACAACCGCAACGGCATGCTCCAGATCGGCGGCGCCCTCAAAGTCATCAACGCCGGGGTCATCGACAACACCGGCGCCAGCATCCAGGCGGGCGGCCCGCTGCAACTGAGCAGCGCCAGCCTGATCAACGACAACGGGCTGCTGGGCAGCGGCAGCGACCTCAGCGTCACCACCGGCGCGCTGAGCAACCAGCAAGGCGCCATCGTCGCCCAAGCCGCCGTCAACCTGAGCACCGAAACCCTCGACAACACCGACGGCAAAATCGGCGGCGCCAGCGTAACCCTAGACACCGCGCAGCAGACGCTCACCAATACCCGCGGGCAAATCATCGCCGCCACCGGCGCGCTGGGCATCGACAGCGGCGCTCTATCGAGCCAAGGCGGCCTGCTCCAAGCCGGCGGCGACCTGCATATCGACACACACGGCCAGTTGCTGGACAACAGCGGCCAGGGCACGGTCCTGTCGGTCGGCAACGCCACCCTGACCACCGGCGGCTTGAACAACAAGGGCGGCGCCATCCAGGCCGGCATCGAGGGCGCCCCGGCGGCGGACTTGAGCATCACCGCCAGCGGCGCCTTGCAAAACGCGGACGGACGCATCCAGGCCATGCGCAACGCCACGATCAGCGCCGCCAGCCTGGACAACAGCAGCGGCCAGGCGCTGGCCGGCGGCACGCTGGCCGTGCAAACCCGCGGCGCTGCGGTCAACGACCACGGCAGAATGCTTGGCGATGCCGGCGTCACCCTGAGCAGCGCCAGCCTCAACAACAACCAGGGCGTCCTCGGCAGCAACGGCGGCAGCGTCCAAGTCACCACCGGCGGTGAGCTCACCAACACCGGCGGCGCCATAGCGGCGCTCACCCGCACCGACATCACCAGCGGGGCGCTGAACAACACCGGCGGACAAATCAGCGGCCCGACCCTGAGCATCGACACCCAGGGCCAGCGCCTGACCAATGACCAGGGACAACTGACCGCCAACGGCGGCAACCTGACCCTCCACAGCGGCGACCTGACCAACCAGCAAGGCGGCGCCATCGCCGCCAGCGACAGCCTCGTGCTGCAAGCGCAAAGCCTGGACAACAGCGACGGCGCCATCACCGCCCAGAACACGCTCGACATCACGACCGCGCAAAAGCTGACCAACAGCGCCGGCCAGTTGCAAGCCAATGGCGACGTCACCCTCGGCAGCGGCGACCTGAGCAACGATCAAGGCGGCGTCATCGCCTCCAGCGCAGGCAACCTGACCGTGCATGCCGGCGCCATCGACAACACCAGCGGCGCCCTGGCCGCCGGCCAACAACTGAGCCTAGACGCCGCCAGCCTGGACAACACCCAGGGCGGCATCCAGCAAGCCGGCAGCGGCACGATGCAAATCACGACCCGCGGCGAGCTGACCAACACCGGCGGCCAAATCGCCAGCAACGGCGCCCTGACCCTGACCGCCGGGGCGCTGGGCAACCAGGACGGCGGCATCGGCAGCCTGCAAGACCTGACGCTGACCGTGCAAAGCCTGCAAGGCCCAGGCGGCGCCATCCAGACCCCAGGCGCGCTCACCGTGAACAGCGCCGGGGCAGTGGACATCAGCCAAGGCCACACGCAATCCGGCGGCCCGCTGCAACTGAGCAGCGCCAGCCTGATCAACGACAACGGCCTGCTGGGCAGCGGCAGCGACCTGAGCGTCACCACCGGCGCACTCAGCAATGCCAGCGGCACCATCGTCGCCCAAGCCGGCGTCAACCTGAGCACCCAAGCGCTCAACAACACCGCCGGAAAAATCGGCGGCGCCAGCGTAACCGTCGACACCGCGCAGCAAAAGCTAACCAACGACCGCGGGCAAATCATCGCCGCCGGCGCGCTGGGCATCGACAGCGGCGCCCTATCCAGCCAAGGCGGCCTGCTGCAAGCCGGCAGCGACCTGCATATCGACACGCACGGCCAATCGCTGGACAACAGCGCCCAGGGCACGGTCCTGTCGGTCGGCAACGCCACCCTGACCACCGGCGGCCTGACCAACGATGGCGGCGCCATCCAGGCCGGCACCGAGGACGCCCCGGCGGCGGACTTGACCATCACCGCCGGCGGCGACTTGCACAGCGTGGGCGGGCGCATCCAGTCCACCCACGACACCACGATCAGCGCCGCCAGCCTGGACAACAGCGGCGGCGAAATATCCGCCCCCGGCGTGCTGGACGTGCAAACCAGCGGCCAGGCCGTCAACGCCGGAGGCAAAATGCTTGGCGATGCTGGCGTCATCCTCGGCAGCGCCAGCCTGAACAACAACCAGGGCGCCCTCGGCAGCAACGGCGGCAGCGCCCGCATCACCACCAGCGGTGATCTGGACAACATCGGCGGCGCCATAGCGGCGCTCACCCGCACCGACATCACCAGCGGCGCGCTGAACAACACCGGCGGGCAAATCAGCGGCCCGGTCCTGAGCATCGACACCCAGGGCCAGCGCCTGACCAACGACCAGGGGCAACTGACCGCCAGCGGCGGCAACCTGACCATCACCCACAGCGGCGCGGTAACCAACCGGCAAGGCGGCGCCATCGCCGCCAGCGACAGCCTCGTGCTGCAAGCGCAAAGCCTGGACAACAGCGGCGGCGCCATCACCGCCCAGAACACGCTCGACATCACGACCGCGCAAAGGCTGACCAACAGCGCCGGCCAGCTGCAAGCCAATGGCGACGTCACCCTCACCAGCGGCGACCTGAGCAACGATCAAGGCGGCGTCATCGCCTCCAGCGCAGGCAACCTGACGGTACACGCCGGCGCCATCGACAACAACACCGGCGCGCTGGCCGCCGGCCAACAACTGAGCATCGACGCCGCCCGCCTGGACAACACCCAGGGCAGCATCTGGCAAGTCGGCAATGGCCTCATGCAAATAGCGGCCAGCGGCACGCTGACCAACAACACCGGCGGCCAAATCGCCAGCAACGGCGGCCTGACCCTGACCGCCGGGGACATGAGCAACCAGGACGGCAGCATCGGCAGCCAGCAGGACATGACGCTGACCGTGCAAAGCCTGCAAGGCGCGGGCGGCTCCATCCAGACCCCAGGCGCGCTCACCGTAAGCAGCGCCGGGGAAGTCAACATCAGCCAAGGCTACACGCAATCGAACGGCCTGCTGAAAATCGACAGCGCCAGCCTGACCAACGACCAAGGAGCGTTGGGCAGCGACAGCGACATCCAGATCACCACCGGCGCGCTCGGCAACGCCGGCGGCGCCATCGCCACACAGGCAGCCGTCAACCTGCGCACGGCAACCCTCAACAACACCGCCGGAAAAATCGGCGGCGCCAGCGTAACCGTCGACACCGCGCAGCAAAAGCTAACCAACGACCGCGGGCAAATCATCGCCGCCGGCGCGCTCGGCATCGACAGCGGCGCCCTGTCCAGCCAGGGCGGCTTGCTCCAAGCCGGCGGCGACCTGCATATCGACACACACGGCCAGTTGCTGGACAACAGCGGCCAGGGCACGGTCCTGTCGGTGGGCCAAGCCACCCTGACCACCGGCGGCTTGACCAACGATGGCGGCGCCATCCAGGCCGGCATCGAGGGCGCCCCGTCCGTGGACTTGACCATCACCGCCGGCGGCGCGTTGCAAAGCGTGGGCGGGCGCATCCAGTCCACCCACGACACCACCATCGCCGCCGCCAGCCTGAACAACAGCGGCGGCGGCGAGATATCCGCCCCCGGCGTACTCAGCGTGCACACCAGCGGCGCGGCGGTCAACGCCGGAGGCCAAATGCTCGGCGACGACGGCCTCACCCTCGCCAGCGCCAGCCTGAACAACAACGGCGGCGCCCTCGGCAGCAAGGGCGCCAGCGTCAACATCACCACCGGCGGCGCGCTGGACAACATCGGCGGCGCCATCACCTCGCACACCGGCACCGCCATCACCAGCGGGGCGCTGGACAACACCGGCGGGCAAATCAGCGGCCCGACCCTGAGCATCAACACCCAGGGCCAGCAGTTGACCAACGACCTGGGAGGAAAACTGACCGCCAGCGGCGGTGACCTGACCATCCGCAACAGCGGCGCGCTAAGCAACCAGCAAGGCGGCGCCATCGCCGCCCTGGACAAAGTCACCCTCACCGCCGACGGCGTCAACAACAGCGGCGGCGCCATCACCGCCGCCAACCTGCAAATCACCAGCCAAAACGGCGCCGGCGCCTGGGCTGGGCTGAACAACCAGGGCGGCACGCTCATGGCCGACCAGAGCCTGCTGATCAACAGCGCGGGGTTGGACAACAACGGCGGCACCGTTCAAACCACCCAGGCCGCCAGCGCCCTGACGGTCAACGGTCACGGCGGCAACATCGTCAACAGCAATTCCGGCAGCCAGGGCGGCATCCTGTCGGCCGGCCAGCTGACGCTCAACGCCCAGGGCGGCGCCATCGACAACTCCGGGCGCGGCTACATCGGCGCGATCCAAACCGCCACCCTGACCGCCGGGCGCATCGCCAACAACAACGGCAGCATCATCACCGATGCCGACGCACAACTGACCAGCACCGCCAGCGGCGGCGCCGGCATCGACAACAGCGGCGGCGGCGAAATCCAGGCCAAGGGCAATCTGACCCTGACAACCGGCAACGCCGACATCGACAACAGCGGCGGCATCTTGCGGGCCAACAAGGACCTGACGGTCACCAGCGGCGCCGGCCTGCGCAACAACAGCGGCGGCGACATGCAGGCGGGCCAGACCCTGCACCTGTCCACCCCGCAAAACATCGCCAACAGCGGCGGCACGCTCTACGGCGGCAAAGCGCTGAACCTCGAAAGCAGCTCCTTCGCCGGCGACGGCAACATCCAGACCGATGGCGACCTCACGCTGGCGCTGGACACCAACTTCACCCTGGCCAGCGGCGGCCAACTGACGGCCAACGGCAGCCTGAACCTGAGCAGTACCGGCGACATCGTCAACCAGGGCCAGATCAAAGGCAGCAGCGCGGTATCGGTGGCGGCCACCAACATCGACAACCAAAGCGGCGCGGAGATCAGCTCCAGCGGCCAGACCATCGTCAAGGCCAGCGCCACCCTGACCAACCGGGGCCTGATCGATGGCGCCGACACCCAAATCGACGCGGCCACCGTGGACAACGTGGGCAGCGGGCGCATCTACGGCGACCACCTGTCGATTGCCGCGGTCACCGTCAACAACCGCGCCGAAGCCACCGGCGGCACCGCCGCCACGCTGGCCGCGCGCCAAGACCTGGACATCGGCGCGCAGACCCTCAACAACAGCGACGGCGCCAGCCTGCTCAGCCTGGGCGACATGCGCATCGGCGCCGGCCTGGACGACAACCGCAACGCCACCGGCCAGGCCCAGGTGATCAACAACGCCGGCTCCACCATCCAGTCCGCCGGCAACATGACCCTGGCCGCGCTCAATGTGAACAACACCAACCCGAACCTGGTCATCAAACCGCACCAGTTGGTGGGCACCAGCGCGGGCAGCGACATGTATCAGGTAGCCGGCCAGCCGCTGCTAAGCGGCAGCAACTTCCTGGTATTGGACCCTGGCGTCGATTGGCGCTACACCGACCCAAAGAGTAAACCCTCTGCTGGCGGTTCCATCGATTGGGGTTCCGGCTACTTCTACAACTACTACTACGCCTCCCCCTCCTCCATCGGCGACCTCGTGCAAGTGCTCAACCCCGAAAAATTCGGCACCTATATTCCGCGGGCCGTAAGCGAGCCGACGTGGACCTGCGATACCTCAAGCGGGAGCCTCAAATGCGGCTACGTTACCACCTACGCAGCGGCCGACTCGCCGCTGTGGGCGCTGATGGGTATGACCCCGCCGGATTACTACATCAACACCGAGCCCAATCCGAAGGATTACGGCGCGTTTGTCGGCGACATCGTTTTGTGGGGCCTTGCCAATGCCAAAAAAGCCGAGTACGACGCCGCGGTAGCTGCCTACAACGCCTCTCTGGTAGCGGTGCGAGCGCTCGATGACGCCATCGTGGCGCAAAACCTGGCCAATAACACCATCGTTGCCGACTACGGGAACAAGTACACCCACATCTACAACATCACCAACACCACCTACGAAGACCAGGTGGACCCCGGCAGCAGCAGGCCGGGGCAAATCCTGGCCGGAGGCAACCTGACCGTGGAGGGCATGCTCAACAACCAGGACTCCAGCGTGATCGTCGGCGGTAATTTCTCCGGCGGGTACAACCCGACGCCCGCCTCAGTAGGCACCCGCACAGTGGAAACCAGCGGTACGGCCGACGCCGTTTACTGGGACTCCAACTACGGGTGGACGTCCCACGAGTATGCTGTCCACACACTCACCCCTTACAACCCGCCCCCCCAGATCACCACCTTCGAGCTGTCGACCGTGGTCTTCCAAACCAACCAGGGCGCGGTTTCAAACCCGAACGTAGCGGCCAACCACAACACCGGCCCCAACGCCAGCGCCGGCGGCGGCACGGCCAACGGCGTGAACCAGGGCTTCGGCAGCGTCAATGCGCCGGGCAGCGCCAGTATCCAGGGCGCCGGCGGACCCAGCGCCCAGACCCAGGGCGGGCCTTCCGCCGGCCAGGTCAACGTGGGCGCGGTCGATGGCCGGGACGGCGTCGCCGGGCCGCAAGGCGCTCAGGCCCAGGCCGCCGGCTCGGCCAGCGCCCAGACCCAGGGCGGGCCCAATGCCGGCCAGGTCAATGTGGGCGCGGTCGATGGCCGGGGCGGCGTCGCCGGGCCGCAAGGCGCCCAGGCCCAGGCCGCAGGCAGCGCCGGCTCCAACGCCCAGGCCGGGCTTACCCCAGGCGCGGGTCAAACCGCGCCCGGCGCCGGCAACGCGCCGCCCACCGTCGTTCAATACCCGATCCAATCGGCCAGCGGCGCCGCCCTGACCGTGCGCACCCTCAGCTCCGGCCCGCAATTGCCCGCCAGCAGCCTGTACACCATCAATGCCGGCAATCCCAACGCGCCGCTGGTGGAAACCGACCCGGCATTCACCAACTACGGCAAGTGGCTCAGCTCCGACTACATGCTCACGGCCCTGGGGCTGGACCCGGCCCTGACGCAAAAGCGCCTGGGCGACGGGTTTTACGAGCAGCACCTGCTGTTGCAGCAAACCGCGCAGCTCACGGGCAATTACTACCTGGGCGACTACACCAATCTGGACCTGCAATACCAGGCGCTGATGGACGCGGGCGTGAGCTTTGCCCAAAGCTACGGCCTGCGCCCCGGCATCGCCCTGAGCGCCACGCAGATCGCCCAGTTGACCAGCGACATCGTCTGGCTGGTCAATCAAACCGTCACCCTGCCCGACGGCGGCACCCAGACCGTGCTGGTTCCCCAGTTGTACGTGGTCACCCAGCCGGGCGATTTGAGCCCCGGCGGCACGCTGCTGAGCGCGCGCAACGTCAACATCGACAACGGCGACCAAAGCTTCACCAGCGCCGGCACCATCGCCGCGCGCAACATCGTGCAAATCAGCGCCGGCAGCATCAACGACGTGGGCGGGCGCATCCAGGGCAACCAGGTCGGCCTGGCGGCCGTGCGCGACATCAACATCAGCGGCGGCTCGGTGGAAGCGGCGCGCACCCTGCTGG
>Ga0209629_10001442_pt1 | contig 15050 bp, 10 predicted proteins | sample TergutCu122P5_FD_187286 | JGI IMG/M metagenome (GOLD analysis project Ga0209629, IMG submission 187286) | Cubitermes ugandensis P5 segment gut microbial communities from Kakamega Forest, Kenya - Cu122 P5 (SPAdes) (version 2) | ecosystem: Host-associated > Arthropoda: Insects > Digestive system...
GCATTCGCTTCAGAACTGTTCCAGAGATTCTTCAGGCGGTAGACCGCTCCATTCGAACTATCAACACAACAGGCACTGCTAAAGGTATCCTACGCTTCCACATCGCTGGCAACGGGTTGTACACAGCGCTGGTGACTACAATGAAGGACAGCAAAACTTCGAAACATGTATCTATTTTGTATCAGTTGTAAATAAACAGTTGCCACTATTAAAGTTCCAACCCTCATATTTAGTACTGATTTAACAGATATTCAGGTAGTGGATAGCACTGGCAGACCCCCAGCATGTTTTGGCAAAACATGCTAGCATTATACAGGGGTCACAGTAAACCATGCCAATATAGCTTCAGCACCTGGTTGCATAACAGAACACTCATATATTTCAATCTGTCCTTGAATTAATGTTTTCAACAAAAGAAAACCAAGACTATGTATTCTTTTGACATTCCAACACTAGATTCACTTTACTGCAAGCAAAGAAAATACTGGTTCTTGGCAATGTTTGGCAATATTCATGGCACATCATCAGTTACATAATAATGCTTTATTTTATTGTGCAATCAATGTTTGCCTCTCAATAACATGTTTACTAAAAAAGTAAAAGGCAAACAGTAACTTAGTTATCATGAGAATTTTCAAGACACATTTTTCTCAGGCTCAGAAGCATTGGGTAATGAATATTCTCATCATAATCACAACTCTGTTTCAATTTTAAGTGCCTATTCCATACATGTTCATTGTAATACTGCTTACTCTTACAATGAAAGCCTCTCATCTTGGCTTCCTCTGCAAATTTCTCATATGTTTGTCCCCTTCGTGGTGCCATAACAAGCGCAGTTCCACCCTCATTCAACATCATCCAGATAGTTTCAACAAGATCCCGACGAGCCTCATCAAAGAACAGACAGTCAGCAGACAAAATAATATCATACGTCAAAATGTGTTTACCAACTGGCCTAACCTGAATATCCCCCCATTGCAAGACAGAGCATGTCACACGATCTCCTAAACCATTCTGCTTTACAATAAACTGTACATTATCAATGGCTGATATATTACCATCTGTGACATGGATTTTAATTGCTGTTGTGTATTTGGCCACCATGAGCCCAGCAAGGCAAGTCATTCCACCCCCTAACTCCAAAACTGTTTTACCACAAAAATACTGTAAGTTGCATAGAATGTAGTAAGCCAGTACTTCTTCTGATGGCCAAACACAGATGTTTCCAGTATTGTTGAATCCCATGAGCTCAGCTGCAGTGAAACTCCGGGTGGGATGTCTGATATTCAAGGAATATGTCTCCTGTGATATGGTGGCAGTGTATTCAAACCAAGATGCATCAGGATCACTAGAACTGTCATTTAGTATTATGGGGTGGGATGTTACAAGATCAAATGTTGTGAAGCGCCGTACTGATATGATGTCGTCAACATTTGTTGGAGCAGCATCAACATCACAGGTTTTTTGTAAGGCTCGAGCCAAGATCTTCCAGCGGCGTCGGGCAACTTCATTTCTATTCTTATGATGTTGCAGATATACCTGCTGCTGATGGGAGCCATTACATACTGCAGACATTGCTTAAAATTCATCAATATTCAACTCTATCCCTCTACCAGAAATAGCAATCATGTTCCAGATGATGTTTAAACATCTCTGTTATATACCACATGGCTGTACTGATGAGAGGGGACGGTTACTTTTAGCCTGCAAGGAGAAAAACCTGTGGTTACTCCTTCTTCATACAGTCGTTCTAATCAAGAGGAAATAATTATCATGCTCCAAATTACAACCAACAGGCTTATACAGACACAGAGTTAAAAAAAAAAGACAATTTTTTTCATCGACTATTATTATTGGAAGAACCATACTACATTTCATACGCACAACTATCAAGCATGAGTTTGAGAAAAGAAATGCCCTAGAGTTCTTCCAATGCAAGGTCTGATTTCCTCATAAAGCACTGACAATGAAATCATTTAACGAACTGAATATTTTCTTGTTTTTGTAAGACCAAAAAAAGCCACACACACACACACTATTACATATTTTCTCTCATACCCCAGTGTTACTACATCAGTGTGGAAGGATAAATATGTCTGGTCACATGCCACTCTAACATTCTGAGACCTCAAGTTCATTACTATTTCCTGACCTTTGATTCATGCTATGTTAATTTACACCATGTACTCAGAGTAGTATTAGATTAATTACAGTTGTAAACATTACAAACATACATACAATGCATGTTACAACTCCAGTTTTACAGTTTGAAGGGACCCTCATGATGTTTACATGCGCACTGCTTCTTAAGTGGGTTGTAAAATGAACAAGCATGATCAAACAAGAGAAATATTCACCAAAATATAGCACAATTAGCAACTATACTGACCTAATACATACTTAAGACATGTTTATAGTTCTAAAGTATTACGGTAAATCATGTTTGAATACACACACATACATTTATGACCAAAAAAAAGTGGTGTTGGTATGAATATTTACTACTGGTGTGACTACAAAATTTTGGTAAGGTCAAATAAATTCCATTTATTTAATCTAAAAAACATATACACAGTTCCCATGGGCCCATCTCCACTGCTGTTAAACAAAGCTTCTAAAATATTAAACAACACTAAGTTTCAATGAATTCTTCTTGGGCAATTAGCAGTGTAAAGATGCAGTTTGCAAGAGTTTAGGTGTTGCCGAGGATTTGGGTCTGCTGGAATGTGATGCTGCGCTACTGATCATCAAGATGCAGGCTGTATGTAATGTTTTGGAGAATGACTGTCTCTGTCACCACCTGCTGATGTGTTGAGTGCAATGGCAAAACACTGGATTTCTACTGAAGGAAGCTCCTGTAGCTCAGTGTCCTACACAAACACTGACCAGTGACAGAATGTGGGCAAAGCTATGCAGTCATCATCACAATCCATGTTGAGATCTTCGCTATTCTGGGATGTTATGCAGCATTGATTGGTAGTTAGTTTCAAACATTTCGGGACAACTTATCACTCCCAACTTCAAGGGTCATGCAGTCCAGAAATCCACATTTCTTAATCTGGACACTCAGGGCTGTTAGCTATCAATGGTACTTCATTCAAACACTTTGCTCATTATACCTCACTGAAGCACGTCGGTGGCCAGTCAGCTACCATGAATAACTGAAACAGTGAGTGCTACATCCCCATTCAAGTTATGGGGATGCAAATGCATCTCAATGGCCTCTCACTAAGCAGTCCATGCAGCCATTCATTTTAGCCTAGACCATCATATCCTTGAAGCTTATCCAATGCTCTCCTTTCGTACTGTGCTCCACTTTCACCTACTTGTCTGGTTGGTATTTGTATGTGCTATGTATGTTCTTTGCATCTCATCTCAATGGTGTGGCCCATCAGTCCACACACACCTTTCAGCATTCATATGGACCATCAGGTGTCACACATATTGTGTAACTGTGTAAATGCAGCAAGGTGTATGCTAAGCAGAAAGCCATGCCAGTGAGAAAAGATTTAAGGAATAATGTACTACCCTTGCACCTATTCTACACAGACACTGGCAGAGGCAGAGAACAGCAATGAAGCCAAGCACCAGATAAATTTCTTGGGCACTGCACTACTGGATTACAAAGGGACACCTCATGAAGAAGACCTCAGAGATCCAGCTAGATGCCACGAAAACCAAAAGCTATCTGGAATTCACTGTAAGTCATTAATGGTGCCTAGCCACCAACAATCTTCAAGGGCAGGGCCAACTAAAATCATCAGAATGAAAGACCAAGGACCACTATCAACCCTGAGTATCCAGGTAGAAAGACGGACTGTGACAATCCCTGGCTTCATATGCTTTTCCCCAGGCAGTCCACAGTTGTCAATGTTTAACATGGATCTGATGACACCTCTTTGATTTCAACGTCATATTAAAAACACCAAGTTTTACACTGCAAGAAATATTATTAGGCATTATAGCAATAAGTACATTGGTACACATTATATGTACTGTACATTGTGAGAGAGGAAGTGGTCAAGATTCATACTGTAGCCTGCCTGGTTATGACACTCTGTAGCCTGCAATTAGGTTGTGATTTAAATATCACACTAAATTTGTAAGGCTCCAGACAATTATATGTGCTATAGTGGAAGACAGTCCACATTCAACCAGCCAGATCCAATTCATGTTCTTGACACATGAACATGTCATCAAAACATAACTTTCCAGAGTTTTAATCCTACTTCTATGTATATTCCAACCAGTCTATGCTAATAATAATAATAATAATAATAATAATAATAATAATAATAATAATAATAATAATAATATCACACTCTTCACATTTAAAGAATCAGAGCATTTGCTTGTTATGCTACAGCATGTTTCATATACTCCCAATATATCTGAAAGTAATGGAAGAATACAAACAAAATAACTGCTGCATTACCACCACTTAAGGACATTTAACAATCAAGATCTCAAAACCCTGATGAAATCTGTAAAACCAGCAGAATGTAATTCTTGAGGCTGCAATTTTTCTGGGATGTGACACTGCAACACTGGGTATTCGGTTCCTGGTGTTTCGAAAGAACATGGTGTCTTCACCTTCAAGGGTCTAGGGTCAAAACCTCATATACTCTTGACAATAAAGAAACAATGTTCCTTCGAAATGTCAGAAACAAATTACCCACTAACATGGCATCATATCTCCAAAGAACGGAGTCCTCAACCAGAACACCATGAAAAAAAAAAGCTTCATGCTCAATATTATATATAATTATCACTTAAAACAGTACATGTCATCACACTCCCATTTATGTTGATACATGGCACGTTCAGTGTTTGCTACTGAACGTGAGTAAACATCTTAAACTTAATCCTAAATAAAATTCAAAACAGCATCAGATCACATCAGTATAAATGGAAATGAATATATCCAAGCAACAGCAGCAGCAGCAGCAGCAGCAGTGGTGACAACATCGCCTGCAGCAGCAGCAGCAGCAACAACAACAGATAACAGCAAAAATGACCCATTGCTATCAAATGTTGCAAAACAACACACAGCAGCATCCCTCAACAATAGAGAAGATGAAAGTCACTCAGCCACTCAAAAAATTCCCCACTTTGTATGGAAACTTACAGTGTATTACTAAGTTCAAAACAGTCCACCACTGAGCACTATGATGTACAAGGAGAACCCAGTCAGCACCATTACAACTTATTTCTTTTAAGATCCTTCTTAATATCATCATTCTATTTATGCCAAGGTTTTCCCCGTGGTCTCTTCCATTATGGTCTTCTATGCATTATTTTTCACACCCATCCAATTCACTGATTGCATTATTTTAATAATATTTCATACAGAATATAATTTTTTTTACTGTAAAATTAACCCCATTGTGGTATATCACATTAAAATCGACACACGTGCTGCCATCAATCACAACAAATTTTATTGGTAATTTCAATACACACTATATGTTTCAGTCATACTGACCATCCTCAAGCATTAAATACATGATTTTAAAACTCAAGGAGCATGCATATATATTTTAAATTTGTGAGATACAAACTGTACAAGTCATAATGATCTTTACGTAGCAATTAAAATATAATCAAGAATAAAATATAAACATTTTTTATAATTCTCATGTGCACTTTCTTTATTGTATGTCTTCCTGTTTCTCTAAAAGTTGTTAAAATCCTTCCTCTAACTCAAGTACTTCGCTGCCTGATGTAAGCAACTAATGATGTAATTTTCTTTAACCTCCTCATACTTCCTCTCTCCATGGTGCAAATACTCCCACCAGGCTGTTTCCAAACACCCACAGTCTATGTGGTTTATTTTACAACTCTATCAGAAGCTCAGAATATATAACACAGATTGGCAGGATTAGTCAATATGCAACACTGAATTGTGGGACTGATAAATAATGATGCAGAAAGGACATCCAAAGAAGTTGTGGCCTAATTTGACATACTGATGAAAATCACATGCAACCAACATCTGAACAAACATTTCAGCCAAAATTTGAACCAAACACCCCAAATGTATTACCACTTGAGCCAACAAGCTCAGTGGTACCCACAGTCATACACTAACCACTCCCATAATCTAGAAGATATACCAAAAATAACAGTAGCAACCTCACTTCAACTTACACATAATAAAGAAAAATTTCATCCATGCTTTCAGTGATTATATCTTTATGACAGTAAAGAGGTTTAAAAAATCATAATAACCATAAACAGCAAAACCTGCATAGTTAATAACACTAATCACCAACCTTTCAAAAGTTGATGAAAATAATCTAAAACTTTTCTATAGTGATAAACTTATTACTCCATTCAACCAGTATTATATTACACCTGCCATAACCAAAACTAACCAATGGCTGACAGTTGATGAAATCATATATGTAAATGGCCATTGTGCTTCAACATCTTTACAGGTTTTGTAAAATGTTTAGATGTTACTGAAAACTGAGGTTTGGTATGACAAAATCCTGACTTGTAAACCAATGTCTGTTCATACTGGATTATCATTTTAGTACAATGCAGTATACTGCATCCAGAAAACCAATGTTAGAAATACTTTACACATGCACAGATTTCTGATGATGGAATGTACATCCGCTTTGCAGATCTAGATACATTTTCCAAGGCCACATGATGTCTTGTAACTGATGCAGCCATGTATGGAAAAAGGCACCTATTATCACTGTTTCAAATTCAGTTTAAATTGTGAGCAATTTGATTTGGGTTTTCATGGAGATAAATAACATCACTCAATTTCATAGAAAATCTGTTGGCAAAACTGGAGTGGGTGCTTTAAGTGTGATGTGAAGAATGCTATGTGAATGAACAGTAATGGAGAGAAAAGGGAAGGAACCAATTTTGCAATTCTACCGATATTCTGAAGATTTGATCAAAGCATGCAGTATGTTTCATCAATAAAATTTGCTGCTGTTTATCTCTGTAACAGATTCATCAACTTTTCTTTTAATACTCCATTATTTAATATTAATGCTGTTCTGACTGGCAATAAAACTGGATAGTTATAAGCGGATACAAAATTGAAAAGAGTTCCTACATGTAAGAATTAAAATTTTATATTCCACACATTTTGGTAACACAGATTATTGAAATCACCAGAGCTAGGACATATGCAAGATGAGTAACATGTACAAGGAACATCAAATCTTCATGTAATATATGGTATATCATTAATAAAATACAACTATGTTAACTTGGAGCAGTTCATGTTCAGTTAATAACTGTACAAAAATCAAACTCAAAATCATTTTAAGAGACCGTTAAATTGTTAAAAAGCTTTCAGCCATGTCTAACAACCACAAATAAAACACACAATTCACAGTCTGGTCTATGTGACCACCAAAATATCCGGCAAACAAGTGTATATTTGATGTAAACCCTTTTGTTTTTAACTGAACTGTATAAACGCCAGTTTTGACGCTTTCAACCGCTGAACACCTAGTCCTATCACTAATAATCAGTATCATAAGAATCTGCCTATTAGTTTCAAAATCTAGAAAGCCCATGACAAACACAAAACTTCTTATGAACACACTGCATCTTCAGAGGCTAGACTCCAGGTCGGTCAAAGCCCGAGTTTATGACATAAACCTCATAGTGCCAAGCCTCCCGGACGTACTACTTGGTGTTATTGCTTAAATTACATTTCTATGGTCTGGGGACAGTTGTTTACATTGCCACTATTCTTAGTTCATTGCTAACACGATAAAACCCGGGGCTGAAGAATGTCTAACAAGCAGGGCAAATGCATTAATAAAAAATAAATGCAAAAAACACACACTATGAAGAACATTAATATCTACTTACATATTTCAGATGTCTGCAACCACTCCGTTACAAAATATTCACCAAAATTATCTACATGTCAAACATCGCAACGCTTCTCCCGACCAGCACACACATCAAGATCAGTTCCATTGCAGGCAACTTTAGCGCTGCAATGGCGTAACAAGCGACGCATGCGTAACACACATTCGCAACATTTGACGATGTTCATCTTTTACGGCAAATCGCGGACGACAAAATATTTACGGAATCAGGTGTACCAATGGTCGTGTCATTTATCGATTGGAGATATTGTTGAGGACTTCGTAGGCCCGTGAACTATACAGAATTCTAGGAACGAACGTGATGGAAATGAAGCTCAAATGCAATATAATGAATATGTCATTAAGAACATCGTATGTAGTATTTGCGACCTCTGAACAGTTTTCGGTTATGTAAAAGTTACAACATGCGATGTTAGGTTAGAATGTCATGGCAATCGGGAACTATAATCCCAGATAACAGTATTTTTGTTGGCGTTTTGGTTTAGACTTGTCTGAGGGAGGTTAAATGTCACCTTAAAATGTCTGCAACCGTGATGAAAGGTTCGGAATACTTGCCTCTTCACCACAAGAGTAAGGGTTTTGTACTTAAAGTTCCCTTTGGGAAGTTGGCATGGGCAACAGTTTCCCTTCCTTTACTTAGTTTTATCTTCTGTGTTATATGGTCCATTTTGTTTCACTTCGAAAGGGCCACATATACACACTGTGAGGTAAGTGTCTTATTCCTCAGTGTTATATTCTGCGTAAGAGGTTAAGAGCTCTGATGTATTGTTCACTGTTACCAGGTTGCAAACTTCTTACCATCAATATCTTCAGCAATTGGGGGGTTTTCTCCACAACGGCATGTGTGGAGGATAGCGATAGCAATTCATGCTGGACCAAGGTTGCTTGTTGCCAGAATGTACTACAGGTACTACCAAGAGATATTGTACCAATGGATACATTTCATGGCAGCAATTGCCTGCTGGCTGAATGTCATAGAAAATGTGGCACTCATTGGTCTGACTTTTATTTCGTCTGCGGAAAATCATGGTAAGTGTATCAACCAGAATAGCAGCATAACATTGCCCTGGTACTACAGAATTCTTCATAACTGTACATGTACCAACACCTCACAACACCAAAATTTGTGTGATAGAAGCAACATGTACTACTGGACATGTTAACACAATGGTAATATGCATGCCTTATGTTGTGACATGCAGTTGGCATTGCAGGGAAAGGCAGCCATTTCCCATGTCACTACAATTCCACCTATGTTCCATTCTGATATTCTTACAGCTACCATTAGTACTGTCGGCCTGTTAATCTTTAGTAGTTTACACTGTTGCTAGGTAAAACATTAAAAGTACAGAAATGCTGTTACATTACAGCCAAATGTGAGAAAGATTGAAATGGAAAATTTGACTTTGTAATTGAAGTAAAAGCCTCTAAGACAATATGTTCTATTCTGGTTGCTGAATATGCCATAGATATGCCTGAAATATTATCTGTTGTAGCTGCATATGAATGCCAATCTGTTATTTCCTGTTGAGTGTACATAATGCATAATAATCATTTTTATTTTACAGTTGTTCATGAAAGATGTTTTGTGACATTCATGGTCACATCAGAACTGTACATGATATTGACTTGTTACCTGCTTAGAAGTATGAGACGGAGTCCGCCTGACAACGTAGAGGCTCGGTCACTTCGAATCAAATACCAACTTCTGGCTGTGAATCTTATGTCATTTGCAATGGCAGTTTATTTCTTCATCAGACATAACTCATATTGTGAACCTGGTGGTAATTATGATTTAATAATTTTTAACTCTGAATATAATGTATTTGTGAATGAACAATCCCCGCAAAATTGTCTTAAAATCCTGGTTACAGAATCACCAAGAAAGGTGTATTATTGATGTTTCCAGATGCACATGATAAACTTAATTGCAGGCTTAAGGTAATATAATCTGCTATCTTGTAAATTTTTCAGCAGTTGTAACTGCAGGGTGGAGACCTAATTAATATATTTTTTGTTGATAAATCTTGTTCAGTTTTGGATTTAATGTGTCTTTAACTCCTAGTCCATTTGCAGAGTTAGTATAGTAATCTGGAATGTTCAGACTATTATTTGAATAATTAAAAATGTAAGATAGGCTGAAACACTGCCCCAAGCTGTCTGTAATCAGTAAAGCTGTTTTTTCTGCATTATAACTATCAGTAGAAGGTCTGTAGGTGTATGGGCCTACATAACCCTTTTTTGTGTTCTCTGCTAAGTACACATGCCATTTACATGATAAAAAGCAACAACTCGACCAGTTGTAGTAGGCTGTGGCTTAGATTATTATCAGAATTATGAGCTAGTGCCTAGAAAGCAGAGTAACCATGAAGTTGCATGAACTAGGTGTGTATACACGCACATGCCCCACTCCCTTAATATGTTATGGGTTAATGAACAGTTATTTGTGAAATTCAATAAACCCATGCTTTTATATTTCAGCCAATATGTACACTTTTATTTCTACATTTAGTACTTTTAAGATCGACTTTGAAGTGGAAGGAGTAGGCACACATAGCCTGACAGTTGTTATAAGAAGTTGGGACCCATATTCATAAGTTTTACTGAAATACCCAAGTTGTCGTCAACAGTCACTATTTGTTCCAAAAGATCAGGTTGTCCAAACAGTTTTGATGAAAAGCATGGGCACACTTCTTGTGCTATCTAAATGTTATACGTACCATGCATCATGTTCTTTATCACCATTTATTAACAAGCTCTTGTGCATGCCACTGTATGTACCAAATCACATCCAAGTTTCTGCTGTGATGCATTTTAGTGTCTACTGATACCATCTTCAGGGAGCCCAGTCTAACTGTAAGTTCTATGCAACACATCAAATGATTCGAAGCCCCTATGAGCTATCCGTTATAAAGTCATTGTTTTTTAAGCACAGATGCACAACTTTGAATATCATTACAGTCCCTTCAGTGATGTGTATGTGTAGTGAAGCAGTCAAAAGTTAAAACCACAAATGCACAACTTTTTAAACACCGTTGAAGTTCTTCAGTCATATGAATGTGTAGTAACACAGTTACAGGTTAAAACACTTAAAAAGACTGATGTTGAATATCAGTCACATGTGGAAATGTGGGCATGATGGCATCTATTTTAATAACATCTTTTATATCTTAATGGAGATCATGTACTATAACATGTATGTGGTCCTGCAATTTTGTGTTGTTATTACATCGTGTGTGTTGGGTATGCTGGCTCAGGTCCTGAGCTAGCATACCTAATTAAATGATGACCTGATTTTATGTTATCAACATTCTGTTTCTAGAAATTGAAATAAACATCATTGCTGTTCAGCTTTTGTTTAAGATTTGTCATCTTAAAACAGTCATATGAACGTTCCTGAATCTCATATGAGAGACGTAGGCAATTCACAGACCATAATGCACTGTAAAAGCTCACTGTCACACATTGGTAGCTGCAGCCATCTGTTTTAGTAGTAAGTTCACACTGCCTTTTGCTGCTGTATGTTGTAAGTACATGATGCAGTCTGTTTATTAAATGAGGTACGAGATTCTCGCAACATTGACTATGACACATAGTATCTTTTGTGATTTTGGCACCATGTCGTCTGGTAGAAATTCATAGATATTCTGCAGAAATAACAGTAAATTTCTATAACATTATACAGTTTCAAGTCAAGAGACAGTACTCCTCATTTTATAATGTCCCCCTTCCCCCTTCAAGTGTTGGTAGTTGAGCAGCATGGAATACATTTACAAGAAGTGATCAATATAGGGTTATAACACAAGTTCATGTGTATAGTGGAACATGTGTTGCACTGGTAGTTGGGACTTCCATTGTCCACACTAAACACATCTGTGAAAAACTGTGAGGAAATTGAAAGATGTTTCCATTATGGACATTTCTCCAAGAGCAGGAATCCTTTGAAATGTTCAGCAAAGGAGGGACTTAGAATGGTCTCTTGCCACTTGGCTGAAACAGTCACATGCAGATATTGCTTCTGTAGATGGCACAAACATGCAAGAGAACAATTTGAACATCTCTGCTCATCTAGGATTAGATGGCTTTGTACCTTTTTATTGTTTCAAGTGGCTTGCCAGTGTTAAGTCAACTCACATATTTCTTTTTTACGCCATTCCAATTACTCCGATTTTACGCATTCTTTCAAAAATGTAAAATCAAAGTTTCATTGTCATGTCCCATTAGATTACTTGCTAACAGTGAATTCCAGTGACTGACACAGTACTACTGAATCCTGTACTTAAGTGATTCATTACATGCTCCTTGGTGATGTTTTCATATGCTGCACAAAAACATGCAGCTCCTTTTCTGAAACCTTGTAACATGAATGTGTACCTGTCAGAAACTTGTAACTCTCATTAACACCTGCGCTGGAACTGGTGATATAATAATACACTGTTACTTTCAGAATTAATTATCTTGATTGAAATGGGATTCATATTTATAAGAACAGCAAAAATCATAGGTCATTAAAATTGGTAGGAACTTTCCATGATACTGTGGAACAAAAATTCGCTGCAGGCTGAAAATACCATTTTCTCAAGTGTTGTTTATGTATTGTAAATGTTCAGCTGTAGTGTACATTAATAATAGAAACAAAGTAAGCTGCTTTGAAGCAATATTAATCAAGAGTGCACTTTTCTTACATTTGTTTATTTTTCTCCACAGTGTATTCCATATTTGCATTATGCGAATATGTTGTTGTATTAACCAACATGGCTTTCCACATGACTGCTTTCTGGGACTTCCATGGACGGGAGTTACTGGTCAGTCCAACGGGTATACATTTCAGCTGACAGACTAAATTGCCAGGCAAAGAAGCCCAATAACAAGAGAGCCAGTCCATCACAGATACCTGTCCACCAACTACGCAGCCTCCCCAGCAGCCTTGCATAGCCACCCCAGATAGTTTTGAGTCTTTGGAGGAAGCTAACATGTGTAACAGTATAACATCTCCTGTTGTACCCACTGTCGAACAGTTGTCTCACCTGCAGCCAGAATTCACACTGAGACATTGCTGTACTGAGATGGATGCAAGATTTGTTGAACGTACTCTTCATTCCACTACGAGGCAAATCCCGTGCAGCATTTGTCCTCTGTTTTTCCCAGCATCTCTCAGCCCAGGACATTCACGACAGTTACAACCACAGTTGGATCATGAGGGTCAGCCACCATCGCAAGACTTGTTACCTTCCTATCAACAGTACATTTATATGAGAATTGATCATAGAATTATGGGAACACGGGTGTGAACATTGAATTTAATACAAACAGATGCCAATATGAATAGTGTGGAAATCTGTGATGTGACTGGTGACATTCAGATTGGACCATTTATTGTGACAAAACATATGTAAAGAATTAGGCATCAGTAGAATGCAACTCTTTGAAAACAAAGGGATCTTGCGAAGCTATTTATTCTAAGGTCAAGTTTCACCATTACTGTTTGTATCATAAATTAAGCCATGAGAGAAAATACAACTGGCACTTCACTTCTCCACACATGGCTGTTAAAAACAGCAACTGCACAGACTGAATTTTGTCATTTTCTTGTCCTGGTGCATGTATTGTAAAATTCTATGAAAACATGCTCTTAATTTGTCAGATGTGCGGTTCTCATGGTGGTGATGTCTGCGGTGTGATGCCCTTTAGTCTGGTAGAAATGTCTGGTGTTTTAGTTGAACATAACGTGCCTCAGTTTTCTGTAGTCTGAAAAATGGCTTTCTAGTGTAGGTATACTTACACCACAGGCAAAGATAAAATCACTGTTCACAATACTGATAATAGAACAGTTCATTCCAAGTTACACAGTTTCTACCAGTTCTTACATTATTTTTCAGCTTCAGGCCAAAATTACAGTTTATTAAATCAAAGCACTATGAATAGCATCATCTTGTGAAAAAGATTGCAGATTGTTCCTGTGAGGGATGTGACATGATAAAATGTTACATGTGCCTCAATTTACATAGTAAGTTTTGTCCTGGAAAATGATGCATAAATTAAAGCTTGTTTTCCACAGACAGAATATTGAGTGATCTCTGAACAGATGTTCGTCAATGGTAAATTTGTTGATTGTGATCTGTTTTTGTTATTGGAAGTTGAAGTAACAAAAAAACAGAGAAAAGATGTTGAAACATATGAAAATGGCATTAATAAACATACTGCATTACTTATAAAAGTTTGTAGTGTCTAAATAAGGATACAATGTCACAGCTGTCAGGTGCCTGATAAAGATTCACACAGCCAATTAGAAAATACAGTATAATGAAATAAATTATTCAAACATGAATCTGGAAAAATTGCATAACCTTTAGTGTACAACCATTTAAAAGCCATGTTTCTGGAGCATTGTTCAGTTTAAATGCCCACTGTGGGGCATTGTTTTTAAGCTTGTTCACAAAGTTTCCAAAAGCGACTATTAGATTCGTCACGTCTCTTTGTCCATACAGAACAACTTGGCTGTCACTGGGTGGATTTTCATGAAATTCAACACAACATTTCAGTAGTTTTCAAAAATCCTTTGAGAAAATTCAAGTTTCATTGAAGTTAGACAAGAATAATGGGTACTTTACATGAAGACAAATATATATTTTTTATCATATCTCGCTCAATTCTTCTTAGAATGAGAAACGCTTTGGACAGAAGTTGTAGAAGAAATCAAACACACATTTTGTATTCAATAACTTTTTTTTTTTAATTGTGCCATTTAAGAGATAATGTGGAAAGATATAGTAGAGCCGAGCAGGCCACAAATGACAATATGGCGCATGTGCATTGCATGCTGGATACCTAAGTCTACAAATACACACTCAGTATATGTAACACTTATTGATTTTATACTCAAACAATGGTTGCATGAATGTGTCTCAATGTTTTGTTATACGTACATTGTCTGTCTTGTTTGTTTAGGGTGGAAAGGGTGTACATATGATATAAAAAATGCTGAAATGAGTAACTGCACACATTACCAATGATGGTGGTCATTTTTAACAGTTTCTATAATTACAGTTATATGAGGGTTGGAACTTTAATAGTGGCAACTATTTATTTACAACTGATACAAAATAGATACATGTTTTGAAGTTTTACTGTCCTTCAATGTAGTCACCAGCATTGTGTACAACCCGTTGCCAGCGA
>Ga0209629_10001443_pt1 | contig 15049 bp, 10 predicted proteins | sample TergutCu122P5_FD_187286 | JGI IMG/M metagenome (GOLD analysis project Ga0209629, IMG submission 187286) | Cubitermes ugandensis P5 segment gut microbial communities from Kakamega Forest, Kenya - Cu122 P5 (SPAdes) (version 2) | ecosystem: Host-associated > Arthropoda: Insects > Digestive system...
ATATTGGCAAAAAACTCACAAAATAAAGTTTGGACGGGTACTACTTTCAATCATTGTTTTGGATCATATTCAGGATGAGCAATTTTTATCGTGCAATACAAAAGACGTTTCGTTATCAATGGTCGATTGCTTTTGCGACATTTTGCGCTCTGATGATCGGTTGTCTTTGGGGCGGAAATATCACCATCGTTTACCCTTTTGTCAATGTGACATTCGATGGCGGCAATATTCCCGACTGGGTGGAACAACAGTTGAAAGAGATCAGGAAGCAAAAAAGTGAACTGCTTGCCCAGATTGTCAGGAAGCCGGATTTAAGCAACGAGAATCCACCAAACACCGAAAAAAAACGTGTAAAAAATTCCACGGTTGATAATAAGAAAAAGCTCGTCAAAGCATTTCAAAATGAAATGATTCTTGAATTTTTGCAACCTTGGATCAACCGGATTGCTCCCAGAGATGCGTTCAACACGGTCGCTTTTCTGGTCATGTTTGTCCTGATCGGTTCCGTGTTGAAAGGAATTTTCACGGTTTTGCATTCCCTGACCGTTGCCAGAATCACCGGACTGAGCATCATGGAATTGCGTAATGATTTGTATCAAAAGGTGTTGCATCATGACCCGAACAGCTATTCCCGGTCGGGCATTGCGGACGCCATGAGCCGCTTGACCGGCGATGTCGGTTCGCTTGCCGTTGGACTCGATATTTTGTACGGAAAAATGGTTCGCGAGCCGTTGAAAATGATCGCGTGCCTGGCATTTGCGGCATATATCAGTTGGCAGCTCTTGTTGCTAACGCTCCTTTTGGTTCCGGTTGCCGGTTTTTTGATTCGATGGATCGCAAAATCAATCAAACGCTCCGTCCGAAAATCCCTCGAACAAGGAGTTCGTGTTTTTGCCCGAATTGAGGAATCTCTCAGGTCGATTCGGATTGTCCGGAGTTTTGCATCGGAACGATTTGAATTCGGTAAATTCCGTCGCACCAATAAAACGGCGTTCAAATTGGGGATGAAAATCGCAAAATACGGGGTTTTGGTCAATCCGATCACGGAAATCATGGGAATCCTCATGATTTCTCTTGCCATTCTTGCCGGAGCGCATCTCGTATTGCACACTCCGACGAGTTTGTGCGGCCTCCCGTTGTTTGGGCAAGAGATTACCAAAGGAGGACTACTCGTCTTCTTTGCCCTGCTTGCCGGAGCTGCCGATCCTGCCAGAAAATTATCGGATATTTTTTCACAATTTAACGCAGCAACTGCCGCTGCTGACAGAGTTTATGAATTGATTGATCGTGTTCCCGAAGTTCGGGAATGCGAGCATCCGAAATCACTTCTCCGTTTTCGTGACAAAATTGAAATCGACCATGTTTCCTTCGAATATGAACCGGGACGGGAAGTTCTGCATGACGTTTCCCTGACCTTGAAATTCGGCGAAACGATTGCGATTGTCGGTCCGAGCGGTTGTGGAAAAAGCACCTTGTTGAGCTTGATCCCCCGTTTTGCGGACCCGGCCAAAGGGGAACTCCGCATCGACGGCATTCCGCTTCGGGAACTGAAAATGCGTGACCTCTACCATCAAATCGGACTTGTTTCGCAGGAACCGTCGCTTTTTGACGAAACTGTTTACGAAAACATCCGTTACGGTTCGTTTTTTGCAAGCCGGGACGAAATCATCGATGCGGCCAAAAAGGCGAATGCCCATAATTTTATCACCCAGGAACTGTCGAATGGGTACGACACGATGGTTGGCCCCGGCGGCAGTTTGCTATCCGGTGGTCAACGTCAGCGTATCGTTTTGGCACGAGCCATCTTACGCAATCCAAGCCTTTTACTCCTTGATGAAGCGACCAGCCAGATCGATATGGCAAGCGAAAAAATGATCCATGATGCCTTGTTGGGGTTCATTGGTAATCGCACCACGATCATCGTCACACACCGAATCGGTGCTTTGGCAATTGCGGATCGCATTGTCGTCATGCGCGACGGGGTGATCGAACATATCGGCACGCATCAGGAACTGCTGGAATCTTCCCCCTATTATGCGAACATGAACCGGGTCGAAATGTAAATCGCAAATAACGATTTTTGTTCGATATTTATTTTTCTTTTCCACCCTTCACCATTGATTTTCTCTTGATTATTCACAAATGATTTGTTATACTAAAATTGGTGAGAGATTCCGGATGCTGGAACTGAAAACAAAAGTTGTGTTCAGTTCAACTTTTCACTTTTCACTTTTCACTTTTCGTTTTTCACTTCCATGATGTCACGATATCCTGTCAGTGTTGTCGGCGCAAATATCATGCGTCTTTTGATCGGTCATCCGCCCAGAAGGATATCTGAATTGATCGAAGCCACCGGCGTGACACGAACCGCCATTTCGGAACAGTTGAATGAATTGATCACTTCGGGTTACGTCGATCAGCAGATTGAGCGGCTTTCAGGCCGGGGGCGTCCCCGGTATCTTTATTCGGCGACGGAATTCGCCATGAAACAGCTCTTCGAAGGCAATCAAAACCTGGTTGTTCCGGCGATTTGGCGGGCGATAAAAAAACATGTTGATCTGGAAATCATGCAACAGGTTTGCGAAGAGGTCGCCTCCGAACTGGCGGAGCATTTCAACAAGCAAATCACTTCCGAAAAACCGGCGGAACGGCTCAGGGAATTTACGGAAATCATTTGTAAAAACGGCCGGCTCGGAATTGTTCGTGATGAATCCGGAGGACCCGAACTCGACAAACTCAATTGTCCGTTCATCACGATGTACGACAGTTCGGGGCTGGTTTGCGAAATTGACAAAACGGCCATGCGCAAGATTGTCGGAGCCGACGTGGAACGGGTCCGCTGCCGGGCGGAAGGCGCCCCCTGTTGCACATTCCGAATCGTCAACACCGCCAAACTGGAACCCGAAACCGGACTTTCATGATGTTGTGAGGGTGGTTTCGCGTGGCTTCATGCCGTAAAAAAGGGCGTCAATTTCCACCCGTCCGGTCGTTTGAAGCCTTATTTTCTGAGGGGGTAGCATCGGGCGAACCATCACGGGGAACCAATACAGATAATTTTTCAGCAAGCTCCTTTGCCCATGATTCGTTTGGAATATTATAGAGCAAATTTGGAATTGGTCTGGAGTTTTTCCGCTCCCGTTGGTCGCTCCTTGATTGAAATAACACCTCCAGACCAACTCCGGATACGCTCTAAGGTACATCGTGGAAATCTTTGCCCTGAAAGGGTTACGCATAACAGCCCAGGGCAAGGCGTACTCGCCGCCGCCCTGGGTAAACGATACCAAAAAAACAACAGCCGCCCTGAAAGGGCAAGGGTCATGCCCACAAAATATCGTTCATCGAATTCGATTTTATGCTTTTTCAACAATGAAATCAATTCGTCTTGAAATGTTGTTTTTTGTGACGTTCTTCCTGTGCTACAATGTATTCGATGACGTTTGGAATGTTGGATTCGCTGACGGAAAATGCGCCATACCCGGCCTGCCATGCAAAATGTTCCGTCGTTACATCTCGTGAGTTCAGCCAACGGGATGAACCACCTTTCATTTCCGCCATCATCTTTGAAACGGAAATTGTTTTCGACACGATGATCAGGGCATGGACATGATCTTCCACGCCGTTGATCGTCACAGTGACACAATCCAATGAATTCAAAATGCCGATCATGTAGGCGAAAAGATCGCATCGAACAGCCTTTGACAAAACAGGTTCGCGATTTTTCGTGCTGAAAACGACATGGACGATGATTTTTGAAAGCGATTGCGCCATACTTCCCTTGCCCTTTCAGGGCGGCTGAATTTGGGAAATCCGTAACCCAGGGCTGCGGCGAGTACACCTTGCCCTGGGCTGTTATGCTCCGGCCTTGCAGGCCGAAAACTTGACATAATGCCTGTGTCACCCCGGAGCGACCAACGGGAGCGGTCGAACGCCATTCACCCTTCTAGCAATATTAAAAGGTTTCGAAGAAGCGGGTGTCGGTGCCGCCTTCGCCGATTTTCAGTTTGATTGGTTTCAGGCAGCGCGGGCAGCGGCCTTCGTAGGCGGTGCCGTCCCGGTTGACGTAAATCCGGGCATAAATGCCGCAACAGGAGAACTTGATGCCGAGATATTTCTTCTTGTCGGGCGTATTGGGCTGCTGCGGCGTTTTCGGAGTGTCGCCGATTGGCTTGCGAATGTTCCCCGACGAAGCGGGATCGCTCGAAAGATCAAGTCGGTCTTGCGTCATGATAAAACACTTGTTGAAAATGGGCCGGAGTTGTATTGCATTAGCCGTCTCCGAAATATTTAGGCTTGATTTTATTTCACGCAGAGACGCAAAGAAAACAAAGTGCGCAAAGAGTTTTCAAGTTTTTTAAAACTCTTTGCGGTCTTGGCAACTTTGCGTCTTTGCGCGAAATTCCCAAAATTTTGCGTGAGGTTTTATCTTTTATGGGACAGCCAATCAATGATTGTGTTGTGATTTTCTTTCGCTATGATCGTCTGGCAAGTTCGCTGGCGTAATGTTTTCCGACCGTTTCGCTTCGTTCGCGGAGGTAATTGCTGAGTTTTGTTTCGCCGACGGCCGGTGCGTCGGACGTGAGCAGGTTGGCCGTCAGTGCCCCGATCTCTTCCCAGGTGAGAAAACGGTCACGGTGCCACCAGCCGATCATTTTTGCGACCGAATAACCGGCAACGACCGGGACGCGAACAATCAAATTCCGGCAGCGAATCGCTTTTGAGACGGCACGCAGCAAATCTTTGTACGTGTAATCTTCGGGACCGACCGCGTCAATGATTTCGTTGCCGGAATGCGAGCCGCACGCAACGGCAAAGCGGGCGAAATCGTCGACATGGACCGGACGAATCCGGTAACGACCGCTTCCGAAATATCCGACGGCGGGAAAGCGTCGCAACGTCCAGGCGATGTTGTTGACCAAAATGTCAGTATCGCCAGTGTTATTGTCGCCGAACAACACGGTCGGCCGCAAAATGGTCTGTTCGACGCCGCTGTTTTGCAACATCCGTTCAATGCGTGCCTTGCCGCGGTAATACTCGAACGGCGAGTTTTCGCTTGGGTTCGCGATGCTGACATGCACGATTCGCCGGACGCCTGCCCGTTTGGCCGCGTCGAATAAAACACCGCTGTTTCGTACCGCTTCTTCGTGCGTGAACATCTTGTGATTGAATCGCACCCAATAGGTGTTGTACATGACCTGCGTCCCTTCAAGCGACTTGGCAAGAGCCGCAGGATCGTCGAATCGAAGCGGAAACGCCGTCACCCGCCCGCCGAACGGATCGGATGCCGGTTTTTTATTGGTGAGCGTGATCACATCCCGATCATTCGCGAGCAGGTGTTTTGCGATCCAGCGTCCCGAATAACCGAATGCACCGGTCACGGCATGTCGTTCCTGCGTCATGGTTGTTTCTTTTCGATTCAATCAGATTTTTTATTCACAGCGTCGAACAAGTTCGACCGCTAACGATACGCTGTTCATTACCAGACGCCCCGAATCAATCGGGCACCCAAAGTTTTTTTGCGTTTCCGTCGGCTGCCGGGACGTCTTTCGGGGTGTCGGTCATGGTCATTGGCGGTGTCATGGGCGGTTCCGCGAACGTCGCGGATGACGTGACGCCATCGGGACGCATTTGTCGGGGTTGCTGGCGTGCAAAGGCGGTCGGCGTGCCGTCGGGGTTGAGCAAACCCATCTGCACGAACAACGATTGCATCGCCGACATGGCCCTCGGATCGTTTTTGTGGTGACGCATGATGTAATCGACCAAACGCATTGCTTCCGGCTGATTGCGCTGTTTGATGCGCACCATCAGTTCGGCAACGTCCCATTCGGCAGACGAAAAATTGAGTTCCCTCGACTCGTTTCTGGCACGGTCGATCCAAAGCATTGCGTTTTCATAATCGTCGCGGTCTTCGGCGTCGTCGATCAGCACGCGGAACGCCAGACCGCGAATTTGCGGGTCGATTTCCCTGAGCGGTCGTTCGAGAACCGCTTTGGCAAAGTGCAGGGTTCCCCGTTCTTCCGAAATGAGGTCGAGCATCGCCAATTCGCCGGCGAGACTTTCGTTCGAAATCGGCGTTGTGTCGACACGATGCCAGCGCGTGACCGGAAGTTGCGAAAGGGCGAGTTCGGCATCGGCTTCGGGCAATGTGACCGGTCCGAGCGTTTCAAAACCGAGCGACCGGCGCAAGGCATTTGTCGCTTCGAGGGCATGTTGCGGCGGGAGCAGGAATTCGATCATTTCGATCATGCCGAGCAGTCGCGGCCGGTACTTGGGATCGGAAGCGGCTTCGAGCGGCGTTTTACCGTCGAGTTCGTTGAGCGAACGGTGAAGCCACCAGGTTTGCAACGTCCCCCCTTCGGAAATATACGCCTGTAAAATTTGTTCCGCCTGCTCCGGCGTCGGCGGATTCGAATTTTTGAAACGGAGCCGCCCGTCGATTTGCGCCAGGGTTTCCGACACGGTGCGGGTTGCCACCGGCTCCCGGACTTCGCCGAGCGCATCCTGTAAAGCTTCCACAAGGAGCGACATAACCGATTCGCGATTTGTCGCAAGCGTTTCGGTGATTTCCAGTCGCGCTTCGCGGTCGGTTTGCTTGCCGAACATGAAAATCGTCGCCAACTGGCGCGGCACATTGTCGAGTGCCGGCGGCACGTCGTCCGGTGCAAACGGCTTGTCAAGCACCATGAAAACGCGCTTTGGCCCCGGTTCGTCGCCGGTCGCAAACCGGCGGGGATCGAAATCGACCGACTGCAAACGCGGCGTCGAAAGCATGCGTTCCAGCGCACGATCATAATCGTTAATCGTCGCTTCCCAACGGACAATATCGACTTCATCGCGCAGATTCCGGCGGTCGATCATATACACAAGTGCCATGGCGTCGCCCTGATCCTCCTGGGAAACGCCGGACATGCCGGCAAATTTGCGGAGCGTTGCAAAAGCATCTTCCATCCGTCCGAGCCAAAGCTGCAACATTGCCAGCGACATGAAAACGCCGGGCCAGCTTTCCGCGTTTTCGACGAGTTTTTCGAGATGCGTCAACGCTTTTTTCCAGCGTCCGGTCGCCACCCATGCGGCCAGCACATCGTATTCGGTTTTGGCGGTGAAATATTCCGGGGAATATGGATTGAAACGCAAGCCCTTGAGCGGTGCCGGAAGCGACACGGATGAAATCAGGTCCCGCAAAAAAACGGTCAGGTCTTCATCCGACGACATAAATGCCGGCAACAGTTTCGCCAATGCCAAACCGGAAATCGGGTTGCCCGTTTGACACAAAACCTGCGCGACAATTTGCGCGGCGTTCACGACGGCGGTCAATCCTTTCCCTTCTTCCGGCAACTCGAAACCGTCCACGAGGAGAGAAATCGCAGCGGCGGCGTCCTGCATGACGGCTCGGGCGATTGCCAATTCGGAAATCGCCGTCCCGTTTTCCGGCTCCCGTTGATAAAACGCTTCGGCGACCGGAATGAAAGCGTCCCACTGATTTTGACTTCGAAGTGCCAGCAGTTTCGCCGCCGTGAGACAGGCGCAATCCGGATGTTTTTTTTCAACGTCTTCGATAAATGTCACGCAAGCCTTGAATTGTTCGTCCGCCAAAAGATTGCCGGCTTGTTCGAGTTCCTTGAGCATGTCCGGACAGCAAAACCGGATTTTTTTATTACGACCACCGGGGCAAAGAGAATAACCGTCCAACGCCATTTGATTTGATCCTGTCTTTGAATTTCTTTCGTTTGACAAACGGGCGGCAAAAGAGCGGATGTCTGTCAAATATGGTTTTACGGGGAATATCGCCCGGATCATGACAATTCAGGCCAATACGACATCATTGGCGTGACATTATACACGAAAAACGCGGTTTTCACGAGACTCCGGCACGGCAGCCCGTTGTTTTTTCTGAAAAAGATCAAACCAAAAACCGGACAGGAGAAAAAATCACGGTTTTGCGGGAATTTCAGGAATTTGCAGTTGAATTTCCGCAGAATCGGCTTTTTGCGTCTCCTGGGAAGGCACACTTTCGTTTTCACGGTTTTCGGGCGTTTTTTCTTCATTCACGGGGGTATTTCCGGAATTTCCGTCTTCCAAAGTCGCATGCAATTGCCCCAGCCATTGCCGGATTTCACGTTGCAACGGCTGACTTTGACGCACCAGCAGGTAACCGCTTGCTGCATCGGTCACCACCGTGCCTCCGGAATCTGTGCCGTTGGGCTTGTTGTTCCAGCGTTCGCGACCAAACACCTGTTTGATCGTGTCGACGCACAATTCCGGTGTTTTGCCCGGTTCCAAAGGCGCATATTTTTGAATTTCAATCGTCATTTTTTCGGCGGCAACCCGGGGCGTCGTGATTTCAACGGCATTCGCCTCGACAATGCGATATGTCAAGCCGAGCGGCTGAAGCATCTCCTGCAACACACGGTCGACGGTCCCCTGATTGACATGCACTGAAACCATGCTTGCCTGCGACAATCCTTCGTTCCAAAGTGCCGCATGATCGATCAACACCCGGATTTTCGCGCCATTTTCGACCAATCGGGCGGCGTCTTTGAGCGGTTTCGGCTCGATGAGGTTGAGGGTCAGCGGTTCATGCACGCGATCCCAGCCGAACACTTCGGGGGCGATTTGTTCCGGAGTGAGTTTTGTTTCCGGTTCGATTTCCCTCAAATAATGGAACGACAAATAAAGCCGTTCGGCCTGATCCTGCAACCACGCATTCCCGACGACGACGATTTCATTGCCATCGACGGCGATTCCCCCGTTTTGCGTTTTCGGATTGCTTTTTTGATCAAACAACAGTTGCGTCATCCAGTCGGCGGCCTGTTGCGCGGAAATCGGATTTTTTTCGAGCTTGGCGAGACGCGACAAATCGTACCGCACCGTGCTGGTCGCCGACATTTGTTCTTCCGTGTAACCGAAAATCATGCCGCCGTCATAGCGGCGCGTCGTCAGATGCGTTTTTTCGAGGAGCGCGGCAATAATCCCGGCGACGTTCGTTTCCTTCAACTGTAACGTGACCGGGGCTTCAACGCTGATTCTTCGGGCGCGAAGTTCGTCAACGTCAAGCTGCATCGGCACGCCGGTCAGGTCCGAAAGCGTTCGAAGAACATTAATGATCGCCTTTTTTTCGACCTGAAACGTCATGACCGGCAGCGACAGCCTGGCATCAATGTCGATTTTTTTCCGCGTCAATGCCGGGACCGGTTCGTGGCGCATTTTGGCAATATCGTTACCTTCCTCATCGTTCCTTTCATTAACACCGGTTTCTTTCTCGTTTGCCTGATCGGCGACTGACTCGCCGGCGTTCTTGTCATCCATGTTTTTGTCGCCCGTGTCGGATGACTTTGTCTCGTCAGCCACCGATGATTCTGCTGCCGGCGATGACTCCATTTCAACCCGGTCGGCAAGGGATTTCGACGAATCGGATTTCGTTTGATCAGGTGCGGTTTTCTGAACTTCCGGCAAACCTCCCATTCTCACCGGTCCGGAACTCCCGGTTTCGGACGATTTTTCCCCGGTTTCCGGTTTTTTATCATCAACCGCTGTTTTCGCCACACTGTCCGCGTCGTTTTTATTGTCCGCGTCTTCGATTTTCGCAGGAAGAGATTCCGACGGTGTTGTTTCGCCCGGTATTGTCACTCCGCTTTCCGTGACGACGGTCGTATCATCTGCGGGCGAATTTGTCGAAACGTCTTTGTTTTGTTCCGGGTTTTGCTCCGGATGATGTTCCGGAGAAACGGCGACGCTCCTGTCGGACGCATCAACGTTCGGTGGTGTCGAAACATCCGAGGCCGACTCTTTCGTCTGACTGGAAATTTGTGACGCCGTTTCAATATTTTTTGCCGGGCGAAAGAGACCGGAGACAATCAGTGCGGTCACCAGCAATAAGGGAGCGATTCCGAGTAAGCTCCAAACTGTTATTCTGTTCTGCGGATTGAGTTTTTTGAGAATCGACAAAAGCGGTTGCTTCCATTTTGCACACCACGACAGGAAAATTTTGCCCACAAAACCGGGATTGTTTTTTGCAGTGGAAATCTCACCTTCCTGTTTTGAGACGTTTTCCTCAATGATTTTTTCAATGACCGCTTCCGGCTCGGATACAGGTGAATGGGATGCCGGCAAATCGTCGTGAAACAAGGAATCAATTTCCGGATGCCCGTGCGGGCTTTCCGGATGTTCCGCCGGAAGTTCCACCAAAAGCATACTGCCGCACTTCGGGCATGGGACGATCTGTCCGACAAGGTTCAGATTGCGAACCTCAATGTTCGCATGGCAGGAAGTGCATACCAGGAGGAGCGGTTTTTGAGACATAACATGGCCTGGTACAATAGGTTATACGAAAAAAACTACCGGAAAATGAAAATATTCTTCCGTTTTTTGAATTTTACCATTTAAAGATCGTTACCGTTCACATTTTTACCGGTTTTTTTAATTTTACTGTTGGAACAAAGATTTTCTCACAAAGGCACTAAGGCACAAAGTTTTTGAAAAATGCAATATGTATTAAGAGAAAAAAAACATTTTCAATTGTTCGTTTATTCCGTCTTTTCGTACATTCCGCGTTGAAAAAAAATCGAGGTCGTATTAACCGGCTGAAATTTCCACAATATCTTTGTCGTTCAGGACGTAATCCCCCTTGACCGGCGTGCCGTCATGAACGGCGGAACCCCAAACGCGCCCCCCTTTGAAATTCTTGACGTAATCCTTGTGAATCATTTCGGCAAGGTCGAGCAGCGTCCCCCCTTTTTTGATCGTGAACGGCCGGTCGAGGTCCGGCTCTTTTTTTTGCGGCAATTTGGTGTACACGCGAATGACCCCCATCGCGTCGAAAAGCACTTTGCGAAACGGTTCGAGCGAATCGACATTTTGCGCCGAAATTCGAAATTCCTCGAACGGCAACGGGCAAAATTCGTGCAAAAGGTCGAGCCGCGTCCGGGCGTCGGGAATGTCGATCTTGTTGCAGACGAGAAACGTGCGCGTGAACGTCAGGCCGATGTCGTTTTCATCGATGTACGTTTCGGCGGCGATGCGTGTTTTTCCGGAATTCAGTTTGGCAAGAACGTCCTGCAACTGGTCGATCCCCTCGTCGCTGTCGAGATCGACCATCAGCAAGACGAGATCGGCACTTCGGATGTAACCGACCATGTATTGTTCGAAAAAATCGGGGGTGATCGGCGGCGTGTCGATCAATTGCACGTTGACGTCTTCCCAGTCCATCATTCCGGGCTGCGGCTCGGTCGTCGTGAACGGGTACGGCGCGACTTCGGGGGTCGCGCGGGTCAGCGATTTGAGCAGTTGACTTTTTCCGGCATTCGGCCCGCCGATAATGACGACCGTCCCCGCCCCTTGACGCGGAATTTTATACGATTTTCCGCCGCTTTTTTTGCCGCCGGTTTTTTTCTGTTGTTCGACTTCCTGTTTGACCGACGAAATTTTCGATTTCAGGGTCGCCTGCAAATGGTCGGTTCCCTTGTGCTTGGGAATTTCCGCAAGCATGATCTGCAACCATTTGAGTTCTTCGTCCGGAGTGGCGGCCTTGCGATACTCCGCCTCCGCCTTGTGGTACTGTTGTGTCAGATTCGCCGGCATAACAAGCTAGTGGTTTGGTGGTCTCCAATTTTTTGGAGGTGTTTTATAGTCATCAATTTCAAATTTAAACTCATTCGGCCCGGCCTCAGTCACGACAATTTCCAGAGGCGAAGCGGACGGCAACGTCAAGTGATCCGGAATAATTTTTTCCAGCTTCGCGGCGGCGGCATTGTATTGTGCAAAATAAGCCCTCCCCTCGTCCATTGACATGGCGTCAATTTCTTTTTGGGATTTCTTTGGAATCGGGTTTTCCGGAGGCTTGATCACCGCCACGCGATAAGTACCGGCAGGAAGCCCCTTGTAATCAAACTCCGACTTCATTTCCGCTTTACCGGTCGAATCTGTCATTCCGGCAAATGCAAAGTCCGTTCCCGTTTTGGAATGCAGGGCAATTCTGGCACCCGGCAGCGGCACCCCGCCTTTGGTCACCGTAATGTTGCTCGGATAAGTCGGTCCAAGACCTTCCGGTCTTTTTTTCCCGCATCCGCAGAGACATAATGAAACCAAGAGAATCAGAGTAAAATACTTGTTCATGATTCACCAATCCTTTTTCGCTGAATACGAAAAATCACTGTCATTATCGGGAAATAACGACAGTGATTTCATGAAAAGCAATGATTAGAACGTGGCGTTCGACTCACCGCCATTGATAGTTCCTAAAGCTCCCCAGACTCCAAAATTACTCTTCCTGCCATCACGCCCCTCAATCTTTTTATCGGCATTGGGGTTTTGATTATCCGGGATGGAATAGTTAATCGTATCGGAAACGAACTGAACGGATGCGTCGGCCACCAGGCAGTTGACGCCACCAGTGTGATTGCTGGCGGAGGAAAAGACGCCCCAAGCGTATTCCTGCTGAGTGGGGTTGGGAGGATCATTTCCAATACAACTTGGCGAATTCGGCGGCAATACCGTTGTAAAGCCGGAACTGACAGCTCGCCCGTCGGTAAACCAATTCCCGCGAAAATGCCATAAGCCGTCACCTACCAGTTGATTTCGATCATTCGGATCAACCTGTGTCTTACAGGCAACCGGGTCCCAGTCAAGGTGGGCGGTCTGAGAAACAACGATTCCACCCTTCAGCATCGTCGAAGAACGTACCGTCGCTCCAATCATTTCGCTCATGGCAATCGTATTGGAGGTTCCATCCGTAATCTTGGAAATGGGCGTGTTGTCATGGGCACAAAACACCCCGCGCTGTCCACCACCTTCACTGGCGTTATGCCGACCATTGTCCCAGACATTATCGCCGTGACTGGTGCAGTAACTCACTCGGCAGCCGTTGCTTTCCAAAGCGGGGGTCAATGCATTGCCATCAGAAGGACAAACCATGGTTGAGATGAGTCCTTGATTGGAAATGTCATTGGTCCAAGGCTGAAGTTCAATTCCACCGGGTCGAAGGTAGTTACGATATCGTTTGGTATCAATATCCGCAAAACGCGCGGTTTGCTCCAAGTAAGGCAGGAGCGAAAACACTGTGCCGTAAGGCCATAACCATTCTTCTGGCGGGGTCTTTGTCATATCCAGGGGACAGCACCCATGATTTGCCGCCGGGAAAACTTTTCGGGCGTCGTGATACGTATGCAACGCAATACCGAACTGTTTCAAGTTGTTCGTACACTGCATTCTTCGGGCCGCTTCGCGTGCCGCCTGAACGGCAGGTAATAAAAGCGCGATCAAAATACCGATAATCGCAATCACCACCAGGAGTTCAACGAGAGTAAAAGCATGTAGCCCCCCCCCCTCCCCCAAATTAACAATTCGTTTCTTTTTCATTTTTTCCCTTTCCACTGTAACACGAGATAACAAATAAAAAATTAACCGGAAATTTTCCAGAAAAACCAACACTCATCCTCGCAACATCTTTTAACCCGTCGCTTGCGCCCGGGCTGCCGGGCTTGATATTGCGTGATATTGCCCTGGACATAAGAGTTGGATAGCAGCGACCAACGGAAGCTGCGGTATTCGTGGCCAAAAAATCAAGTGGCGGTTCAACTTTTGTGTCCATACCAATATTTTCCGGCAAAAGGCTTTTTCAAGGGGTGCAGAACACCACCCCCCCTTGCTCAGTCCCCATGATAACAGTTTCGGGAGAAAATACCATATTGGATCAATAAATTTATTTCTGGAAATTTCCGGGAATTTATTGGTATGGGCACAGGCTTCAGACTCCAATGGTCCGTTTTTCCCGGATTTGCCGCCAACTTTGTTGAATTTGCCGGATTTACCGCGTCAACAGCACGATTTTTGATCGCGCCGGGATATTCGTTGATCGCGCCGGGATACTCCGGTGATCAAATTTGGATATTCGAATATCCTGCCGGGATACTCCGGAGATCAAATTTGGATATTCGAATATCCCGCCGGGATACTCCGGGGATCAAATTTGGATATTCGAGTATCCCGCCGGGATACTCCGGGGATCAAATTTGGATACTCGAATATCCCGCCGGGATACTCCGTGAATCCAATCCGGATACTCGAATATCCCGCCGGATGAACCGTTCCACCCGATTCGCATCATGATAAAATGACTTGAGTCATGTTTTTATGAGCCACTGATAAACACGGATGAAACACGGATTTTTTTTGTCCACAGATGACACAGATGTTCACAGATGATTTTTAAAAATCCATCTGTGTTCATCTGTGAAATCTGTGGACCAGCCCGGACTCGTAGGAACTCGAACCCTTCGTCCGCTCATCGCCTGCAAACGTCCGGCTGTCCAAATGCTTTTTCAACGCGGCGGCACGGAAAAGATGGAATGCGCGGACTTCCGTGCCGGTGCTCCGGTCAAACAATGCCGCGCGTGTTCCGCGTTATTGTGCCGCCACTAAAATTTGAGCTTGTCCGGTGAATCGCCTGCATCGCCGACAATTAAAAGTCTCGCCATTTTGCGTGTATTGACAATGTCGGCGCAGCAGGCAGCCGTGGAAGTGGTTCAAATTTTACTATCGCATCTATAAGGCACTCGCTTACGCTTCATGCTCTGATTTTTCGAACAACTTGTTTTTTTGCGACTCCTTACTATTGCCCTGGACACAAGAGTTGGACGGCAGTGACCGTCCGCTTGAATTTGCCGGTTTTCTGGAATACAATTGAAACAATCATTCCTCTCCGGCGAATTCACAGATTGCTTATTTGAAGGAAAACAAATGTCACATCGTATGATTTTACCGTTTCTGATTACATGGATTATTTTCGGAAGTTACGTGGCCGTTTCGGCGCAAGAGTCACCCCAAAAAGACGTATCGATCGAACCTTATGCCGAATCGGGGGACGTGGTGTCCGTGCTCAAATTCGGAGCGAACGGAGACGGCGTGTTCGACAATACCGAAGCGTTTCAAAAGGCACTCGATTCGTTTGGTTCGCGGGGGGGAACCGTTTATGCGCCGCGGGGAAACTATCTTTTCAAGGGGAGCTTGAACGTGCCGGCTGCGGTGACGCTCAAAGGGGCGTTTGAATCGGTCCCGT
>Ga0209629_10001444_pt1 | contig 15045 bp, 12 predicted proteins | sample TergutCu122P5_FD_187286 | JGI IMG/M metagenome (GOLD analysis project Ga0209629, IMG submission 187286) | Cubitermes ugandensis P5 segment gut microbial communities from Kakamega Forest, Kenya - Cu122 P5 (SPAdes) (version 2) | ecosystem: Host-associated > Arthropoda: Insects > Digestive system...
ATATTTTAAACATGCTGCATAATCTCCGTTTTTTTCTCTTCAAAATGCCGTTTAATTCATAATGCTACCTTGTTTGGTTCCTGTATTATTCGCATTTTACCTACAGGGCGTGCTAACATTTAAATGTAAAATTCCGGCTCCAAAAGGTTAATGATGTTCTGAACACAGATTTAAAACTGGAACGTATTATATTTCCTTCATTACTGCAACAGACCTATAAATAAAGGCAGCTAACAATACTACCGCCGTAAGACGTTTATTCTGAAGAAATTTTAAGTATGGTATGATAGTAAAGGGACAATGCAAGAGGGGACAAGTTCGGTAGCGCCACACAGAAACTGCGCAGGAGCTACAGGAAGAGGGCAGCTTGGTCACTAGATGAACCACATAAAGGGGAATAAGAACAATGAACATTATTTATTATTAACCGATAATCCGAATTAATTTGCTCAAGACCGGCTCGACCAGCCCTCCTTTATGATTTCAGACACACCTGGTTAAGTTTCTGCTAATCTCTACCTTTCAATGGCGTCCAGTCATGCGCATTGCAGTAATTATTTCTACCAGACACCAAATTCCAGCTTAGGAACTAACAGTTTGAAAATACTTTCCTGCTTCATGCTCCCCGATATCCCAAACAGCACTGCTTGGTTTGAAGGCTCCTAGGCTCCACTCTTCTGTCTTTCTAATACATATAGTATTAAAGTGAAGATGAGCATGGAGCGTTGGTGGCATGATACTGACAGGAGAAAACTAAAGTACCTGTCGCAATGCCACTTTCTCTACCACAAATCTCATGTGCAGTGACCTGTGATCGAACAGAGGCCTTCGCGGTGAGAGGCCGACGACTATTCGCCTGAGCCATGGGATGGCCACTTTAAAGACTAAGTTTAACCTGAATTACATTTAAAGACCCAGTCCGTACCGCACAGTAAACACACTCCGTCTCGGTTATACAAACCAGTCAGTTAAAGTTGTATAGGGAAATAATCGCTGTTTGTTCTGAGATCCACTCAAAACACATAAATACACTGTGTGGGCGGAATGGAGAATTGTGAATGTTAAACTGGTGGTACCTATAGTAACCACTGGGATTCACATGGTAAATTCATGTGTGTTTTGAAGTTTCTGCTGCACACAACTGAGCCACTCAAAGGCACGCGGTAGCCGGCACAATAGGTTGCACCCACTCTTTCAAAGCTGCGCCCGCTCGTAGAGTATGCGATGATGAATTACGACCGTCCTTGAGAAGTGAGTGGCCATGGAGAGGGAGAAACCCCAAAACATGAATGAGTTGGGGAGTGAGGCTTTCAGTCCACAAAAAGTTAGGGGGCCAGTGCGTTAATGCGTGCATGAACGGCTTAAGGGATATGCCCTAGCGAGGTAGCGGTTATACAAACCAGTCAGTAAGTGCTGTATAGGGAAACAATCGCTGTTTCTGCTGAGATCCACACAAAATACATAAATACACTGTGTGGGCAGAACGTAGGATTTGTGAATCTCAAACCTAGTGGTACCTGAAGTAAACACCGTGCTGGCAGCTTCTCAAGACAGGTTCTGCTCCATTGGAGTGAATGAAAGGTAATATTAATGTTGTCCTTCTGCACCCTATGAAGGCGTATGGGGGGAGCAGAAATACGGAGCCACTGATTCTTAACCTCACTTAGAGTGGTCAGATTTATGCCCCCGCTGCCTTACCTACTGCACAGAAGGATGGGTCGGCCTCAAAGTTCGCCTGGGCAATTTGCGCAGGACAAAAGTGTCGTGCTCCTGCTCGTAAACGAAACATGATTGCTCACGTAACCTGCCCGTGGCCTAGTCACTGTACCGACTGAACTGGCCCAGGCCCCTTGTAAATTGCTACACTTTCAACACAACGTGACGTCTGTCAAGTCCGGCTACTGGTTCGTCCTGAATGGAAAAGACTCGGGATTTTCATTTTGACCAGCATTTCCGAAAATGGGAACTGTAGGGCCGTTAGTATCTAACGGTGCTGAATTAATCTGAATCCCAAAAGGCCATGTTTAATTTCAAGTAGACGCTTTAAAAATTGCTTGCATGAAGCAAAATCGCGATATCTTTAGTGTTTTAAATGTAACCTAACCACACGCACTGTAATAAAATCGATCTACTACATTTGGAGGCAGGGCCACATATAATTTCGCATAGGCCATTAAAACAAACCTATATCAAAATAGTCTGCAATTCTGTGAAACACCTCAATAAAGATTCAGTATACCGAATTGCAACAAAACCGGAGATGTGCATCAGTAACTGAAGAGGACCTTAGGGCTCCAGGAGGTTGAGGCTCCCACAATTTCTAGACAGTCGGCACAAGAAGGTGGCAACGTTGTCAGTCCTCCGCACCAGCCGCCTTTGTCCCGAGCAGATACCCCTAGTACTCATTTCTGTTAGATGGTGCTTCGACCCCAAAGCCATAGTCCCCATGGCCCCATCGGATATCAAACCCGCGACCTTTTGCCTTGTAGCGCAGTGCCTGAAACAACTCGCGTGCCCCATTAAAGGTTAAGACGAACTTAAATATATTAACAGGGATAGAAAATGACAAATCAGAGTCAGTAACGGTTTGAGACAGCACGACGGAGCACAGACGTTGTCATCATGCCACTAGATTAAGTCATGTTTCATGCGAAATTATTAGTTATTTCCAAAAACACAGGCACGCAAACGTAATTTTGCAGGATGAACACATTAATTCAACTCACTTCTGTACACATACATATTTCTTCACATAATGTTTATACATTGGCCTATATCTTTAGAAAATGATGGTCAGAAATGCAGGGCACTTTTGTAAGTGATTCTGAACACGGTTTCTAAATCACAACAGGCACTGTATATTTCCTGGCATAGCTGTGACATGAAATCTGTGTCGACTGTACAATTTGAGACAACTGCAGAAAATTTTAAATGCAACTGATGTTCTGTCCTCAGAACGTATTGTTGCATGTGGTTATTGTATATAATATTTAGATTAAAGATCAATTATGAAGGGCCACACAAGTACAGCATAACACATGTTACACTGATGTGTTCAAATTCCAATGAATTACCACACATACGCACGCACGCACACACAAACTGCACAAATCACATTTTTAAACCATTATCACTGCCAAAGTACCTGTTCTACTGCTACTATCCACATAAGCACACAGCAGAGATTCAACATAAGACTTAGCAACTCGCACTTTTCTTTCCACATTTGTAAATACGAGTAATTACGCTTTCTAACAAATCGCTTGCTGTACATCGAACACAAAAAACGATAAATTTGCTTTCGACGGACAGTAAGCGATTTGTTTTGATTGATCCACAGACACAACAGAATGTACTGCATTAAATTAATGTAGGTTTTAATTACACTCATTTATAAGTTTAAAGACACAAATGCACTGTAAAGACGTCATCATCATTCCTAAACTAATGTCTGCTGTGCATTGAAATCATACATGATACACACGTTGAATTTCTCATTTTCTTGATGACCGCCACATTAAGTATTTAGCAGCCCAGAATTTTAAAATTTACAGCTTTCCACCCAGCATAAGCCTGTATAATATAATAAGATGTTCCTGTCAACAAACAGCACTCTACATCATGCAGTCCCATTTTCTTTTAGGTTATTTCCTCTATCTTTCATTAATCAGTAGATAAAATATATCAGTTTGAATTACTAACAACAGGCTATAAGGTACCATATCCATAAACAACCAATATGTGTAAGAACAGGGGACTATTTATAATTAATTACATGGGAGGCAGTACCTAATCTAAAGTTATTAATGTTAGTAATAAGGTCATACTGTTTATGCAGGAATAACCTGAAAATTTGTAATTTAGCAAAGGTAAATTTTTGGGGAGGATTATTCGGACTAGTGTCATCTATTACCTTACAAATATAAAAACATCCTTGTGATTCTAGTAACACTTTACTATACACATAACTAAAACCATAACCTGCAACTTACCACCAAAGATGTTTCTACCCAATGATTTCGCATGCCCTCAATTTCCACTTCGTTCCCGTTCGTTTACTGAGTTCTTCCACCCAATAATGTATAACCGTCACATACCTAATTTTGTTTCTAATACCACTTTTTGTTCCCGTACGTATCCACAAGTACAGGTGTGTACAAAACAGACAACCTGTCAGAAATACAAGCGCCATTATGCCGCGCACTACCAACCAGTAACACAACGGTGGTGTTTACCTACTTTCCAGTACCAACATCAACGTACAGGTAAAGTTGTTCCGGTGCACGCCATGAAGGCATAGAGCCAAGTGAACTTAAGCTTCACACTAATGCAATAAATGCTTAATGCGTCCCGGCTCAAAATTTCATTTCACTATTCTCTTGGTCTGACTTCTCGTTTACTTAAATCCTGCTAGTGACTTATTCTGGGTTTTCCAGACACTTCTTAGGATTACCTTGAAAAAAGATGCAATGTTGAGTTACCACAATTATTTATTTTTCTTATTTCAACTCAGCAGACATAAATAAAGGCCCGGAAACTTGAAATATTTATGTTTGTCAATTTTGAATCTAGAGGTTCCTCGATGCACGGAGACACACTGCTACCCACGACATGCATACTCATCAATCCACAACTCAGTGTGACCAACATGTGAAAATGACCTGTACCAAATGTCCGAGCACAATAAGCAATAAACCGACTTTAAAGCACAACCACATTGTCGGTACGCAATTGCGTTGGTAGATGTTACGTGGGAACAGGACAGAAGTGTAACTGCCGGACTGTGACAGGAGACTAGAGGCAGCAGTAGCGGCGGTGAACACTGTCAGTCGACACAACAGTGCGAAAGTAGAGGGCATTTTGCGCCAGCTGACTTCATCATGTTCATGAAAAGTCTCTGGCGTGGCCGCGTTCAGTTTTAAATAATGCTGTAGAACTCGGCATTTCAGGTAACCACAGCGGTGACGATGAGGTTGTTACAGGATATCCCATTGGAGGCAGGTTGTCCATGCGATAAAGCCGCCGTGTTCAGGAACACGATAAAACACACACACCTGTAGTATTTGTCCAAGGGGGTCTCAAACTCAAATAGTACGCAGGCCAGACAGACAATTTTCAAATTTAAGGCGGGCCGCAAATTATCTGAAGCAACAAACAGAACATTCCATTACAATTTCACACACCATTGAGAACATGTAGTACTGTCAGGTACAGGAAACTCAACATAATGACGGAGCTTATCTCTGCTTACGTATCTTTTACGTTACCATCCAGGGAGCCTTCTGACCGTAATGACAAACATTCATCGATACAGCACCGGGCCACATTCTGTAGTTGGACTAGTATCAGTGAGAAGGCCGTACCCCCGTATCCCTCGGCACACACAACTGAAGGGCCACACAGACACAATACATCGAGCTAGTCAGTTGCCGCACAATAAATGGGCCTGTAATGTGCATTCCACGGTTTGAACTATTGCAGTGACTTTTTATGGCACGTGGCTCACATTTTGCATGACCTCGTACATACACAATTGGGGGCACTGCACTACAAGCTGGGAGATTGTGGGTTCCATTCCCGATGGGGCCATTCGGATTTTTCATCGACATAATCCTTCCGGACTCAGCCCGTAACAGAAATGAGTACCGGGGTTGTCTTCTGGAGCAAAGGCGGCCAGAGTGTATGGCTGAAAACCTTCCCACCTTCATGTGCCGATTATCTAGAAATTCTGGGAGCCCCAACCACTTGCAGCCCTAAAGATTTCACCTTTACCTTTATATATTCAATTATTTTATAACCAATCAAAATGTATTTCATTACTAATTTCTTTATCCACGAGCCTTAGTGCCGAAACGAGCAGCGTGGTGACGATGTGAATATACAAGCTCATTTTAAGTGACAACTGTCGCTTGTCACTTCCTGTCGCTACTCTGACGCCAGTGCCGGCTTTGGGCTACATTAATAAGATAAACGAGCCGACACGAAGTGGCAACTGACAATTGTCAGATAAAGCAACGTGATTACTTTGCATCACAGGTGCTTTCCTGATCCCATTTGCTGTGATGCTCTTCCTGGAGGGAATCCCCTTGTTCCTGGTCGAACTGGGGATGGGACAGAAGATGCGTCTAGGTTCTCTAGGTGTCTGGAACACAATTCATCCGTGGCTGGGAGGCATCGGCATCGCCAGCTGTGTGGTCACGTTCTTTGTCGCTCTCTATTATAATGTGATCATCACATGGTGTTTCTACTACCTCTTCAAATCACTACAGGTAGCAATTTATCTTACATACTTGTGTTGGCACACTGCTGTGCACTAAGAATATCCACATGTGAGTTGTTCAGAGGTTCAGTTTCTAGTACACAGGATGCTGCGGGGTCACTGTTGTATCTGACTGCTACCGGTTACCACTTCCTGTTCACTTCTGTATCGTATTAACACGGTCTACTCAACCGACTACCCACACGCCCAACGGGCAGTGAGAAACGATAGCTGTCAGATAAAATAAGTGCCTTTGTATTAAGAGGAGTCTTAAAGAAACTGGTTGCAAAGGTGCTGATGGGACTTAGTTGGCTCAAGATAAGGGCCAATGGCAGGTTTTCAAAAATGGTGATGAACCTTCGGGTTCCACAAAAGGTAGACAATTTCTTGAGTAGCTGCACAGTACCAATTATTGAAGATGGACTGAGCTGCACGGAGTTGACTGGCTAGACAGTAGGCTATATTGCATGATGTGTGTGCGACTGTGACTAAGGGTAGCACAGGGTACTGAGGCAACTAAAACCCTGACAAGGTGTCACATCCCGGAAGACCTAAATATCCAGCAACACCGCTGTAAAACGGTGGGTACCTTCTTCAGCAGATGAACAACTATCAGCTTTTCTTGCACGACACTACACCAGGGGTCGCACACTCAAATCCTATGCAAGCCAAACTAATACTTTTGGAAATTTAAGCTGGCCACATGTCATTTACTCAATAAACAAGTTAAATATTTTGTTGCAAACTAAACACACCTTGAGGCTTATTTCTTACAAAATCAAAACATATTATAAGAATTTAGTTAAAAATGTCATTGCCAGTGAGCAAACCTTTCTGGACCTTCAATCCCCTGACAAACTACTTTTAATCTTGTAAATTCAAAAAACTTATTCCATCCATTCTGCCAGGTCACGTTCTGTGATCAGAACAAAATTTGCGTAAGGGACTCACAAAATAATTTGTTGGGCCTCATGTGGCCCATGGGCCACATGTTTGAGACCCCTACACCATACCACTGAGTTAGCAATCACATTGTTTTTGCAAGGTTTTAAATGTATGTGCTGTATATGTGCCTACAGAGCCCATTACCTTGGTCATACTGTCCAGAAATAAATGGAACAATTGTGGCTGAATGTGCAAAGTCGTCGGAAACTGCGTATTTCTGGTACCGAACAACGCTGGATGCAGCGCCAGATATTGACAATAACGGCGGTCTGAAGTGGTGGATCGTCATTTTACTGCTGTTTGCCTGGCTGATCGTCTTCTTCATCGTCATGAAGGGCATTCAGTCCTCAGGCAAGGTAACCACATACTTCCTGGTACAGTAAACATAACTTTAGCAGATGAACCTTACATTCCATGTTGCTGATTAATTTGTATCTGCCAAACATTCAACACATCTGACAGAGGCTTGCCATTTTTAATCTGACCAAAAATCTTCATGCAAATTTAATTTACTAAGAATGTTCAATGATGGAAGGTTATCTAGGGCATGAGAACTAAATCAGCAGGCACTCCAATGTTAACTGTAGCTTACCAACTGCACTTATGTATCATCACTTGCAGCACAATGATGTGTCTGTCCAAACTTTGGCACAAGTTTAAAAATTCCTTCATCATATAAATCAGGCTGTTGCATATGTAACCATTCACAAACAGCCATTTCCACTTCCCAGTTATGGTGGAATGTGGCAAGATGTACAAATACATGGATGCTTGGGGATTATACTGAAAAAAAATTAAACTTGAATGGAATAAATGATATACATACATTCACAATGCAATGACTTCTGATTTAATTGTTTTGACCTAGGGAATCGGACTTATTTAACATCTCTTGTAATGTCTGTATGGAATTCAGCCTCATTACTGATTTAACCAGAACTGCACAGTGCAGTGTCTGTACTTTGTATGTACCCAGTGTCATGAAGTCACCACACATCTACATATTGTATTGTGTGGATATGTGCAGCATGTGCATGCCATGCACAGTGCTCAGACAGATGCTGACAGTTTTGCCACTCACAGCATTCTACAGCATGAGGTGTGCACACAGATTCACATGGCAAGCAGAAGGTACATGGACTTCTGGCACACTCCGTACTTGGCATTTATTGGAAAAAATACTGTTTACTAGTTCATTAACTCATGAGCAAGAGGTTTTTAAATTGCTCTGACACTCAAGCAACAGCAATGAATATGTAATGAAACTCTACAGGAAAGTCTCCAGACATTCCAGACCCTGAAGTTTTAAGCCTTCTGGGATGTGACGTTGTGTGGTTGTGTGAGTCCCACAGAACTATACAACGTCACATCCCAGCAGCACTGCTGTGAGAACCTCGAAACTTGCATTCTAGAACTTGTCACAGTTAGCTGGCAATAGGAAAGGTTCCTTCAGCACATTCAATACATTCATCCTGTTGTGTGCTGCAGGTGGTCTACTTCACATCAATGTTCCCATACCTTGTGCTCACCATTTTCTTCATTAAGGGCCTAAGTCTCAAAGGAGCCAGTGCTGGGCTTATCCACATGTATACACCGAAAGTAAGTAAAATATATACCGTTAATCTGTTATCATCAGGGTTGCCACAACATCAGCTTCACTGAACACTAAATCTGAATTTCCTGTAGGGAGGAGATGGGTCTAAGAATCATGCATTGCTGTGTCAATGTGTATCAAAAGAATGCACACAGTTTGTACAGGTTCTGCTGATTAACAATGACACAGACTGCAATCAGCATGTGAATAAACACTCTGGAACTGATCCAGTGACACATGTGAATGACTTGAATTGCTAAAGATAAATAGAATTGATATAGTTATATACATGACTCTGAATTTGAAATTTCTGTGTAGATTTTATGCTGTGTGCAACTACTGAAGTCTAGAACTGCTATATTTCAATTGCCAGTCCAGTCACATTAACACATCTATACCAATAAAAAAATTTAAAAAAAAAGTTGCTACTTCTGGACAAAAATAAATAAATAAAATGAGCAATTTTCCTTCTTTCATTGTAAATTCTGTCTGTGCAAGATTTAATATAGCCACCTGTACTGTGCTTATTTTAGAATGTTGTATCAAATTAGCTTGCTGCACTTAATCTCAGCACTACAATTCCTTGAAGCTACACAAACAAGTGGTTATCTAATTGCTGTAACTGAATATGAGATGCAGTTGGTCTGTTAGTGATATTATTATTGTCATCATCATCATCATCATCATCATCATTCTCCTCCTGCTTATCCTCCTCTTCCTCCTTCTCCTCCTTCATCTTCCTCTTTTTCTTCTTCTCCTCCTCCTCCTTCTCCTCCTCCTCCTTCATCATCATCATCATTGTTATCGTCATCATTGTTGTCGCCATCATCATCATCATCATCATCATCTAGCATCATTTCAATTTTATGAGAATGCTTGACTTCAAAGTCTCCCCTCATCCATTGTCCCACAGTCTCCCCTTTTCTATTCTGTGGCAGCTCTGCTTTCCTTTCTTGGTGACTTGTATTACTTGGCTGAAACATCTTGTGGTTCATTCCACAAGTCTGTTTCCCTTAAAACTTAATTCTAATGCCCCTAAAACAGACATTCTATGCACTATTTCTACATGGCCAAAAACTAATTATTTCCCTTGTAATTCTACTGATGAATTCCAATTTCTTCCGGCTTCAATAGTGGCAGTGCAGACATCATGTCAGAATAACAGCTGTCTTGGCACCATCACACAAGTTCAGAACATTTTATGTCAACCAGCTGCTTGTCTTGCAACAAACTGTGCCACTGTTTATTGGTTTTGAAGTACTAAGTAAATACAGTTGATGAGAAGTTATGTGAATGGCCTCAAAGTTTTGACTCACATAAAGAACACCTTCACTTAACTGGAACCATCAACATGTTTTATGAAAGCTCACAAACAATCTGTTATTGGGTCTGGTCACATGATTTTACACTCACTAATACCCCATTTAAGCAATACTTTACCAGTGATATGGTTGCCTTGCTCCTTTGTACCACAATATACAGGGGCTGAGACTTTACTAATGAAGTAAGGACACTTAAATAAGGTTAGAATTTCCTCATGTCATGAATAAAATGGGATTAATGATACAAATGACATCCATAATCTCTCCTTCAGTAGTTGCATATCACTTTAACAGCCATGTCTGCCATACATACTGAACATCATAACACTTTGAGCTTTCAGTAATGGTCTGTGGTAGTAGACAGAAAACATAGAGATACATTTTTATATGTGCTAGATAAAACACTGAACTGTAAAAGCATATGTGATTCACAGAGTTCCAAACAAAGCAAATCTCACATTGTACTGAGTCACCAATAATAATTACATCATTCATCACCCACTTCAAATTCCAGCTGTTTTCCAATAAACAGTTATGTTTAAAAGTCACTGAGAAATTCTTCATTTCATTCTGTAAATTTTCCATTAGTGACCTTCATAGTGATATACAGCAAATCAGAACCTTTCAATTCAACCAATTACATACAAAATACCTACACAATATGTCAGTCATGCAATACATGCTTCTAACCAGTGCTAATGACCAGCTGTGCCTTCAGCTACACACAGTAGGGTCTCGATTTCTTGTTGCATTTTTAAGGTTTTCACTTGCCTCACCCCTATATACACAAAAATGCAACTTTTCTTTTGTTATCTACTACAGAACACCTATTCTAGGGTCCTCCCATGGACCCCAATATCCAACATTCACTCCAGCTGAAAGTGGCAACTGTCATATTTACCAAAATATCGGGGAAATCTCATTCCTGTATGTGCCTTAATACTGCAAACCAACTCCATGCACTAAACACCAGCCATGATAGCCTGCCTGTAGTTTCTGAATATGAGGGTTGTTCCTGCTTTAAAGTTCCAGCTGTTGTGTATTGAGATTGATAAGGAAATAAAGCACATCCTAGGCAAGGAACATGTATTTCTGCTGTTTGAATCCATGCAAGTAATGTAACACAGGTGTGGCTTCTTCTGACATCTCACAATTGCAGTAGCTGGGATTAACAACATAAAATGCTGCAACATTTTTTTGATACAAAGATGTGTTACTGACAGACTGCTTTTTAGTTTATCTAATTGAAATCAGATAGTTTTTTTTAAATGAATATTACATCCAATGGTTCTACAGACTAACCAAGACATTTTATTTAAAGTCTATCATATCTGAATTTTTAAAAATACCTAATGAATAATATACAGTAAAAGGTGGCAACCCTGTTTCTATATCCACTCAGCTGTCAGACTTTGTCCTTTGTCTAGTGTTTCAAAAGTGCCAAAAAAAATCATGAAATGGATTTGTTTTCATCCTCATTGTCCTAAACCTGACAGAAACAGTGAAAGGGTGCAACTGATCCTTCAGAATAAATAAATAAATAAATAAAATGGCATTGGTTCAGTTACAATATGCATGAAACTTCATCCTTCAGGTCTTCTCTCAATACAGTAAACCCTCAATCAATCAGCCCAACAAGCTGTCTTCAGAGATTTCAGGCTTATGCTGTGGTGTAGTTGTGGCCTTTGCTCTTCTGACATACGAGTAGATTGGTAGTTGGTTCCTGACATTTCACAACAGTCTATCAGTTCTATCTTCAAGGTCTGCTGGACCTCTAGACATGGATTAATAGACTGTCCTGAAATGTCACAAACCAACTACCAACCTATGCTGCCTCACATCCCAGAAGAGTGAAGGCCTCAAACTACTGTAAATCTTACTTGGGTTACTTCAATAGTGCAAATGTACCAATGCACTCAGGTACAGCTTCACTGAGTGAGATGGTTAGTTGTTTTAGACATCACTGCATTAGACCACCAACAAAATTCTGACATCAGATATGACTGGCAGTCACCAGTACAGACTGTCCACAGTCATGATCTTTTACTGGCATTACATCTACAAGATGCAACATTACTGCTACTGTATGCAGCCTGAGTAGTTGATTTGATGACATTACTGTTGTAAGCATTCTTTACAGAATGTGAAAAATCAGTATTGTCTTATTCAAAATGCAGATCTTCACCAAACTATTGCTGTCACTTTGCTGAATGTTTTGACTTTGTCTGCATGTGACCAGAACATTGACAATAAAACAATAATTGAGGTTTTACTGTTACCTCGGGGTTGCTTATGATTATGTTGGAAGGTTTAAAGGTCAGCGATATTCATTTAATTGGTAGGGTATTCATGAATTGTGAATTTGTAGGGATTAGAAAGGTGTCAATGGCCTGTTTTAAGGTACTATCCCAGCATTCACCTGGAGTGACTGAGAAAATCCCCACTCAGGATAACCAGCTGCAAGATTTGACTCTGCTGAATGTGAGGCAAGCATGCTTCAGCATGGCTACCACGCTCGGTAAATAAAGTCTTAGACTGTAAAACTCATGTGCATTTTGGCCTGTCATTTCTTGTACCCTGCTCTATTAACAGACACCAGTATCATTCAGGTGTTCTGTCAACACAAGAGGACACGTTTCAGTGGCATGAACAAAACATACCTGCAGTTCGTGCCACTCCACAGCCATGGGTGTCCAAGTGACAGCTGTACAGAAAACCAGTGAACATTATTTCTAAAGAGGAATAACATGAACTACACACTGACATGTTATCATTCAGACAACAGTTTATTGCTGTATCATTCACACAGAAATCCACAACATGTGTCAGCCAAAAACACTCATGCCATCATCAGGTCAATCCCCCATACATGAAATATAACTGCTGGAAGATCCAGTAGTTACAATTTCATAGCTGCAAAGAATGAGGCCTCAATTTTCATACGAATGACATCTGATGACAGACAGAATGCTTTTGGCTGAAATGAAGTGCCATTTCCTGTACAAATGGCACAGTAATAAACAGGTGTGTAAACCACATACTGTCCTTATATAAACAACACAGCACACAAGGAAATGTCTTACATCAAAGTACATGAACAATGATACATTTTATGTAATTAAACAATGATTTAACACTAATTTATAAAATTAAAAACAGGGGTTCAATTCTGAACCCTAATTAGTGGGGTTTCTACAACTATCTATTCATTAAGATGTTATGTGTTATTTAACAATGCTGTCAGTTGCTAAGACTGTATAGTGTTGGTGACAGACGAATGAATACACACACACACATACATACATACATACATATATACATGCATACATACATATCATTTTGTCGGTCCACAAATTCTGTCATACTACCCCACTGCCACTTTGCTCACCACAAGTACCACATGGACTGGCCTGGGATTAAACCCCATGGTGAAAGGATAGTGACTGACTACTTCGGCCATGGCATGGCTTTTAATTAAGGCAGCGTGTGTCAAATACTCATGAAACTCAGTGTGAATGCCACACAAAGCTTTCAGTTTTGTGTATTTTCACTGTCTGTAATTAACAGTAGCAATATTATGGCCATTCAGACTTACGAGGTGAGAACAATTCTACTAACCACTTAATGTCTTAAACATAATACACTCTTACAGTGTTTAATAGTTCAAATAAAGAACAGAGAGTGCTCTGTATTACTCTTTGAAGTGTAGCTCCTTTTAAATAATACAAATCCTAACAATAATAGAATCTCCACTGCAGCACTTGCTTTGTACTTGGAATATTCTAGTCTGTGAGGTAACATCATTTTTGATATTCTATAAAGATGTTTAGGGATTCCAGTGAAGAGAGACTACTTGTTGTGCAGTAACTGATATACTGACACACGATTTATTAAAACAAGTTAATGAATCAATGCAATCTCAGTAAGGTGAAAGAATGTGTGTGTGTGTGTGTGTGTGTGTATATGAGTGTGTGTACAACTGTCTGATGTTTGACTTATGTGGCAGTTCAAACTTTGTGTGGACATGATGTGTTGGTTGTTTAATGGCACTGTGTTGGAAATGGGGCCAAGTACAAGTATAAGGGAGGGCATTATTGAAATATATGACAGTAAGTTTTGTACATCTGCTGTGTTGAAGACTGTCACAATTTTAAATTTGGCTATTTTTACTTATCTTATATGGTGCAAAATTGTTAGTGACAGACAAACTGGGAAAGAGTAAAAAATTCCAGTGGTACAAGAAAACTGAATTTTGGATTTTGAAGTTTAAAGTCAGTTAATAAGAGGCCCACTTTTAAAGCACTTGTCATTTGCTTTAAAAGGGAATTTTTCACTTCAATGATACATGATTATTTTCATCAAACTGCTAAACAGTAAAATTTTAAAGAGTTATTATAAAAGGTCTTGTGAGTAAATGCAGTATACTATATAATAATAATAATAATAATAATAATAATAATAAATGCACCGCCCAAAAGCTGACATAGACAGGCTATATGTAAAAAGGAAAGAAGGAGGGAGAGGACTGGTACAAGTTGAAGCAGCATATAAAGCAGAGATAATTAATATTGCAGAATACCTTAACATGAAGTACAAAGAAGATCAGTTTGTTAACATTGTTAAAGTCCATGAAAGCACACAACCAAATATGAACTCAATACTTAAGTTAGCAGCCAAAATTTTAGAAGAATTAAATCAACTCAGTGGAATGAATGATGCAAAACAGGATGGAATGCAACACACGAAGGGAAGATTGGGAGAGGTTTTAAAGAAGAAATGGAAAAACAAAGTAATGCATGGGCAGTACATAAGGAATATGGATAGACAACTTATTAGTGAAGAAGACACGTTCCTCTGGCTATCGAAAGGAGACTTAAAAGCAGGAACTGAGAGCGAAATAGTGGCAGCACAAGACCAAGCGTTAA
>Ga0209629_10001445_pt1 | contig 15038 bp, 8 predicted proteins | sample TergutCu122P5_FD_187286 | JGI IMG/M metagenome (GOLD analysis project Ga0209629, IMG submission 187286) | Cubitermes ugandensis P5 segment gut microbial communities from Kakamega Forest, Kenya - Cu122 P5 (SPAdes) (version 2) | ecosystem: Host-associated > Arthropoda: Insects > Digestive system >...
TTCATAAGCCTGCCTCTGTAAGCAAAGCTTAGAATGATACCTTGGGAGAAAATTTATTTTCTTGCATTTGCAATGTCTTCTGTTACAATTCTTTTAGAATTTCACAATTTACTTTTAATTAATACATAAAGAGGAATCCCCTAAGCTGACACTTAGGGGATTTTTCTTTTACAAATGAAAAATCCTGAAATTACTTCTGATAAAGAATTTCTTCTTTATCAACTCTATAAATATATTACATTAAATATATCTATATGTCAAGTAGTTTTCCATAATTTTCTAATTCATCTCTACTGAACCAATAATGCTGTTTATATCTTCAATATTATGTGCCTTCATAAATTCTTCTATTTCTTTTATTATATTTATACTTGCATATGGGTCTCTTAGCGTAGCTGAACCTATTGATACTGCCGTCGCTCCTGCCATCATAAATTCTATTGCATCTCTTCCATTTATTATTCCTCCCATACCAAGTATAGGTATTTTTACCTTCTGTGCAGCCTGATATACCATTCTTACTGCAACAGGTCTTATAGCAGGTCCGGACAATCCGCCTGTATTATTTGCCAAATACGGTTTTCTTGTTTCTACATTTATAGCCATTGCAAGAAGAGTATTTATAAGCGAAATCCCATCTGCACCTGCATCTTCAGCTGCTTTTGATGTTAGTGTTATATCTGTTACATTAGGTGAAAGTTTTACTATTAACGGCTTACTTGTAAGCACTTTTCTCACTCTGCTTGTAACATCTTTTACACCTTCATATGTTATTCCGAAAGCCATGCCGCCTTCTTTAACATTAGGACATGAAAGATTAAGTTCAACACCGTCAATATCCGCATCATTTAATATTCTGCAAAGCTCCACATAATTTTCCGCTGTAGTCTCACTGGCATTTACTATAATTGCTGTGCCTTGCTTTCTAAGCCATGGCAAATCATATTCCAGAAAATATTCCACTCCCGGATTCTGAAGTCCTATACTGTTTAAAAGTCCACTTGGAGTTTCACATATTCTGCTTGGCTTATTCCCATCTTTTCTATGTAAAAAAGTCCCTTTCGTAATAATTCCTCCGAGCTTTTCCAGTGGAAAAAATTCGCTAAGTTCCCTTCCATACCCGCATGTACCTGATGATAATGTCACAGGATTTTTCATTTTAATTCCCGCAAAATTTATTTCTGTGTTCACTTACCTCTCCTCCATTTTTGTTCTATAAAGACAATGATTTATTGCATCCCAATTTCTTTTTTAATGTATGAATTTATGAATGTACGAATGTATGAATGATAGTTGAAATTCTCCTTAAGTCGAATTTCTTAAATTTTAAATTTAGAATTTGAGCAAAGCGAAAATTCTTTCATTCATTCCTACATTCTTACATTTTTACATTCGTACATTAGCCCTAGAGCTCGACCCTCGAAGCCTCAAACACCGGTCCTTCTTTGCATACATGCATGAAGTAGTTTCCGTCTGCAGGTTTGACTGCACAGCCTAAACATATTCCAAATCCGCATCCCATTTTTTCTTCTAGTGAAATCTGACATGGAATATTTTTTTCTTCAGCTAATTTTTTTACTGCTTTAAGCATTACCAGCGGTCCGCATGCGAATATTACATCTATGTTTTTCTTTTCTAAATCTTCTCTTAAAACATCTATTGCAAATCCATGTATTCGCCCGGGCGGATATGGAATCCGCCCCTACATTGTCCAACGTTATGACCAAATCATCACTCATGTTTTGAAATTCATTTTCTAATACTACTGACTCTTCATCTTTGAATCCAAGATATGTATATATTTCAGGGCGGGCTCCGTTAGACGGGTCGCATGCGATTAGACCCCTACATTCTTTCGCCAGTTCATAAAGCGGAAATATTCCTATTCCTCCGCCTAATACGGCAATATTTTTGTATCCTTCATATTTAAAACTGCCGTATCCAAGAGGACCTATTATATCAACTGTTTCCCCTTGTTCCTTCTTTGCCAGAATTTCTGTGCCGAATACCCTGAACTCTAAATATAAATTCTATAATACCATTTTCTTTATCTGCATTATATATACTAATCGGTCTTCTTAAAAACGGGTCAATATTATCAGATACTTTTACCTCTATAAATTGTCCCGGTTTTATATCTCTTGCTATCTCTTCTGCTTTCAAAGAAAACTTAAAAATATTCGGCTTCAGCTGTTCCTTTTTTATTAATTCTGCTAAAATTACTTTAGGCATGTTATCTCTCCTTATTATATCTTCTAAAACGAATCAAAATCGGTAAGATGCTAGGCAATCAAGAAAAAAATTTTGAGATAGTATAAAGATACATCGATAAAATTTTTTCGAAGATTAACGACGCAGATTGCCGATTTTCATTCGTTGATTGCATTATTAAGTTCATCTCTCATCCTTACCGCTTCTGCTCTTGTGGCCTGCTGATATTGCTCGGCTGGCAATCCTTCCACTTTTGTATATGCAGTCATCAGGCTTCTTGAGGCATTTACAATTCCTCCAAGTCCGTTTCTAAATGCAAGTGCTATATCTTCTGCTTTTCCACCTTGTGCACCATAGCCTGGTATTAGAAAATATGTTGATTGAACTAATCTTCTTAATTCTTCTATTTGTGCCGGATATGTTGCCCCAACCACGATGCCTATACTGCTGTATCCATTTTCTCCTATCAGGTCTTTCCCCCAGCCTTTGGCAAGTTCTGCAACTTTTTCATAAACCGTTTGTCCAGTTTCCAGTTTTAAATCCTGCAGCTCTCCAGAAGACGGATTCGATGTTTTAGCTAATATAAATGCACCTTTGCCATATGCTTTGCAATCTTCTATAAACGGCTGAATACTGTCCGTTCCAAGGTATCCATTTAATGTTACAAAATCCACATCAAAAATGCTGTGTTCTGCTTCCCCTATCTTTGTTTTTCCCAAATATGCACTTGAATATGCTACTGCAGTAGGCCCAATATCTCCTCTTTTTATATCTGCAATAACTATCATATTTTTTTGTTTTGCATAGTCACATGTCTCCTTAAACACCATCATGCCAGATGGTCCAAGTGCCTCATAATATGCTGCCTGAGGCTTTACTGCAGGGACTATTCCTGTCACACTGTCAATTAATCCTTTATTAAATTCCAGTATTGCCCTACATGCTCCCTCCATATCCGCATTGTACTTTGCCCTTATAAACTCAGGCACCATCTCATACTTCGGATCCAATCCCATAACTGTAGGATTATCCGTTTCCCTTATCCTTTGTATCAACCTATCCATTGCGTTATTATTCATAATTCTTTGTTCTCCTTCCTTATTATATTTTTAAAAATATCCGTGTTATTCCTGTGTATACCTCGTTTGAGACGGGCGGAGTTCGGTATTCCTAACGGGTCATATCTAACCAACCCCGCCCCTGCATTCCTACATTCCTACATTCTTACATTCCTACATTAATCAAGACCGCCATACGTACCGGCACTCCGTTATGTGCCTGCTCAAAATATATCGCCCTCGGGTCATCATCTACATCTTCTGCTATTTCGTGCACTCTTGGCAGAGGATGCATTATAAAGGTGTCTTTAGAAAAAGTGTCTAATACTTCTTTATTGATTATCAGTTCCTTTATTTCTATGCTCTTATCTTCTATCCTTTCAAGCTGTGTTCTTGTATGATATATAATGTCAACATCTCTTGGAAGCTCAGAAAATTCCAGACATGGCACATATTTAACATTTCTTTTCCACATATAATCTATGTATTCCTGAGGCAGTTTGAAAAATTCTCTGCTTACTCCATATATTGTAATATTATTATATAATGATAATAATTTTATTAAAGAATGTGTTGTCCTTCCATATGTTAAATCCCCGGATATAGCAACTTTCAGCCCGTCTATTTCTTTTTTTCTGTTCTTTATTGTATACATGTCCAAAAGAGCTTGTGTGGGATGCTCCGCTTTCCCTGCTCCTGCATTTATAATCGGAACCTTTGAAACACTTGCAGCAACCTCAGATGAGTCATTGTCAGAATGCCTTATAACTATGCAATCAGCATATCCTTCTATTATTCTTATGGTATCTTTTAGAGTTTCCCCTTTTACTGCTGATGACACCTCTCTAGCATTTTCCGTGCTGATTACTTTCGCACCAACTCTAAGTGCAGCAGTCTCAAATGAAAGTCTGGTTCTCGTACTCGGCTCATAGAACAATGTGGAAATTATTTTACCCTCTAATGCTTTTGAATACTTCTCCGGTTTAGCTGCAATATCGTCAGCTAGTTCATACAGCTCATCCAGCATTTCTCTTGTATATTGTTCACAACTTATAACATGCTTCATTTACTACTTCTCCTCCTCTCTCATATTTTTTATATTTTCAAAAATACTGAACCTTCTAGTTGTATAATGCAGGAATGAGGGAAAGAATTTTTGCTTTGCTCAAATTCTAAAATTAAAAATTTATAATTTAAGAAATTCGACGTAGGAGAATTTCAACATCCATTCCTACATTCCTACATTATTACATTCTTACATTAATTAAGTTCATAAACCAATCCGCCTCCAACTATGGTATATCTCACCTTCCCTTTCAGCTTTTTCCCAATATATGGGCTATTTTTCGATTTTGATACTATATCTTCTTTTTTATATACATATTCTGCATCAGGGTCAAATACTGTTATATCAGCAATTTTGCCTATATCTACAACTCCCTTGTCTATTCCAAGTATTTTTGCAGGATTATAACTCATCAGTTTAACCATATCCATATATGAAATGTGTCCTTTGTGAACCAAATAAGTTATTGTCACAGGAAGTGCTGTTTCAAACCCTATTATTCCATTAGGCGCTTTGCTTAGCTCCTGCTGCTTTTCTTCTTCTGTATGAGGTGCATGGTCTGTTATTATCGAATCAACTGTGCCGTCTTTTATTGCTTCTATTATAGCTTCTCTATCTTCCTTGGTTCTAAGAGGAGGATTCATTTTAGCATTTGCACCGCACTCCAGAACGTCCTCTTCTGTAAGGCTGTAGTAGTGCGGACAGGTTTCCGCTGTTACTTTAACTCCTCTTTTTTTTGCATCTCTAATAAGATTTACCGTTTCTTTGCAGCTTATATGGCAGATATGTACATGCACATTATTGATTTCTGCAATTTCAGTTTCTCTCGCAGCCATCAAAACTTCCGCTTCTGGAAGCACTCCTTTCACCCCAAGCTTTTCAGCAACTCTGCCATAATTTATTGCACCTGCTGACACACTGGTTTCCTCACAATGTGATGACACGAAAGTCCCCATTTTATCTGCTTTTATAATAGCTTCTCTCATAATTGCAGCATTTTTGACCGGTATTCCGTCATCAGAAAATGCAGCAGCTCCGGCTTTTTTAAGTTCTTCAAAATTAGTAAGCTCTTCTCCTTGTTCGCCAATAGTTACTGCACCATATGGAAGAACATTGCAAAGCCCTGCATCTCCCGCTTTTTTTATTACTTCTTCCAAAATAAAAGCACTATCAGTTGCAGGTTTGGTATTAGGCATAGGACAAATAGTAGTAAATCCACCGCAAACAGCGCTTTTTGAGCCAGTTTCAATTGTTTCTTTATGTGTAAATCCAGGCTCTCTTAAATGGCAATGCATATCTATCAGTCCTGGAACAACATATAAATTTGTACAGTCAATTATTTTATCTGCTTTATAATCTATGTTTTCTCCTATTTGAGAAATTTTATCATCTGTAATCAGTATGTCTAAACACTTATCAAGCTTATTTCTGTAATCAATAACTCGTCCGTATTTCAGCAGAATCGTCATTTCTTTTTTCCCTCCTCACATAAAATCTTCACCTTGTTTATGGTATCATATCCATTATTTTTTTTCAAGCAAATAAAAAATTTTTTCATGTGAGGGATTCTTCATGAATATTTGACATATAATAAAAAAGGTGTTATAATGACATCAGCAATTGCAAAACGCACAGTTAAGTCGTATTGTGACATTGAGACACTTAAGACTAGGGATCACGAATACCTAGTCTTTTTTAATTAATATGTAAAAAAGTGAACTACCCACGACGATAGCTCACTCTCGACTATTTCTAGTCTTCACAGTCGTTCTGGCTATTGTCTTCCATTGCTAAAAGCAATAAAACAATCAATCTCCAAAACAATTCATATTGTGTCATATGTACACCTCCCTTCGTTGCCGAAAGGCAGGTTTATTATACATTATATTTTCACAAATGTTTGTCGAAGTTTGTCATTTTGATAAATTTTCTATTTCAAAAACACGCTATATGTCCTATATGCTGCATATACGTCGAATTTGCTTGTCACCTCATATGGCGAATGCATTGATAATACCGGCACTCCGCAGGTCTACCACATCCATGCCCCTGTTGGCAAGTATATATGCAATAGTGCCCCCTCCGCCCATATCAACCTTTCCAAGCTCTCCTGCCTGATAAATAATATTATTTTCCTCAAGCATTTTTCTTACATATGCCATATATTCCGCACTTGCATCTGATGCGCCTGCTTTTCCTTTTGCTCCGGTATATTTTACTATGCAAGCCCCATATCCTAAAAATGAAGCATTATTTCTTTCAGATACAGATGCATATATCGGGTCAAAGCCTGCATCTACATCAGCTGACAGCATTCTGGAATTGCAGAATACTTTATCCATAATGTTTGCCCTGTTTTCTCCAGTCTTATGCAGAATCTCTGCAATAAAGGCATCGAACACATGTGATTCCATCCCGGTATTTCCCATGCTTCCTACTTCTTCTTTATCAGATAATATGCATATTGCAGTTTTTTCAGGTCTTTCCACATTCAGAATTGCTCTTAAAGATGTATATGCACATACCCTGTCGTCCTGTCCATAACCTGCAACCATGCTTCTGTCAAGCCCTAGGCTCTTTGCAGCAAATGCCGGAACCAGTTCCAGCTCAGCACTTATCAAATCTCTTTCATGTATTCCGTATTTTTCATTAAGTAATTTTAATATATTCAGTTTTATTCTTTCACCTGCTTTTTCATCATCACCATATGGAATAGCTCCTACTAATGCATTCAAGTCTTCTCCTGCTACTCCTTCTTTCAGCTTTTTCTCCATCTGTTCAACTGCCAGATGAGGCAGAAGGTCTGTTATTGTAAATATCGGGTCATTTTGCTCTTCCCCAATACAAACATTCATAATTTCTCCATTTGTTTTTACAATAACTCCATGCAGACTTAAAGGAATCGCAGTCCATTGATATTTCTTTATTCCCCCATAATAATGTGTCTTAAAATAGCCAAATCCAGAATCTTCATATAATGGATTCGGCTTTAAATCTATTCTTGGAGAATCCACGTGTGAGCCAACTACATTCAGTCCCGCTTCCAGCGGACTGGTTCCGACAACCGCTATATACATACTTTTATCTCTATTTATATAATACACTTTATCTCCGGGAACCAGACTTTGATTATCCCTTATATCTGTAAATCCATTTTTCTCCAGTATCTCTTTACTGAATTTTATAGTTTCCCTTTCTGTTTTACATTGATTCAAATAATGTATATATTCATCATTAAACTTAAAAATATCCTCTTTCTCAGCTTCTGTGGCAGTTTCCCATCCACTTCTTTTTTTATTAAACAAAATCTCTTTTAATTTCTCTGCTTCAATCATTGCTCAATCATCCTCTCTTTTGACATATGTTAAATTATATCATAACATTTCAATTACGCAAGATTATTATGAGCTTTTTATAAACTTTGTATACACAAAACAAGTAACCGTGCGTTTCACGCACGGTTACTTGTTTGTTTTTTAAATTATTTCTTTCTGCCTAGCATAAGTGTCTTTATTGCAAGTATTGATCCTCCTATTACTATTAGTGCTGATGTTCCTATTATTGCTATATACACTGGAAGCTGCTGCTTATCTACTATTCCTCCTGTAGGAGGTCCTAGTGTTATTGTCTCTGCCCAAGATTCATCAGGCTGGTTGCTGTTTTCCATTGTCATTCTTGCATCATCACTGTGTACATACTGCAGGTTGCCTGGAACTGATACATCTCTTCTTCCTGCTGCATCTGACAGTAATTTCACCTGTGCTATATAACTTGGATATGTCAGGCGGTCATTAGCACTTGTTACTCTTGTTAAGAATATTTTTCTTGTTTCTGCATTTCCCGGCACTAAAGGCTTTGTAGGAGCTTTTGTTTCAACTATTGTATTGATTTGTGCCGTCTGAGCTACACCATCGCTATTATATACTGTTCTACCCTCTGGTGCAGGATTTACTTTCTTGAAGTCAGACTGTGCATCATCAGTAAATGATAAGTCATTATTTACTGCTTCATCAAGCACTTCTGCTCTTGCAGGCACTGCAGCATCTGCTGCCGTCTTGTTTCCTGTATAATATGCTGATCCTAAGTATTGCCCTATGCTGTATGTATTACCTGGATCATATGCTATAAGTGCTTTTGTGCTTACAGAACTATCTGACAATACCTTTGCATAATCTGTTGTTGATTTACCTGTATATGCATCTACCAATGCTTTTGACAAGTAGTCTATTTCTCCTTCATTTTTTACTGTATATGTGTATGTTGCCTGAAGAGTAAGACCATTCTTAAGTTCTGAATCTGAACCTACATACCATTCTCCACGGTTTGCCCTGTCACTCATCATTGTTATAAGATTTGTCTTAATATTGTTGTCTGTATCCAGTATTGGTGTATTTGAACCAGCAGGCACTAACGTCAATGCTGTTACATGTTTTTCTAATGTCAGTTTTTCCTGTGGTCGAAGTTGCAGTCCGAAATTCATGTTGTTTATTGCATTCGGATTCTTTGTAAGGTCTAATGCTGTACCATCTACCACTGTAGCATTATACTCAACAGGAATGTCTATTGCTCCGGTTTCTGCACACATCCATGTATCTGCTAAATTAGTTGCATCTCTTAAAGCCAATCCTGTAGTCTGGTCTATTAATACAGACTTAGACATAACCTGAAGCCTTCTTGACTCATTGTCTCTTGCTTTATTGTCTGCTACACCTGTACCTGCGTAATTAAATGCTGCATTATATGGATTTGCCTTGTTATCTATAGTTGACTGATAATCCTGTCCGTTGTATTTCTTTACATTATCAGGAACTGCTATTTTATTTCCTTTTGTATCATAATACTGAACTGTTCCGTCACCATAGATGTATCTTATAATGTAATTACCTGGTATGTAGCCTGTAAATTTATATTGTCCTTTGGTTAGTCCTGAAGGTTTTGCATATGTATCGACTTTTGTTCCGTCCATTGATACTGCTCCTACAATTCCATTCGTAGGTCCTGATGTTGTTTCCTGCCATACATATTCGTAATTTGCTCCTCCAAGGTTCTTTATTTCTACCAGCTGTACTATTACATCATCTACAGGTGTCTCATTATTGTTAATTATTCCGTCACCTGGATTCCATGTTCCGGCTGCTCCGCTTTGTCTAGCTGCTGAAGTGTCATCCCATACTGTACCTGTTATAGCTCTTGTCTGCTCTTTAGGTACCTGCACAGTTAATCCCGGAGCTGAATCTGTATCATCTTCAACCTGAGGCACACTTCCGTCTTTCTTTAATGCATTTCCTGCTGCAGAGTCTTTATCTACCAATCCTGCTGCTGTTGTATATTTCTGTACTTCTGCATAATTATGTTCTGTATATGGAGTCTGCTGTAAATTCTTCCACATATCACTGTCTGGTTTTACTTCAAATGTTAAGTATACTACTTGCTGTCCGCCATCTCCAAGTTTTTGTCCCAGTCCGGTTATATTAAGCAAGTTATATTTAACTCCTCCTATTGTAACCTGTCCTCCCACTGTTACAGCAGGTGCTGCATATTCTGAGCCGTTAGACTGTTTGTATTTTGCAGAACCATCCACATATTTATAGCTTGCATCAAAGTAATCTAAAACTGAGTCAACCTGTACTGTATTATCATATAAATTCGTTTTTCCGTCAGGTCCTAACACTGTATAAGACTGATTATTGATAACTATTGCATATGTAACATCTACTTTAATTTCAGCACTAGCACCCATTGCCTGTGCAGATGTAATTGCAGTATTTACATTATTTGCTATAGTTTGTTTATATGCATCTAATCTGAAGTTATAATCTGAACTATAGATATTCAAGTTATATTTAGCCTGTACATCACCTGTTGCTTCTGGTTTTGCTTTAAGTGTTAATGTTCCGTCAGGGTTAACCAAATCATTATAATTATAAGTTGTAGCCTTTCCGTTTATGCTAACTGTTGCTGAAGATACATCTTTTGTAACAGCAAGGTCTGCATTTCTGTTTGCAAGTCCCATAGTCAGGTTAAGTCCGTTTGTTGTTTTATCACCCACAGTGCCTGTCCATGTATTCATCCAGCTGTTTGCACTTGATGTACTTGTTGGGTCGAATGAATAATTACCCGTCTGTGCTCTCATCTGGTAGATTGTATTAACACTGTCTCCCATTTTAAGCACATTACCTTCTACTACCGGATATGCAGGATTTCCTCCTCTTATTAATGTATTCAGTTTTGCTGTACCTTTTGTACCGCTGTTTTCCGGCACAGTTGTATAATTTAGCTGACCTGCATTTGCATTTGAGCTTCCATTATCTTCATAATATCCTGTACCAGATATTGTGGTAAAGTTTTTGTTAAATGCCTCTCTGTTTATTTCAGTTATTGTTTTAGACTCTGCTGTATTAAGCTCTGCCTGATAATTTACACCATCATATACAAATTGTACATAATATGATTTAGTTGCATCTAAATTGTCAAATTTATAATTTCCGCTGCTGTCTGTAACAACATTATATGGTGTGCCGTAAATATCTGTTGTAACTGGTGTTCCGTCACTTGTGAATAAATATACATGTACTCCGGCTACTTTAGATTCAGGAGTTCCAGTTGCAGGGTCATTTCCCATTTTTCCGTCAAGTCCCTGTCCAACTTTATCATTATGAACTACATCATTCCACACACTTCCTCCAAGTCTTACAATAGGCTTATCTCTTAAGTTTACTGCAAGTGTCGCTCCTCCTGCCACTGTCTGATTTGAAAGCGGTGTAAATTCGTCTGCAGATACATCATCAGTTTTTACTGCACTGTATGTAAATCCTGTTCCTGTCCATGTTAATGTATATGTTACAGTTCCTGTTATTCTCTTATATCCTGTTGGTGCTGATGTTTCTGTTATTGCTATTGTAAACGGCTTGTTTGCATCAAGCACTACAATATCTTTAAGAGCAAATTTACCCTGCACTACTTTTAGTCCTGGTACATCCAGAGTTCCATCAGCTTTAGCAGCTGCTCCGTTTACAAATTTTACATTAGTAAATTTCAAATCGAATACTGCTCCATCAACAAGTAATTTACTGTTTTGCGCATTAACTTTAAGCAAATCTAATTCCGGTATTTTCGGATGGTTTGTTACATTAGCTGTCGGTGCACAGTTTTCATCACCTGCTGTATTAACTGCAACATCTGCAGGGTCTGCTGTAGTATATGTATATGACTTGCCTTCAATTACAATCGGCGCAGCCAATTTATTAGCTTCTGTTATTAAAGTAGTTGTCCATACATAAGGTTTTGTCGGATCCTGATTTGCTGCATGAGACAGACTGAATACTACCACTCCGCTTAGTCCCGCATATGATGCCGGAGGCACAGCCTCTTTTAATCCTATAGATACAGTTCCATCATTAAATGGTACTATATTCTGGAATATAATATTTCCATTCTTATCTGTTACAACATCTGTAAGTGTAACCACTCTCTGGCTGCTGCCCTGAGGCACTGCACCTGTATATGTTTTGCCGTTATATACAACACTTACAACATTTTGAAGAACCACTGTTGTAAACTTGATGTTTTCTATTCCTCTTGATGTTCCATCTGTTTTATGTATTACAAATGTAGTTATTTGAGTATTATCACTTAGTTTTACAGCAATATTATTTTTGCTGTCACCTGTGGCACTCCACAGCTCTCCTCCTGCAAGTGTTCCTGATGTATCTTTTAAAGTCCATGTTCCATCTTTATACTGAAGTGTAACAACCAAAGGAGCTGATAGAAGAGCGTGTCCCACAGGAGCTTTTGTTTCGGTTATAGTAACTGTTATATCATTTGTACTCTTTCCTGTACCTGTTATTGACAGATTTCCATTTACATCTGTTGTTACATTTGCACTAGATAGAGTAAGCGGTGCATTATCCTGAACTGCCTGAATAGTAAATGCAGCACCCTGAAGACCAGTCTTCTGGTCTTTCTGATCAACTTTATTTAATGACAGCCCGAATTTAATATTATTATCTTCAATTCTTATATCAATTCTATTATTCGCCGTTCCAGAAATAAGCCATTTTTCTCCTCCTGTAAGTGTTCCTGAAGTTGTTTTAGGAACCCATGCCCCATTGCTGTAATGCATAGTAATAACTATAGGGCTTGATAAAGGAGTATATCCTGTTGGAGCTTTCGGCTCGGTTATAGTAAGTGTTATGTCCCCTGTAGTTGGAGGCTGCACCTTTGGTGTTGTAAAATTTCCTAGTCCATCAACTGTTACATTTTGATTATATAATGTAGCTGAACCTTGAGTTGCTTTTATATTAAGCACAGCACCCGGTAAATTAACACTTTGATCTTTCCTGTCAACTTTATGTACCAATACTGAGAACGGACTTACAAAAGTGTATGTTCCTGTAACATAACCAAATGTTCCTGATGCTGATCCTACAGCAAGCAGTGGCTGACGATTCCCGCCATAAGAACTTGGATAGTTATTATCATATACATCAAATGTGGCATTTATGTATTGATTATTAATCTCAGCTGTTATTGATGTATTAGATGTACCTGCATTAGGTGTAAGATAAAATTGTGTTCCAGATGTTGTATATGACACATTTGAAACTGAGCATCCTGTTGCTGTTATCTTTGTTACTTGTCCATATATATAGCCTCCATTGTCAATCTGATAATTATTTATTATAAATGGACCATAAACACCATTATTATATGTTGCTTTGCTGGTATTTACAGATAATGCTCCTCCAATTCCTTTATTAATATATCCGCTGTTTACATATGCATTATATACACTTGCCGCTTTATAAATATCATTTGCTTGACCGTCCCCAGTCAAAACTTGCCACAATGCCAATTGTTCCGGACTATCCTGATTCATTGTTCCAGATCCGTGACCTACATATAATATATATGAGACCATATTAGGATTTCTTGCTATAGCATTTACAGCATTGTTTCCTCTTATTCCTAATCCATCTCCACCATTATCTATTACTCTTCCGTTTGTTATTGAATAACTGCGTTTCATTGTAAATGTGGCATCAAACTTATCAAAATCAGCTCCATGTAATAGACAATATACATTAGGTTGATCCCATAGCTGTACTGTATATGCTGCTTTTGAAACATTATTTATACCAAGTGCTGCAAATATAAGAACTGCTAATACAATTATTTTTATATACCATTTACTTTTTATTAATCTTACTCTTGCGTCCATTATGCATCCCTCCTTCCAGTCAGTACCTTTTTATTGATGAAGTATATTCCTCCACCGCAATACCAGCATACATCCTATTACTATAGATATATACATTGCCGGACTTCCTGTTCTAAGCGTTATAAGCACATCCGCCTCTGAAAAGTCATTTTCGGAAGCTGCCTTGTTTCCTGGAGTAGAGTTTATATCTTTTATTGCATAATCATTATAGTCTTTGTATATTTCTGATGTGTTTGCAGTTGTTCCTGTATTATTTTCCGTCATTGTTTTTGTAAGTACAAGTTTTATTTCTTTAGTCTCACCTGGTTTTATTGCAGTATTTGCAAGCTCTGTGCTGTACAGACTTCCATCTTGTCCCACATACCATTTCGGATTTAATTCTGAGTTGAATTTGAAGTCTGGTGACATATAATCAACTATATATTTTGCCATACCGGCTACTTCTCCATTATTTGAAACTGCTATGGTATATTCCACTATAACAACTGTTCCCTTTAGATTCTGTGCCCTTATATCTACTTTTGCAAATTTGCCTGTATCTTTATCATATTGATATTGTGCTGTTCCATCTGCATTCTGCACAGTTACTTTTGAAATATATTTATTTAAACTTAAATCAAATTTAGGTTTAAGTGCCAGACCTATATCTATATTAGAAAGGTCTGCTCCGTTTACTGTCTGACTGGTTGTCTGTGCACTTGTTGCACCATTTGTTGTTACCAGTTTTGCATCTGAATTTAATGTTGCTATAACACCCTGAGCCTGATAAACTGTTACATCATATTTTGTGTTGTCAATTTCAAATTCCACTACATAAGCACCATTTGCAAGACCATCAAATGAGTAGCTGCCTTTATCATCTGTTTTTGCATCTTTTAAATATTTTCCATTCTGCATAAGTTTTACTGTAATTCCGCTTAAAAGCTGCTCACTGTCATCTCTTTTTCCATCTTTATTAGCATCCAGCCATGCCACACCGCTTATTTTGTAAGTGGTATTTTTACTGCTGCTCTCTCCACTTCCATTGCTGTTAGTATTACCGGTACTTCCGCCTGTTGTATCACTGCCTGTTGTTCCACTTCCTGTGGTGTCTCCGCCTGTTGTTCCGCCACCTGTGGTGTCTCCTCCTGTTGTGCCGTCTCCTGCTCCGCTTCCGCCTGTTGTATCACTGCCTGTGGTTCCGCTTCCTGTGGTGTCTCCGCCTGTGGTGTCTCCACCTGTGGTTCCATCGCCTGTTGTTCCTCCTGTGGTATCATTTGAACCTGCATTATCCACTTTTATTAAATTTGATATAGCCTCTGTATTAATTGCAGTTATTTCGGCTCCTGTTATACCTATAGTATTAGATACAGTCTTTTCAGAAGTTCCTTCAGGAAGGTCTGCAGCCTGAGCTGTTACTCTTACTTCAAGTACATCATTCGGATTCAAACTTACAGGGAAGTACAATCTCTCAAAACTTGAATAAACTGCTGTATATGCACTA
>Ga0209629_10001447_pt1 | contig 15032 bp, 18 predicted proteins | sample TergutCu122P5_FD_187286 | JGI IMG/M metagenome (GOLD analysis project Ga0209629, IMG submission 187286) | Cubitermes ugandensis P5 segment gut microbial communities from Kakamega Forest, Kenya - Cu122 P5 (SPAdes) (version 2) | ecosystem: Host-associated > Arthropoda: Insects > Digestive system...
GCATCTAAAATGCTAAAAGGATATGAAAAAGAAGATATTATCAAGTTTTATGCGTGTATAGGTGGTACACCTCACTATTTAGCTCAAATAAATAAAGAAAAGACATTTAATGAAAATTTATTAGAATTATACTTTAATATTTCAGGATATTTATATGATGAGCCTACTATGCTTTTAAAACAAGAACTTAGAGAACCTGCTATGTATAATTCTATTATTTCAGCTATAGCAGGTGGAGCTTCACATTTAAATGAAATATCAACGAAAATTGGTGAAGAGAGGTCTAAAACGATTAAATATCTTGACACTTTAATAGACCTAAGAATTTTAACCAAAGAATTTCCTTTTGGAGATGACCCTTTAAAAAGCAGAAAAGGCATTTATAAAATAGCTGATAATTGTTGTAGTTTTTGGTATAGGTATGTTTTTCCTGAAAGAACATCCATTGAACGAGGCACAGGAGAAGAGATATTAAATTTTATTTTACCTGAGATAAATAATTTTATAGGAAAGCCTTTTGAAGAAATATGTTTACAATATATGATCTCTAGGAACAATTTAAAGGAGTTACCTTTTGTTTTTACACGTGCTGGCAGATGGTGGGGGACTAATTTAAAAACAAAATCTCAAGAGGAAATTGATTTAATATTTTCGTCAAAAGATAAAAAAAATATAATCTTTGCTGAATGCAAATGGAGAAATGATATAAAGGATGTGTCTTTGCTAAATGACTTAATGGAAAAGGGCGAAAATTTCTCAGAATACGAAAATAAATTCTATTATGTGTTTTCAAAAGTTGAATTTTCTGAAATTTGTAAGACTTTAGCCCAAAAAAATAGCAATATAAAGCTTATTAGCCTAAATGACTTATTTGAGCTATAGAATGACTATAGGGTGGTTTTCTCGCCACCCACTATAAATTATAGCCCAGTATCAAGAACGTAATTGTAGCTATCACCACCAGCTATAGCATATATCTTAGCAATTACGCTTATGTTATTATTTGAATTTAAGAATATAGGAGTCTGAACACTGCAATTGTTTGCATCAATAGTTTTATTATATTGCTCTGTATAAAATGCATCTTGTTCTTTAAGCCCTTCTTCTGTCCAACCAGACGGAGCATTTCTAAGATTTTCAATATAAGAATCTTTAGACCCATACAGTTCAACAAATTTATTTTTATAAAGTTCTGTTAGCGTATTTAAGAAATTTGTTTCATCGATATTCTTGTATTTCAACAAGTCAATATTATCAATAGATTTTCCGGTATAAATATCAACATTGTATACATCATAATAATGAAGGTCATTTGCAGATATGGCATGGTCTATTACCAGAGATAATATGTTATTATTTATATATGAATCGTATTTTAAAGAAATCATTACTACACTTAATCCTTGCTCGTCATTTGTAATTTCTTCATTTATTTTTGTCAGGTAATCTTTTTGTATTTTTCTATTTATCTCTGTAACATCGGTTGAATCAATATTTATAGTTGGAAGATCATAAGAATACTCATTGGACGTTGCATTTAATGAAGTATATACCAAATCTTTACTCGCATCCAGCTTTTTTATTTCAGGTTTCTCTTCTGAACTTGAGTTTGATTCTTCTGCTTCATTATTCGTAGTATTAGTAGTTATATCAGTAGTTATATCAGTAGTTATCTCCATTGAACTGGAGTTTGGCTGTTCAATCTCTTTTTCACTGTTCATATTAAGTATTTTGTCACATGAAGTAACAATAACTCCCATGCTAATTATGAGTAAAAAAGTTGAAATAATACGCATAATCAATTCTATATTCGTTTTCTTTCTCAATTCAGCATCTCCTTTTAAGATTATAAATTTTTAATCTTTTGCCTTCCAAATTATAATATAACATATATAATATATATTATACGCTTAAACTGTAAAAAGTGATTTAATTTAGTGGGGAATTTTTTATGATATCGACTGAAATACAAGGCATTAAACTAAATTTACACACATTAAATTCGCTCTTCTCTCCAAACAATATAGATTTAGGCACTCTTTCCATGATCTCATGTGTTAATGTTTCTAAAGATGATTTTATTTTAGATTTAGGCTGTGGGTATGGAATTGTTGGGATATATTTTGCAAAAATCATTGGGGATAAGAATGTTGTGATGAGCGATATAGATCCCAAAGCTATTGAAATTTCAAAGAAGAATATTATAGAAAATGGTGTACCGAATATAAAGATCATAGAAAGCGATGAATTTTCTAATATAGATGACACTAATTTTACTATGATACTTTCAAACCCACCCTATCACTCAGATTTTAAATTACCAAAGCATTTTATCGAAAAAGGATTTAACAGGCTTAAGATAAATGGAAGGATGTACATGGTGACAAAGCGTAAAGATTGGTATAAGAATAAATTTATCTCTATTTTTGGTGGAGTGACCATAAAAGAAATAAATGGCTATTATATCTTCATCGCAGAAAAGAGAAAGAATGAATACAATAAAACGAGGTGATTTAAAATTAGTTATTTAATTATGCAAATAATAACGGAAGCTATAATAGCGGTATTCTTACTTTTTATTTGGAAATTTGCTGTTAAGGAGAGCTTTATTAATTTAGGACTTACTCGAAAAAATAGGTGGAAAGATCTTATTTTAGGGCTTTTCATTGGAGCCTTTTCCATTTTTTTCGTGTATGAAATACTTATCCTTACAGACCAGCTTTCAATTTCATCTATAGATTTTTCTATAATCCTAACTCCAAAATATATACTATATATATTTTTATATATAGTAGTTGGATTTTATGAAGAGCTGCTTTCAAGAGGTTTTATCGTGCATTTTCTAAAGAGGACAAGGAATATATATGCAATTATCCTAATTTCATCTGTCATTTTTTCACTTTTGCATATATTCAATCAAAATGTCGTATTACTTGGTCTATTAAATATTTTTATCGTAGGTATTTTATTTGCTTTAATGCTCTATAAAAGGGGTTCCTTATGGATGCCTATTGGATTCCATATAACATGGAACTTCTTTCAAGGAAATGTGCTTGGACTCAATGTATCTGGGAACGAATCCTATAGCATAATTAATAATTCTATTTTTGGAAATAATCTCTTGACAGGTGGTAATTTTGGAGCTGAAGGTGGAATAGCTACAACTTTCATCATAGGTATATTGGTAATAGTCTTCTTAATCTTAAAGAAAAAAGATGATCCTAATTTATGGAGCATTAAACTCAGTAAGAATTAAACTTAAGTTATAATATCATGTGCAAAGATCGATGATTTTGTTACAACTTTATTAAAAAAAGAGCAAAGTATAAATAACTTTGCCCTATAATTTCTTTAAAATTTTATCAATAGTAGATATTACTAACTCATTTTTTTCAATTTCTAAATGTTTAATCAGAGCCTCCTCGATGATTTTATCGATAGCCCTATCTTTTTGGCATACTATTTCATCTAGACAATTTACTACAGCACACCTGTTTTGATATTTCTTTGACTCCAATTTATTTATGAGATAATATAAACATTCTTTATCACCAAAAGAATATAAAACCTTATAAGAACTTATCTTAACCAGATTCGATTTTTCTTTTTTTAATAATTGTTTTATAATCGGTTTAATTTCGCATTCAACATCTAATTTTTTAGATATGCTTCCTAATGAATGTATAGCATACGCTCTTACCATACCGCTTTTTTCTTTCTTTAGTGTTCTTTTTAACATATCAAATGCTTTAAAAGACGTGCTTACACTTAAAGAATCACATGCTTCAGCCCTTACTAAATATTTTTTATCTCTCGATAACTTAAACAAAATGCTTTCATCCTTAGGACAAGTAGAATTGACTAGAATCTTTGCAACTTTTGCTCTAATGATATAATCCTTATCCCTTGAATACGATTCTAAAATATTATATTCTTCATCAGAGAATTTGTCACTATATTCTACATTTTCTTCAATCTTCTTGAGCATATCCAATTTCTCTATTATACTCTCTTCCTCCACTGCTAATCTCCTTAAAAATCCAATTAAAAAATTATCTTATATCATTATAATATAACGATTTCACATTGTTAACTCCCCATAAATTATTTTTTCAGTAGTTACATATTCCCTTACATTTTGTATAAAGTCCTCATGATCAACTGGTAAGTTCTCTTTACTAAAATAAATGCTAATATCAGGTGATACCATAAAAATATAATAATTTTTAAAAACTAGCACGTTAGATATTTTGTCCCATGTGAAAAAATGTTTTTCATATCCCTCATCAGACGTAGTCCTAATGCCATATTCGTTAAATAAGATCATATTAATCACCTTGCCTTTTTTCTATCTTTACACACATTTTTAAATAAATATGACTAAATAAAAAATACATATAAAAATTTATAGGGGCTTCAAAATTTAGTATGTATAACAAGATGATAATTATTCAAACTATCAATAAATTAATTAAAGATCGGCTCACAGGCTTATTCTCTTGCAAATTCTTCAATATTCTCTATTTTATAGATGACCTTCAATTGATTGATCCCTTCTTCAATTTCCTCCCTGGAAAAATCATATCCTTCTAGGGTTTTATCGTCTAATTTTTTTAAAGAATCATAAAAGTTTAAAGCTACTCTTAAATTTGGAATAGTTGGAGCATCTTCTATTTCATTAAATAATATGTTCTCTCCTTCATTTATTCTACCTTCCCTAACGAGTCTTTTTAATCTATATAGCAAAAAACCTTCTTCTTTTAAAGCTCCAGTATCATCTAAAACTTTTAAAGGTGTATCTTGTCCCTGTTGTAGTGGGTTCTTTAATGGCATTTGCATCTTCCTTTCAAATAAAAAAATATTTTTATATATAATACCACTATTATTATAATAATTCTATACGAAAACTGATACTGCTTAAATACATATTTGGCAACTTAAATTTATATTTGAATATAATAATTATGGACAATAATATTTTAGGATTAAAAAATGAGGATAATTATTACACTAATGTTTGCAATAGCAGCAAACTTAGACACTTTAGGAATGTCTATAGCTTATGGAATTAAAAATATTAAGTTTAAAATATATTCATATTTTATGATTGCATTTGTAAGCACATTAGGAACATTTATTTCAATGTATATTGGATTTACTATAACAAAATTTATAAACAGCTCTTATTTAAGCCTCATAGGATCTATATCATTAATGCTAATTGGTCTGTGGTTTATAAAAGATTTCTTTGTCAAAAATAACAAAAAAGAAGAATCAGTATATAAAGATATTATAGTCGATCCATCTGCCTTTGATGAAGATAACTCTGGAGATGTAAATTTTAAAGAAAGCCTCACACTATCATTTGCACTAACTATAAATAATTTAGGGGTGGGAATTGGTGCTAGTATTGTTGGGCTTAATATAATATTAACTTCCATTTTTACTTTTATTGTAACAATACTTCTATTATTAATTGGGCTAGCATTTGGTAAAAAATATTTGTATAAAAAATTTGGAAAATATTCACCCCTTATAGCTGGAATATTGATTATTTTAATTGCAATATATGAAATTCTATAATTATAGATGAAGCTTTAGCTTCATCTTTTTTTAACAATTTAACAAAAAAATAATATACTAATAAGAAATACTTTATTTTTTTAACTAAAGTATATTGTTAAACTTAAAACAATATTGTATAATATTTGAAGTGTTAATAAAATATTCCAAAGAATTATAGCCGTAAATTAAAGCCTATATTTTCTGTCTTAAAAGCATAAACATATGTATAAAAACTGAATGTATAAATACAAGCTCAAGTTGTGAATACGCTAAAACATCTTCAAGATGAATTTGGATTAACATATTGCTCACGATTTATTTAAATTTTACACATTTCAAACAGAGCTAAAATTATGTATTTAGGAAGCTTAGTTGAACTAACAGGGAACGACAAATTATATAAAAAACCAATGCATCCATATACAAAATCACTGATAAATCGGAGGTAATTATGTTTATAAGTAGTAAAAAGAAAATTTTATCCTTTAGCATTTTACTATTTATGCTAGCTTTATTATTTTCTGGCTGTGGTACTAATATCGACAACAAAAACACGTCTATTTCAAACTCATCATCATTTAATAATGAGGATACAAATAATACTCAGAATTCTTTAAATGAACAAAAGCTTACTTGGGAATTATCTGATAATCCTATAATAGATCCATCGTTAAATTTGTCAGATAGTGGATTTACAGTTATAAGAGCATTATATCAAGGCCTAACTACTTTAAATGATGAAGGTAATGTTATTCCAGGCGTGGCAGAGAATCTTCCTAGTGTTTCTACAGATGGATTGAATTATAAATTCAAGATAAATAAAGGTGCAAAATGGAGTGATGGAAAAAGTGTCTCTTCAAACGACTTTGTATATTCCATTAAGAGAGCTTTGACATTAAAAAAATCTCCTCATGTTTCCGAACTTTTTAATATAAAAAACGCAAAAGCTTATTATGACAATCTTGTTTCTTTCGATGAAGTTGGCATTAAAGCTCTTGGCGATTTAGATTTGGAAATTACTCTGAATAGTCCAGTTCCTTATTTTCTTGAACTTTTAACAAACGAAATCTTCATGCCTTTAAGAGAAGATATTATTTCAAAGGTCAATGAAGAAAATGATTCTTGGACTTACGACCCTAAAACCTGCATAACAAACGGTCCTTTTAAATTAAAAGAGTGGACTAAAGATTCTCTATTAGTTGTTTCAAGGAACGAAGAATTTTTAAATTCAAAAAATATTAAATTGGAGGATATAACTTTTAAAATAATAAAAGATGAAAATGCTGCTATTTCTTCTTTTATAAATGATGAGATAGATTTTATAAAAAACCCTCCTATTTCATCAATTTCAGAATTGACAGATAAAAAGGCATATAAAGCCTTTCCTTTTATAGGGACATACTTTTTAACCATAAATCAATCTTCTGAGATTGAAAAAATCGATCCTGAAAGTGCGAAGGTTTTAAAAGATGTGAGAATTAGAAAAGCTCTTTCACTTGCCATCGACAGACAAAGCATTATAGATGCAATAACTATGTCTGGTAAACCTGCGCTTGCTTATGTCCCTTATGGCGTAAAAGACGATAAAAACGAAGAATTTAATGATAAAAAGTACATAAATGATAATGATATTGAAACAGCAAAAGCACTTATGATGGATGCAGGATATCCAAATGGTAAAAATTTTCCTACCCTTAAGTACATATATAATGATGATCCTAATAATTTAAATAAAAAAATAGCAACTGCAATACAATCCATGTGGAGAGATAATTTAGGAATTACCCTTGAAATTAAAGGTGAAGATCCAGCTACATTTAAAATCGAAAAAGACTCAAAGCAATTCGTCATTATAAATGATACACAAATTGGAGATTATATGGATGCAAATACATTCCTTAGCAAATTTTATAGCAAAAATGAAGAAGATGATGTGAGCTATTCAAATCCAATTTATGATGAAAAACTAGAGGCTTCTTTTATAGAATTAAATAGTGCAAATAGAATCAAGCTATTAAAGGATTGCGAATCAATCCTTCTTGAAGATTCACCTATAATTCCTATATTTTTTTATGCCATTCCTGTAGCAGTTAAACCTTATGTTAAAAATGTCTCAATATTAGCAAATGGAGCAGTGTATTTTGATAACATTTATATTGATAAGACAAATTAGTAAAGGAGCTATAGCAAAACTTATTTTTTATAGGTTTTGCTATTAGCTCCTCTTTAAGAACTGATTTTATATTTTCGTCTTTATAACCTCTAGAGCTTTTTGAAATTGAGGGTCATTATCTCTGGAATAAGCTTGTTTTAAAAGCTCAGAAGGATATTCTACCTTAATATCAGGCTGGATTCCTGTACCCTGAATATTATTTCCTAGTGGAGTATAATACTTTGATGTAGTCACTTTTAATGCAGAATTATATTGCGGATATGGATGTAAACTTTGTACAATTCCTTTTCCAAATGACTTTGTCCCAACAGTTGTAGCTAGCTTATAATCTCTCATAGCTCCAATAAAAATCTCTGAAGCAGATGCTGAATTTCCGTTCATGAGTATTACCATAGGAAGTCCAACATAATCTCCTCCTTTAGAAATGAATTTCTTTTCAGGAGAATTCTTTCCTTTTGTACTCACGATTAAATCGCCATTTTTAACGAAGTTTGAAACCATACTAACACATTGGTCAAGAAGCCCACCTGGATTATCTCTTAAATCTAAAATAAGTCCCTTCATATTTTGATCTGAAAGCTCTTTTAATTTTGCCTTCAAATTGCCTGAAGTATTTTCATCAAACATGGAGATCTTTATATAGCCAATTTTATCATCAATCATTTCACCTGTCACAGTATTAACTGTAACTACAGATCTTACCATAGATACATCTATGTTTCCAATACCTTCCCTATAGATTGTAACAGTGACAGAAGATCCTTCTTTTCCTTTCATCAGAGTAACTGCTCTATCTGAGCTGGATGCATCTACTTCTTCATTATCCACCTTCACTATGTAATCTTGTACCTTTATACCAGCCTTTTCAGCGGGAGAGTCCTTAAACACATCCACGACTTCTATTTTATTTATGTCCTTTTTAGCTATTATTTGAATACCTATTCCACTGTATTTACCTGTTGATTGAACTACAAAATCTGAATATTCCTGGCTGTCCATATAAACCGTATAAGGATCTCCAAGTGAATCAGCCATGCCTTTTATAGCACCATCCATCAATTTCGCTTCATCAACATTTCCATCGTACATGTACTCTAAATCTCTTTTGACTTGATCAAGTTTACTATACTCTCCATTATTTTGAGCAGTACTCCCCTCAAGTTTATCTTTTATGAAAAAACCACCAAAAATAAATGAAAAAACATTAGTAAATAAAATAACGACTACACCCAAAATAACAATATTTTTATTTTTTACCATTAGCTCTCCTTAACTATAATTTCTTATAGTTAATATATATGTTTTCAATTGCTATTATACTACTAAAAATTTACGAATACTGAATATACTAGCAAGCCCTCCAACAGATATCCCAAATACTAAATAAATAGGTAATCCTAATAGGAGTAAATCTCTTGGCTGAAGCAGCTTTAAACTAAATGGAGGCACAACCAATACTTTAAATACGAGCAAATAAAAAAAGTATAGAATTAAGAGAGCTATTATAGCGCCAAAGAAACCTATGAGCATACCTTCCAATACAAATGGCCTCTTTATATATCCATCTGTTGCTCCAATATATTTCATTATGCTTATTTCTTTTCTCCTTGAAAATATAGTAAGCCTTATAGTATTGGAAATCAAAAATAATGAAATACCTAAAAAAAGTGCAAAAATAATGATGCAAAACCATCTTGCAAATGAAATTATATTCTCTAAAAGTTCAATTGTATCCTTAGCACTATTTACAGTATCCACGCCAGGAAATCCTGTCATTTCTTTTGTGATGACATCTACCAAATCTGTAGATTTTATCTTAACCTTAAAAGATGCAGGCAATGCTCCAGAGAGTCCGCCTACGTTATAATCTTTTTGAAATAGCTGTTCTGCTTCTTCTTTACTTACATATGTGACTTCTTCAACTCCAGTTATGCTCAAGAGTTTTTGTTTAATACTATCCTCCATTGCTTTGGTGGTAGGAGGGTTATCTTTAATATAGACATTTACTATATATTTTGATTCAATATCAGTTAAAAAACTTCCAATACCTAATACGCTCATGAGAATTATCCCAAAGAATAAAAGCGTAAGCGTTAAATTGATTATTGCTGCTATGCTTAAAGTCCTATTCCTGGAAAAGCTCCTGGTCGCATCTGCAAAAGCATCCTTAAAAGAACTTAGCTTCATCTTCGTAACCTCCTCCTCTTATATCTCTGACAACCTCGCCGCTTTCCAAAGTTATAACTCTTTTTTTCATTACATTAACAATATCTTTTGCGTGTGTAGCCATGATGACAGTAGTCCCTGCTCTATTTATATCATTTAGTATATCCATAATGCCCTGAGATGTTTCATGGTCTAGATTTCCAGTAGGTTCATCCGCTATAACAACAAGAGGATTGTTTATAATAGCCCTGCCTATTGCTACCCTTTGTTGCTCTCCACCTGACAATTCATCTGGAAAGGATTTATGTTTTGCAGAAAGCCCCATAAGCGATAAAACGAGGGGAACTTTCTTTGCAATATCTTTATATGGTGCTTCCGTCGCTCTAAGTGCAAACGCTACATTTTCATAAACATTTAAAGTAGGAATCAGCCTAAAGTCTTGAAATACAACCCCAATTTTTCTTCTAAAAAATGGAATTTGCTTTCTTTTTAATAAAGTGATATTCTCTTTATTAACGAATATGGTGCCAGAAGTTGGCTCTTCTTCCTTCAAAAGCAATTTAATCATGGTCGATTTACCGGCACCACTTATCCCTACTAAAAAGACGAATTCTCCCCTATCAATATTAAGAGATGTTGTCTTTAATGCGTATGTATTACCTGTATAAATTTTGCTAACATTATCAAATTTAATCATTGTCTACCTCTTAAAACCCTTAATAATAATCTAAATATTTTTATATTTACAATTATATCATAATTAACAATAAATTTGAAACATTAATTGTCATCACCATAATTAATCCTCTCTCAATATCTTAAAGCCCTCGCCTAATACCTCGCTAGCACGGCTTACAGCTATAAAAGCATTGTCATCTAGCACCTTAATATAGTTTTTTAATTTAATGAATTCCTTTCTATCTAAAATTGAAAATATAACCCTTAATTCATCATTATTGTATCCACCCTGACCATTCAAAAGAGTACAACCTCTTTCCAAATCGTTTATTATATATTCTATGATATCTTTCTCTTTTTTGCTTATTATGAAAATAGATTTGCTTTGATTTAAACCATCTATGATAGAATCAACAATGATACCATTGATGATTACACAGAACATGCCATATAATGCTCTATTCACGCCAAACGCAGCAGCAGCACCTAATATAACGAGGAAATCTACCACTAACAGTGATTTTCCGATATCATAATGGAAGAATTTATTTAGTATCTTTGCAATAATGTCAGTACCCCCAGTAGACGCATTTTGATTGAACACAAATGCCATGCCAATAGCACAAGTTATCGTACCAAAAACAGAGCATAAAAGCAAATCATCTGTAAGCATAAAATTTTTAGGTAAAAAAGCTTCCAAAATATAAATAAAAAACGAGAGTATTAGCCCCGAATAAATTGATTTTGCTCCAAATTTATTTCCTAGAATTAAAAACGCTATGATGAATAAAAGTACATTTAACACTATCATGAGAAAGCCTATTGGTATAAAAGGGAAAATACTGTTCAAAATCATGCTTATGCCAGTTACCCCTCCTGCTGCTAAATTATTCGGTACGAAAAACAAAATAACCCCAAGGGCAACTAGAAACGATCCAAAAGTTATGATGGTATAGCTTTTTATGTTTTTCATATTATTTTCCTCTCTTATTCTATAGTATATGATAAAAAATACCCAAAAGGGTATTATTAAGCTTTCTTTCTTTTCATCAATTCCTGTGCAGAATTTATAATCTCTTCTACAGTGAGTTTATATTTTATAAGAAGCTGATCTGCAGTACCACTTTCACCAAAAGTATCTAAAATTCCAACTCTCTTTAAAAATACAGGACAATTTTCGCTGATAACTTCAGAAACTGCTGAGCCTAATCCACCTATTATGCTGTGCTCTTCGCATGTTACAATCGCACCTGTCTTTATTGCAGCTTTAATAATAGCATCTTTATCGATTGGCTTAATGCTATGTATGTTTAAAACCCTCGATGAAATTCCAGATTTTTTTAAAATATCAGAAGCTTCCAGTGCTTTTTCCACCATGATACCCGTGGCAATCAACGTAACATCTGATCCATCTCTTAAATAAACAGCTTTGCCAATTTCAAATTTATAGTCAGTTTCGCTATTTACAGTATTGACAGCCATTCTGCCAAGTCTAACATAACATGGATTATCGATTTTAGCAATAGCTTTTATCATTTCTCTAGTCTCGATGTCATCGCATGGACAAAATACCATCATACCAGGTATTACTCTCATAAGCGATAAATCCTCATTGCATTGGTGAGATGCCCCATCTTCCCCTACAGTTATACCTGCATGAGTAGCGCATATCTTTACATTTAAATGGGGATATCCAATTGAATTTCTAACCTGTTCATAAGCTCTTCCTGCTGCAAACATTGCAAAGGAGCTGATAAAAGGTATTTTACCACAAGTGCTAAGTCCTGCTGCAACAGCTGTCATATTGCATTCAGCAATTCCCATGTTAAAAAATCTATCTGGAAATACTTTTTGAAAATCTGAGGTCTTTGTGGATTTAGATAAATCTGCATCTAAGACTACGATATTTTCATTTTCCCTTCCCACTTCAACTAATGCTTTGCCATAGCTCTCCCTTGTTGCAAGTTTTGCCATATTACTTTTCCTCCAATTCTAAAATTGCTTTTTCACATTGCTCTTTTGTTGGAGCCGTCCCATGCCATTTAGCCTCATTTTCCATAAAGCTTACGCCTTTTCCTTTAACTGTCTTGCACACGATCATGGTAGGTTTCCCTTTAGATTTATAAGCTAAATCAATAGCATCCAAAACTTCGTTAAAGTCATTGCCATTTTCAACTTCGATGACATTCCAATTAAAAGCTCTAAATTTATCTGGAAATGGTTCAGGGTTCATAACTTTAGTTATATCGCCATCAATTTGAAGTCCATTGAAATCTAAAAAAGCAATTAAATTATCTAACTTATATTGAGCAGCTGCCATGGAAGCTTCCCACACTTCACCTTCTTCGCATTCTCCATCTCCTAAAAGAGCAAACACCTTATAACCTTTTTTATCGATTTTACCTGCTAAAGCCATCCCAACTGCAGCAGATATTCCTTGACCTAAAGATCCAGTAGACATATCGACTCCTGGAACTTCATTCATATTAGGGTGCCCTTGAAGCCTTGAATTTATCTTCCTAAAGGTTAAAAGTTCATCTTCACTAAAAAATCCTCTACAAGCTAAAACGCTGTACAACAAAGGAGACGCATGACCCTTTGATAAAACAAATCTATCTCTATTTGGATCTTTAGGGTTTTTAGGATCCACATTCATTTTATTAAAATAAAGCGAAACTAAAATTTCAACAGATGAAAGCGAACCTCCTGGGTGACCTGAGTTTGCTTCTGTTACCATTTTAATGATATCTTCCCTAATAGTTTTGGCTATTTTACTTAAGTTTATTATACTCGTTTCCATTATTACCTCCATATTTATTCAAAATCATCAATTCATTTTATCATATTAGCATATGAATTTAAATCAAGAAATGTGCATTTTTATATGAATCAATATTTCATAATATAACATGCAAGGCTGCGGAATAATTCTAATATAAACAGGCAATAATTTAGCTAATAAGAAAATATTTAAGAAAAGATCTATTCACATATTATGACTTAGAAACTATAATAATAGAGTAAGGAAAGAATAAAATTGTACAAGATTAAAGTTTATAAAGACAATCGAGGAATTGAACCAATAAGGGAATATTAATATAAAGTATATAAAATGATTTAACTATCACAAAGGAGTAAACAAAATGAACGAATATGTTGATTCATTAACTGATTGGGATGACTTTAAAGAAACGCTTAATTTGACAGAGGATGAAAGAGAAGAAATCAATTTAAGGGTTAAAATAATAGGAGAAATTATTAACGCAGGATGCGACAAAGAAACTATTCAGCACGCTCTTGAGGAATTTGATAGAACAACTGATCTTGATTTAATAACTATATCGAAACTATTAAAACCTTTAGGAAAGACATTGCAGGTTGTTGACTTGCCGAAGACAGTTGAAAAATAAGTATTTCGATTTATAAAGAGGTATCATAATAAAAAAAATATAAGGAGGTGAAGCCGTTATTTAAATTTATGAGCTTTTGTATTAGTATATGAATAGGGAATTAAACATAAACTTTTATAATGTTCTTATAAAGTTTTGTAAGTTTTAAATAACGGGATTCGATGCAAGCATGTAAAGCCTATTACAGTAACGGGCATTTTATACCTTTAGGTATCGGTAAGTTACCTGAAGGAACGCAAGCGATAATAACGCTTTTAGATGAAATACCAAAGAACGTTGAGGAACTTCTTAAAGAATTTGACGCTATCACAAAAGCCATAGAAGCCGCTGTCGATGAAGAAATGCCGCCTATAGAACCTATTCGACTTCATGAGGTAGACTTATGACATACGCATTAGATACAAACACTGTTTCATACTGGATTCAAAACAATAAACAAGTTATAGACCAATTAAACAATATACTGCGCAGAGGGAACACAATCATAATACCGCCGATAGTTTATTACGAGATACGCCGAGGATTTAAACATAAGACAGCCCTCGGTAAAGAACTCGCTTTTTCGCTTATATGTAAAACCTATGAAATTGGGAAAATGGACCTTACTGCATGGGAAGAAGCTGCTAACATATATGGTTACACCAGAAAAGCTGGAAAACCGGTAGAAGATACAGACATACTCATAGCAGCATTTTGTATAGTCAATGGTTATACGCTTGTTACACATAATACAAAGCACTTTCAAGATATAAAAGATTTAAGCATTGCCGATTGGGCTAAATGACTAAATATTAGAAGGTGAAAAGATGAAATTAGCAGAAGCTCTTTTATTGCGCTCAGAATATCAGAAAAAGATTGAAAGTTTGAAACAAAGAATACTTGTGAATGTTAAAGTTCAAGAGAATGAAGAACCATTTGAAAATCCTAAGGATCTATTAAATGAAATCTTTAAAATAGAAGAACAGTTATGCGACTTAGTTAAAAAAATAAATCATAACAACTTTAAAATAAAGTTACCTAGTGGAGAATCACTTGCAGAT
>Ga0209629_10001448_pt1 | contig 15030 bp, 9 predicted proteins | sample TergutCu122P5_FD_187286 | JGI IMG/M metagenome (GOLD analysis project Ga0209629, IMG submission 187286) | Cubitermes ugandensis P5 segment gut microbial communities from Kakamega Forest, Kenya - Cu122 P5 (SPAdes) (version 2) | ecosystem: Host-associated > Arthropoda: Insects > Digestive system >...
CCTCGCCCTCTATTCATTATTAGCCGGCGGCGAAAGCCCGGTGATGCGCGCTTTGGTTATGTGCGCCATAGCGGCTTGCGCCCTGTTTTTCAACCGCGCCCGCGCCTGGCCGCCACTGCTGGCCCTGGCCGCATTGTTGCTGCTTCTCGTCAATCCGCAGTCACTCTTTACCGCCTCGTTCCAGCTTTCTTTTGTCGCCGTGCTGTCGCTCTTGGCCGCCGCCAGTCTGTTCGCGCCGGAATTGGCCCTGGCCGGTGAAAGTGGTTGGCGGCATAAGGCGGCCAGTTGGCTGCGCGCCGCCCTGGTTGCCGTCATCGCCGCTGCCGTCGGCACCGCGCCCCTGACCATCGCCATCTTCCATCGCTTGCCCTTGGTTGGCCCAGTGGCGACGCTCGCCATCGAGCCGATTTTAAGCTTCTGGTCGTTGCCGCTGGGTTTTGCCGCTCTGCCGCTGATGGCCGTTTCCCCGGATGTCGCCGAGGTCATACTGCGGCTCGGCGCCTGGGGAACGAGCCTTGCCGAAAAGCTGGCCTTCTTTTTCGCCGGTTTGCCGTTCGCTTCGCTGCATCTGCCGCCGCCGCCCGTGGCGCTTTTTATCGCCTATTACGCCGGGCTGATTTGTTTTGTCCTCGCCTATCGCCGGGCAAAACACCTGGCTTATTTGGGCGCTTTTCTTACCGCTGTCACCGTCCTGATTTTTTGTTCGCCCATTGCCGACCGCCTGCAACCGGATTTTGCTGACGCGCCGAAAATCGCCGTCCTCGATGTCGGTCAGGGCAGCGCCACGGTTATCCACACCGAGCCGGGCCGGGCGCTGATCATAGACGGTGGCGGCTTGGCCAGCGGCCGGCAGTCGGTGGGAAGCAGCCGTATCGCTCCTTATCTGTGGCGGCATGGTGTGGGTAGGTTAGAACTCATCGCCGCTACCCACGCCGATGCCGATCACTGCAACGGCATCGCTTTTTTGCTGGAGCATTTCGCGGTTGGCGCCCTGTGGGTGAACGACGCGGAAGCGAGCGGTGAGAGCTTTCAGGCTTTGCTGGCTGTAGCCAAGCGAAAGGGGATTGCCATCCATCAGGCGCGGGCCGGTGACAAATGGAGCAACGGTGGGGGCGAGGGCGGCATGACGCTTTCATGCCTTGCTAATCTTGTTGGTGACGAACGCAATGCCGGGCTGGTACTGCGCTTTCAAGATGGCGATTTCTCGATGCTCTTCCCTGGGGACATCAACACCGAAATGGAGGTGCGATTGGTGAACGGTGGCGTTTCTTTGCAAAGTGATGTGCTGCTCGCCGCCCATCACGGCTCACGCGCTTCGAACAGCGGTGCTTTGCTCGCCGCCGCCTCACCAAAATTGCTTATCGTCTCGGCCAGCGCCCGCCGGGCCGGTACGTTCCCCTCAGCGGCACTCGTCGCCCGTTGCCGCGCCATGACGCTACCGCTCGTCACCACTGGTGAATCGGGCAGCGTCTTTCTACGTTGGCGCGACGGTTTTTCGTACAGTGGTTGGCCGCCGGGTAAAGAGCTTGATCGATAATATAAATAACTGCCAGGATACTTGCTATTTGAGGGAGTTTGAGTGCCCGATAAAAGAACTGGCGTCGGTTTAAGGTAATCATTATATTGAAGATCCGTTGAAAAATTTGTTTTGTTATTTTGAGAAGATTTATTGTTAACTTATTAATATAACAAGATATATTGTGTAGAATCCCTATATGAATTAAGGACATGCCATCGAAAAGAGGCGACGATGAGACAGCAGGGATTCTTTCGCCTTCGAGACCACATTGAGAGGACGCGCCTGTGCTGGGCATCTTTCTGATTGGAAGGCGCGACTTCGGCATCATGATATGGCGGGATGGCAAGGTTGTTGAAGAAGGAAAGGGTTGTCCAGCCAATGACTGAAAGCGACATCTCCCCCGGCGCTACGCGCCGCCCCTTCACAGAGGGAGGCCAGGGGGAGTCATTATATAAAACCATGGAAAAACCATGCGCTACTCACAAGCTTTTATTCCAACCTTGAAAGAAGACCCCGCCGAAGCGGAAGTGATCAGCCACAAACTGATGATGCGGGCTGGTTGCATCAGAAAATTGACGGCGGGTGTCTACACCTATCTTCCCTATGGCTTGGCCGCCATTCGTCGTGTCGAGCAGATTGTCCGCGAGGAGATGAACCGGGCCGGGGCCATCGAGCTGATGATGCCGATGGTGCAGCCGGCCGATCTGTGGCGGGAATCCGGACGCTACATCAAATACGGGCCGGAGCTTTTGCGCTTCACTGACCGGCACGAGCGCGAATCTTGCCTCGGGCCGACGCATGAGGAAGTCATCACCGACTTGATCCGCAAAGAACTGCATTCCTACCGTGACCTGCCGGTCAACCTCTACCAGATCCAGACCAAATTCCGTGATGAGATCAGGCCGCGTTTCGGTTTGATGCGTGGCCGCGAATTCCTCATGAAAGACGGCTATTCTTTTGACGCCGACGATGCCGGCGCCGAGGTTTCCTACTGGAAGATGTATGAGGCCTACAAGCGGATTTTCAGCCGCTGCGGCCTGCGCTTCCGCGCCGTCCAGGCCGATTCCGGCACGATTGGCGGCAATTTCTCCCATGAGTTCATGGTCTTGGCCAAGACCGGCGAGGATACCATCGTCGCTTGCACGGCTTGCGAGTATGCCGCCAATGTCGAAAAGGCGGCCATTGCCGCACCCAAAGCTGCCCAGCCGGGGACGGCGCCCTGTGAAAAGATCGAGACGCCCGGCAAGAAAAAGGTGGCCGATGTCTGCGCCTTTTTGGACATCGAGGCGTCGGCACTGGTCAAAACCATGATCTATCTGGCTGATGGCAAGCCGGTGGCGGTGCTGGTGCGCGGCGACCGCGAAGTCGAGCTGGTGAAAGTGAAAAATATGCTGAAGGTGGTGGATATTGTCCCGGCCTCCGATGACGAGGCCTTCGCCGCCACCAAAATGCCGCCGGGCTATTTGGGGCCAATCGGTCTGTCGATTCCCATCTGCGCCGATCAGGAGGTGATGGCCATGGCCGAATGCGTTGTCGGCGGCAACGAAAAAAATTGCCACGTGCGCCACGTCGTGCCGGGTCGCGATTTCCAGGTCAATGCCGCCCGCGTCGGCGATCTGCGCCGCGTCAGCGCGAGCGATCGCTGCCCGCTCTGCGGCGGCGCGCTGGAGATGACCGAGGGCATCGAGGTTGGCCATATCTTTAAACTCGGCACCGGCTATTCCGAAGCGATGGCCGCCAATTTTCAGGATGCCGACGGCCAGGAACGGCCTTTTGTCATGGGCTGTTACGGCATCGGTGTCAGCCGTGTTGTCGCCGCCTGTATCGAGCAGAATCACGATGAACATGGTATGATCTTGCCCTTGCCGCTGGCCCCGTATCAGGTGATTATTCTCAATCTCGGTCTTCAGGACGAAAAAATCACCGCCTGCGCCGAAAAACTGTATGCGGAGCTGCGGCGGGATGGCATCGACGTCTTGCTTGACGACCGCGACGAACGGCCCGGCGGCAAATTTAAGGATGCCGATTTGCTCGGCGTGCCCTTCCGCCTGACGGTGGGCAAGACATTTTTGACCAAAGGCCTGGTCGAGTTGCGCGAGCGGCATTCCGGTGCCAGCGAAGAAGTGGCGCCGGAGTCGCTCGCGGCGCTTATTCGTCAGCGGATTGCCGCCGCCATGACAGGTGACAGGTGACAGGAGACAGGTTACAGGAAAGACACCTGTCCCCTGGCGCCTGTCCCCTGACCCCTGTTCCCTGATACCTGCCACCTGTCCCCTGTAACGATATGTCGTATTTTGCCCCGGACAATCCAGAACGGCTGAAGGAAATTGCCGAAGAATACCTGCATGAAGCCGACTTGGCCCGCATCGACAAGGCCTGGGAGGTGGCGTGTGAGGTGCATGGGAAGCAGAAGCATTTTTCTGGCGAGCCATACGTCGTCCATTTGCTCGATGTCGCCTGCGCGCTGGCCACCATGCGCTTCGACATCAACTCGATTTTGGCTGGCCTCTTGCATGGCGTCATCAAACACGGCGGCATGAAAATCGACCGCCTGCGCGACCTGTTCGGCGATACGCTGGCCGGCATCGTCGCTGGGACGACGAAGATCGACAAGCTCCCCTACAATTCCAAGCTGCTCAGCCAGGCGGAAGACGTCCGCAAGATGCTTCTGGCCATTGCCTCGGATATCCGCGTCCTGCTGGTGCGCCTGGTCGATCGTTTGCAGGACATGCCGCTTTTAGAAACGTTGCCGCGCGCGCGTCAGGTGGAAATTGCCCAGGAAACCATGGAACTGTACGCGCCGCTGGCCAGCCGCTTGGGTATCGACTGGGTGAAGCAGAACCTGGAGGATTTCGCCTTCCGCTATCTCCATCCCGATGAATACGAAGAGATCAGCTCGAAGATGGACGCGAGCCTCTCCGAGCGCAAGGACTATGTTGATAAAACCATCACCGTCATCCGCCAGAAGCTGGTTGAGGCGGGGGTGGAGCCGTTGCGCATCACCGGGCGTCCCAAGCATCTGTATTCGATCTACAAAAAACTTGCGGCCCAGAAAATTTCCATCGACAAGGTCTATGACAAGGTGGCCTTCCGCATCATTGTCGAAACGGAGGAAGAGTGCTACAAGGCTTTGAGCATCGTCGAAGCCAACTGGACACGCTTGCCGCACCGGTACAAAGATTTCATTTCGACGCCGAAGGCCAATAACTACCAGTCGGTGCATACGACGGTGATTGGGCCGGGCGGCCATTTCGTCGAGATTCAGATCCGCACCGAAGAGATGGATCGAGTGGCGCAGGAAGGAGTCGCCGCCCACTGGGCCTATAAAGATGGCCAGGAGGTGGACGAAAATGACGCCCGCCTGTTCAAAGACCTGAAAAAGCTGGTTGCCACTTTGCAAGGGGTGGAAGACCCGAAGGAATTTCTCGATACCGTCCGCAGCGAGCTGGTCCATCCGGAGATTTACGCCATTACGCCCGGCGGCGCCGTCAAGGAATTGCCGGCGGGCAGTTGCCCGATCGACTTCGCCTACGCCGTTCACAGCGAGGTCGGTCATCGCTGTGTCGGCGCCAAGGTCAACGGTAATCTGGTACCTTTGAAGTACCAGCTCCAGAGCGGTGACGTCGTCGAAATCCTCACCTCGCCGAACCGGACGCCGCATCGCGACTGGCTGAAGCTGGTCAAGACCGGGCGCGCCCGCACCCATATCCGCGCCTGGCTGCGCCGCGAGGAAAAGGAAAAATCGCTGAGTCTCGGCCGGGAAATCTGCGACCGCGAGCTGAAGAAACACGATACCACCCTGAAGAAGCTGATCCGCACCGGCCATATCCGCCATCTGCTGACGGAACTGCGCTGCGTCACCCTGGATGACATGCTGGCCAAGGTCGGCTCCGGGGCAATCAGCCTGCAACTGCTCGAACGCACGCTGCAACCGCCGAAACCGGATGTAGACGACAGCGCGCCGTCGCCGATTTTGCCCACCGACATGCGCGACAAACCGGGGATCAGCATCACCGGTGTCGATGGCCTGCTCATCAAAGTCAGCCAGTGTTGCAGCCCGGTGCCCGGCGATGACATCATCGGCTTCATCACCCAAGGTAATGGTGTTTCCATCCACAAGGCCGAATGTCCGAATCTTCAGGCCTCCGATCCCAGGCGCTGGGTCGATGTCAGTTGGTCTGTGGGCGGCGAAACCTATTACCGGGCCGGCTTGCAGCTCCTCATCGCCAACCGGCGCGGCGTTGTCGCCGATGTCACCTCGGTGATCAGCGATGATCACGGCAATATTTTAGAGATCAGCCCGCTGCCGGTCGCCGTCGATGACGCGTTCGGCTACAAGGTCTTTCTCGAAGTGAAAGACCGCGAACAGTTGCAGCGGATCATCGGCCATTTGCGGCAGCATCCGGCGGTGCTGTCGGCGCGGCGGATTTAGAAACGATGGATGGCGTCCGCGACTGCCCGCGCTGCGGCAATCCCGGCGCCGGCGAACACTGCCGCCACTGCGGCGAGATGTTCGCGGCCGAAGACCCGCCCAGGGAATTTTGTTACCGTCAGATCAATATCAAGGAGGGCCAGCCCTTTGTCGAGGCGGCCTTGCGCCGGCTGTCGGGCGGTCTTGAGGCGGCGCGGGCACAGGGCGTGCGCGTGCTGTCGGTGGTGCATGGCTACGGCGCTTCCGGCAAAGGCGGGGCCATCCGCGACGAATGCCGGAAATCGCTGGATATTTTGCGGGCAAGTGGGCAAATCGAAGACTTTATCCGCGGCGAGGACTTGGACAGGCGCCGGCCCCGCGGCAAAAATCTGTTGCGGCGTTTCCCGCAACTCGATAACTATCGGGACTGTCAGGTGGGCAATCCTGGCATTACTGTGGTAGTATTGTGAGAAGACGGATCGTTCCCCGATGGTCGGGGAAAGTTGTTTCCATCAATAAGGAGAAAACCATGAAAAAAAGAATTGCGGCTTTGGCGATAACTTTGCTGTTGCCGGCGGCGTTGTATGCCCAGGACGCCGGGCAGGCTCCGAAGCTCACGACTTTTCAGGAAAAACTCAGCTATGCCACCGGGCTTGACGTTGGCGGTTATTTCAAGGAAATGGGCGAGGAAATCCAGCTTGAAAATCTGACCAGGGGTATCAGCGATGCCTATACCGGTAAAACGCCGGCGATGACTAAAGAAGAAGTGGGCCAGGTTTTGCAGGAATTCGCCGAAAAGATGCAGGCCAAACAGGCAGCGCAACTGAGCGCCCTGCAACAGAAGAATGCCGTGGCCGGCAAGGCGTTTCTCGACGACAACAAAAAGAAAAAAGGCGTGGTCGAGACAAAAAGCGGTTTGCAGTACGAGGTGCTAAAAAAAGGGAATGGGCCGAAACCTGGGCCAAACGATGTGGTCAAGTTCGACTACACCGGCTCGTCCATCGACGGCAAGGAGTTCGATAGCTCGGTCAAACGCGGCGCGCCTTTGACCATGCCGGTCTCCCAGCTTATCCCCGGCTGGACGGAAGCGTTGCAACTGATGCCGGTCGGCTCGAAATATAAACTGGTTGTTCCCGCCGATCTGGCCTATGGCGAAAACGGTCTGCCGCCGGTCATCGAGCCAAACGCGGTGCTGGTCTTCGAGGTCAATCTGCTCGGCATCGAAGCGAAGAAAGCCGACGCGCCCGCTCCGGCGAAGTAAATGAAGCGATAGCCGTAGCGTCGACGGCATGAGGGGCGTCCCATTTTTGCTGGGGCGCCCCGCGTTTTTCAGGCCATTCCTTCTTCTTTATTGATCAGCGACTTCTGCGCCGCCAGTTCGACTTTTTCGAGCAATTCCATAACGTCGATCGGTTTCAGACAGTAATCGAAGGCGCCGCGCTGCATACCATCGAGGCCCGATTTCACCGAGGCGTGGCCGGTAAGGATGATGACCTCGGTCAGCGGCCAGCGTTCCTTGACTTTGCCGAGGCACTGGATGCCGTCCATCCCCGGCATGGCCACATCCATGATCACCACGTCGGCGGGTTGGGTTTCCATCTCGGCCAGGGCGTCGAGGCAGCAGGCGGCCAGGCGCAGGTTGATGCCGTAGCGGCCGATGCGTTTGTGCATGATGTCGCGGAAGTCATCTTCGTCATCGACCAAGAGCAGATGGCTGCGCAGAATGGCATCCGGTTTGAAAGATCGTTCACTGGTCATTTTCGATCATTTCCTCGATTTCCGTCAAAAATTTGTTGCGGTAATGCTGAAAGTGCTGGGGATTGTCGATAACCATGTCGATTTGCCGTGTGTGGATGCAGAGATAACCCAGCACCTGGAGACGGCTGGCGATGAATTCCTGTTCGCGCTTTTCGACGCGGGCGGTCAGGGCGTCGCCGGTTTTTTCGACCCGGAACAGGAAGTGCTCCAGCACCTGGGCGATCAGTTCGATTCTGCCGATGCGCTTGGCTTCGTCGGCGGCGCCGCCGCGGAAGTGGAAGGTGACATAGCGCTCGGTGCGCAGGCTGCTGATGAACGCCTCGACCATAGCGTAGTGGTAGCCCAAACGCACGCTGAGGTTACAGTAGTTGCGGGAAATCAGGAAGTAATTTTTCTGGGTCAGCCGGGAATTGATCGCCGGGTCGAGCGTCGGGTTCATCGCCGATTGAAAGATGATGCCGCCCATGCCGCGGACGCCGGCGGTGGGTGGGCCCGCCCATTGATAGGCGTGCATACCCTTCCAAATGGACTGCATCGGCTGCGAGACTATCTGGCCGATGCGGATGAAATTGCTTTTGTTATCGAAATCCTCGCTAAAGCCGTCGGCCAGGTTGATGACATACCAATCCAAGGGCTTGGCATTGTCGGTGATCATCTGCTTCGACGCCCCATCGGCAAACTGATAGTGCTGGCCGAAAGAAAACATCTCAGTCACGGATTTTTCGTGGCAGAAACGGGTAATGTCGTGCATGGTCTGGCAGTAGGCGCCGCGAAAATACGGTGAGGCCGGATCGGTGAGATTCAAGGGCGTGATCAGCTTCAAAACATCCATCATGCTTTTTTGCACCGGGCTGCCGTTCATCGGGTTCGGCGGTTTACGGCCCTCTTGCAGCAGTTCCTCGATCCGCCCGCGGTAAATCGCCCGGTTACCGGCATCGACGGTGATAATGTCGCCGTTACGCAGGGTCTGGGTGGCCTGCTCCAGGGCAAAGAGCGACGGCAGGGCAAATTCCCGCGAGATGGTGGCCAAATGCCCGGCCTCACTGCCGGTTTCCGCGACCATGGCGGCGGCCTGCTGGATTAAAGGTGCCCATTCCGGCAAAGGATGTTCGACGACGAGAACTTCTCCTTTCTGAAACGCGGCCATGTCGGCGTAGTTGCGTACCACCCGCACCGGGCCGCAGCCGGCGCCGCCGCATCCGGTGACGCCGCCGCGCATGAGCAGGCGCTCATCGTCGATGACGATTTCTTCTTCCTTTTTCCGGTCGCTAAAGAGCAGGGCGGAAATCGGGCGGCTTTGCAAAATGTAAAGACAGCCGTCGGCATCAAGACACCATTCAATATCCTGCGGCGCGCCGAAATGCTCCTCGAGACGCATGGCGATTGCCGCCAATTCACTGGCTTTGGCTTCCGAAAAATTTTCCGCGCTCTCCTGGGCGCGCTTCATCGCCGCCAGATGGTAGGGCGCGGCGCGGTTCATGACCGCGTGGCCGGCGGTCTTGGTGCCGTCGACGATACCCTTGGCGCTGCCTGCCGAGAAGAAGATGTCCATCTCCCCATCGTCGCCGCTCAGGGCGCGGGAATAGCAGACGCCCGATACCGTCGCCTCTATCATCACCATGCAGCCGACACACATGATGCTGTCTTCATGAATATAGCCTTTTTTCAGACGGTAGCTGATGGCCGCCGCCGAATACTTCGAGGCCAGCACCTCCTTGTAGGCCATGATCAGGCCGTCGCGTTCGACATTCAAAACGCTTTCATACAGTCCGGCAAAGGATGCCTGCTCCAAATCTTCGCCGAGGGCACTCGAGCGGACGGCGAGCCGCATGCCGCGACCGGCTCTTTCCATGAGCCGGTCATAATGGGCGTAGATCCGCTTTTCGAGGGCCGCAGGCAGCGGGCTGTCGGCGATCAGTTTTCGTATCGCTTCACTTTTGCGGCGGATATCTTCGATGTCGTGGATATCGAGGAGATGCTCAAAACGGTTAATGCGGGTGTAAAGGTCGTTATCGAGGTAGAAGGCGCGGCTGGCGCTGGCCGTGACCACAAAACCGGGTGGAATGGCGATGCCAGCGAGCGCCCCGACTTCGCCGATATTGGCCATTTTTTCGCCGCACTGGACGGCGACGGCGCGGTTGACCCGGTCGATCGGTAACAGCCACTCGCCGGTTTCGTCGCGGCTGATTTTTTTTTCGATGATGTCGATGATCTGCTCTTCGATGCGATGAAAGGCCGGTTCGAGGTTGACGTATCGCCCGTCCGACATGAGAAGCAAGTTGCGGATCATCTTGTAGATATTGACGATGATGACCGTGCACTTCGAGCGGATGAACGACATCGAGTAGGTTTGTTCCTGGGCCACGACCACTTCCATTTCCGCCATTGCCTCGAGCGCCGCGTTGTTGGCGGTGAGCAGTTCGCGAAAGGCGCGGTAACGGGTCCTGAACATCTCCTGCAAGGCTTCCTGGCTGAGACGTGGCCGCGTGTCGACGCCCAAGGCGTCTTTGATGCTGTTCCACAGGCGTTTCATGGTTGGCCCTCTCCTTCGTTGAAACGGCAGCGCCGCCGTCTGGCGGACGACGGCGCTGGTTTTGCGTTGCGATGGCAGGGTTATGCCATTGCCAGGGTCAGTGGCCGAGGTTGATGCCCAAGCCCTCGAAGAGATACAGGATGCCAAAGCCGTACCACACGGTGTAGACGAGGTAGAAGACGATGGCGAAAATCATCATCCCCGTTCTTCCCTGCGCCACCTCGACCCCGTAGTAGTTGTAGGCCGGTTCGATGACATTCAGCATGGTGGCTTGCAGCGTTTTTGCCGCCTCGGCGTGTGAATTGAGCATATCCTTGCTCTTGCTCAAGCCGCCAGCTACCTGATGCCAGGTGAACAGTGTCTGCCGCGCGCTCAGGCCATACTTGCCTTTCAGCACGTCACCTTGGTTGTTGTACATGGCGATGCTGTCCGTAACAATCGCTTTGGCCATGGCCCCAAGATCGCCCTCGACCGTTACCTTCGCCCCTTCCGCCGTGGCCTGTAAACCGGCAGCGGTCAGCAGTTTGACCGCCGTTTGCGCCGCGTCTTCCGGGCTGTACTTGACGTTCGAGTCGCCCTTCATGGTGATGACGCTTTTGAAAGCCTGGCCATTCAAGCCATCAGCCACTTTCAACTGCTCTTGCTGCGCTTCCGGGCCGAAGGCCGATTTCTTCGACACCTCGTTGAACAAGTTGTCGAAGTAGTCGAGGCCAGTTTGTGATTTGCCTTCTGAGGTTGTGCCATACCAGGGCAAATGCATGAACATTGCACACAGGACAATAACGAACGGGATCAGCAGCAGAAAAGCCCTTACTTTGTATTGGGTTCGGGTAACCATGTCAGTGCGCCTCCTCGCTTTTCAGAATGCCGATATTGGCAAAGAAACTGTAGAAGACCCAAATCGCAAAGGTGATGATGAGCGCGAAAAAGCCCCAGGTGCCGATGATGTCGAGAATCATCGTTATCGTTTTCGTCGGGGGAGGAATCCAGCCCATCTGCGCCAGCTTGGCCGGCAAGGCACAGAGACGGTTGAGGAAACCGGCGCTGACGGTCAGAGCGAAAAACGTGCGGATGGTCGCGCCAGGCACGACTTTGGTGACGATCGAGCCGACCTGGATGCCGATCAAAGAGCCAAGCAGCATGCCCATGGCCAGGGTATAGAAAATGAAGCCGTAAATGGCATATTGGGTGATCGAACCGTAACCGGCGGTGAAGACGATCTGGAAGATGTCGGTGCCGACGGTGGTCATCGAAGAAACGCCGAGGCCATAGACAAACATCGGGAAGGTGAGGAAGCCGCCGCCGACGCCCATGATCGAAGCGGCAAAACCGACGATGAAACCGGAGATAACCAAAAACCAGGCCGAAATGTGCCGGCCGCCAGGGGTGACGCCTTCGTCAAAGGTCAGCATCGGGGGCAGATTGATTTTCTGCAGGGCCTGGCCCATCGGCGCGATCTCCTCGGTGCCGGGCGCGGCGCCGCCCTTGGCAGCCGCTTTTACCTTGGCTTTCACTACATCGATGACGGCGTAGAACGACAGAAAACCCAAAATGAAGACATAGACGATGGTGATGAACATGTCGCTCAGCACCGGGTTTTTATCGTACAGCATGCGGTTCAGCCAGCCGCCGACCGTCGAGCCGACAATGGCGCCGACAAGAAAGGTGACGGCTAAGGAGATCGAGATATTGCCCAGTTTACGGTGCAGAACGCTGCCCATGATCGCTTTGGCGAAGATGTGGAACAGGTCGGTGCCGACCGCGAGGATGCCTTTGACGCCGGCGCTCATCAGGGCCGGGGCGATGATGAAACCGCCACCGGCGCCGATGCAGCCGGTGATCAGGCCGGCGCAAACACCGACCAGGATCGAAGCGAAAAAGATCAGGTCGGTGTAATGCGACGGGCCGTAAGCCGATTTACTGCCGATGAAATTGGGCATGGCATTTTGCACGCCGTCGGCGAAACAGATGCCGCCCAAAAACACCGGCACCAGCAGCAACCCAAGAATCAACAGGCGCTTTTTACTGGCGAAAATGTTGTTCGACATCTCAATCTCCCATCGCGCGTGGGCTTGCGCTCCGGTGACCATGAGTTTGTTCAACTCCCTGAAAAATTTCATGACATTCGCTCCCTTGTGAAAAGTGTTAAAAAGACAGGGCCACGTCCTGCATGACCCGCGCCATTTTGCTTCTTCTTTTGTTGCGCGCGCCTGTCCTGATCATCGGCAAGCGGAACCCAATGCCGTCCCAATGCGCCCTCCCTAAGTTAAAGTGATTGTGGTTGCGGCTTGAGTCGCAGGGTGATGGTGAAGACCGTGCCGCCGCCCTGACGTCCAGCCACATCTATTTTGCCGCCCAAATTTCTCATGATGTTCTGGCTGATCGACAGCCCCAAGCCGGTGCCTTTTCCCTGCGCCTTGGTGGTGAAGAAGGGATCCCAGATCTGCTGCATCACCTCCGGCGGGATGCCGGGGCCGTTGTCCTCGACGCGGATGGCGATGGCGTCGCCCCGTTGCTCGGTGACGACATCCACCTGGCCGCCGTGGCCGATGGCGTCAAGGGCGTTATCGACCAGATTAAGGATGACCTGCTGCAAGCGGTTGCCTTCAGTCATGACCGGTGGCAGGTCGTCGGCCAGGCGCAGATTGACGGTGGCATCGTTGCTTTTTGCCTCTTTTTCGAGGAAGGAAACCGTCTCGCGCACCAGGTCATTGACCTGAACCTCCGCCTGCTCGCCACTGATCTTTCTGGAAAATCCCAAAAGCCTCTGGGTGATTGATGCGGCGCGCTCGACATGGTAGCGGATCTTTTTCACCGCACCCTGATATTCACCGAGATTTTTCAGCGATTCGCCGGGCTTTTCCTCGCCGAGCAACTCCTCCAGCCAGCCGGCCTGGGCCAGGATCATCTGCAAGGGATTGTTGATTTCATGGGCGACGCCCGCGGCCAGCCGTCCGATGTTGGCCATCTTTTCGATATGGGCCATCTGCTGGTCGAAGGCCGCCGCTTCCCGGTCGCTTCTCGTGATATGGGCGACGATGAAGCGGCTGAGAAAAATGCCAATTGCGAGAAAGACGGCGGCGGTCAGGAATACGACCCACAGCGTCCGCGCCAGGTGTTCGTCATAGGGGCCCATGACGTCGGCCAGTTCTATTCTGTCTATCAAAAGCCAGTTGTTATTGATCCAGATGGTGGCGTAGAGTTTGCCGCCGGTCTGGGTCAGCTCGGGGCCGGCGTGCCGGCGGATCAGGCGTTTTTCCTCCGCCGACAGTGTTTTTTGATATTCGCTTTCCGAGGTCTGGATTTCACCCGCGGCGTTGACGATGAAGACCTCGCCGTGGCTGCCGATCTTGGCGCTGTGTAAGAGGGAATTGAATACCTGATAGTTGATGGTGGTGCGCAGGACCAGCCGCTTCAGCGGGTCGGTGGTGGCGACGACGAAATGCGGCGTGTTGCGGTAGCCGCTGAAGACATCGCTGACATAGGCTCCCTGGGCCAGCGCCTGGGAAAACCACGTCTGATCGCTCCAGGTTTTATCAGCAACTATGGCATGGTAAGCGCCAACGTAGGCGAGTTGTTTGCCGCTGGTATCGATGGCTTGCAGGTCGACGACGTCGTCGGAAGTGCTGATGGCCAGGAACAGGCGGTTCAGGTTGTTCTGGTCATGAAAGAATTCCGGTGGATAGAGTTTCAGCAGCGTGTTCAGCAGGTTGATCTGGTGATCGAGAAAATTTCTGATCACGTCCTGCCGGTGCTGCACCACCTGCGCCGCTGTCAGTTCCAGATTTTTGATGGCCAGTTGCCGGGCGTTGTAGATCGAGACGCTGGCGATGATGACAATCGGAATGATGCCGCAGAGGAAAAAACCGGCGCCGAGAATTTTGCTGAGCTTTTTGTAGTACAACTGCTTATCGGCCATGGGCTTCCCGCCTGTCAGTGGGTGACGCCATCGGGATCGGCGTTTTCATCATATTGAATGAAATCGGACACCAAACACGAGCCGTGTTGCCAGTGGTACAAAGCGGCGGGCTTCACCGTTCTGGATTATTGGCGCATTTTATCGCCAGCCGTAAACGCAAAAGCCGCGCCAGCGGAGATTTTTATCAAAAGATAGCAAAATACTATCACTTCGATACGCCAGCACCCGCCATAATGGCACGCTATTATTATATCCGGAGGCAACGCCTCTGGCTATGTCATTTAAATTGATTAAAAATATGTCATTTTTTTATCCGCTTATCCGTGCAATTTATCGCTGAGGAGTTGGACCTGGCGGGCCAAGGATTGATCGCGCGTTACCTTGGTGTTGATGGTTTTGATGGCGTGGATGACGGTGGCGTGGTTGCGTTTGAACTGTTTGCCGATCTCTTCGAGCGAGCAGTCGATGTGTTTACGGCAGAGGTACATGGCGATCTGGCGCGGCAGGGCGATGCGCTTCTCGCGTGAGCGGGATTGCAGGTCATCGAAGCCGAGGCCAAACTGGCGGGCAATGAGCCCGGCTATCATTTCTGGCGTCAAGGACTGTGGCTGGCCGGCCACGGCCGCCACCACCTCTTCGATGAGTTTCTGCGACAGCAGGCCACCGGCCAGCCGCGCCCGCGTTTTCAGGGCGATCAGCGCCGATTCGACCTGGCGGACATCGCCGGAAATATTTTTCCCCAAATAGGCGATGGCATCGGGCGACAGGTCGAGACCCTGTTGCCGCGCCTTACCGGCGACGATGCGCAGCCGCGTGGCGATGTCGGGATTCTGGATGGTGGCGACGAGACCTGACATCATGCGCGAGCGCAGTTCGCTGTCGATATTCAA
>Ga0209629_10001449_pt1 | contig 15030 bp, 13 predicted proteins | sample TergutCu122P5_FD_187286 | JGI IMG/M metagenome (GOLD analysis project Ga0209629, IMG submission 187286) | Cubitermes ugandensis P5 segment gut microbial communities from Kakamega Forest, Kenya - Cu122 P5 (SPAdes) (version 2) | ecosystem: Host-associated > Arthropoda: Insects > Digestive system...
CGGCTCGCTTCGGGTGATCGCTACGACCTGTTGCGGGAAGGTAGGCACGGCCGCGCACCCCGCCGAACCCCGACTTCACCTGCCGCGTACCGAAAGTGATTCTGGACTTGAGGTCGGCGGCGGACACCGTCTGGCGCGGGGCTGCGAGTGACGCGGAGGTCGCCGCTAGACTTGGTGGCACTGTCCACCTGAACCCGAGGATGACCTCTGTGAGCGACACGCGTGGCCCGATGCCTCGTCCGGCATCGCCAGCCGCCGACCACCATCGTCGTGGGTTCGACGTGTCCAAACGGGGTTTCGACGTCGCCGTGTCGGCGCTCGGCCTGATCGGACTGGCTCCCGTGATGGCGGCGACGGCCGTCGTTGTCACTCGGGGGCTCGGGCGTCCGATCCTGTTCCGGAGCAACCGCGCCGGCCGCAGTGGGCGGCCGTTCCGCATGCTCAAGTTCCGTACGATGCTGCCGGTGGATCCCGCGCGGGGCCTGGTCGACGACGCGGACCGCCTGACGCCCTTGGGCTCGAAGCTGCGCACGGTGAGCCTGGATGAGCTGCCCGAACTCGTCAACGTACTCCGCGGCGAGATGAGCCTCATCGGGCCGCGGCCGCTGCCGGTGGACTACCTGCCGCTGTACTCCCCGGAGCAGGCCCGACGGCACGAGGTGCGTCCGGGGATCACCGGGCTGGCCCAGGTGAGCGGGCGCAACGCGCTCACCTGGGAGGAGAAGTTCGCGTACGACGTGTGGTACGTCGACCACCGGTCCTGGAGCCTCGACCTGCGCATCCTCGTGCGCACGCTGCTCACGGTGTTCCGGGGCGACGGCATCAGCGCCGAGGGTCATGCGACCATGCACCCGTTCACCGGGTCGCCGGCATCGCAGGCCTCGGCAACGGCTCCACTGGCGGAGGTGGCCACGTGATCGATCTGGTGGTGATCGGCGCCGGCGGGTTCGGCCGGGAGACCCTCGACGTGATCGAGGCGGTCAACGGCGTACGCGAGACGTACCGAGTGGTCGGCGTAGTGGACGACGCGCCGTCGGACCTGTTCCTGGAACGCCTGGCCGCCCGGGGCTATCGCCATCTGGGGTCGGTGGACGAGTGGCTGGCGTCGGGAGCCGGCGACCGGTACGTCGTCGGCATCGGCACGCCCGCGACGCGAGCCGCCATCGTGGCGCATGGAGGCGACCGCGTGTCTGCCGCGGACGCGTTGGTCCATCCCGCCGCCTCGGTCGGTTCCCAGTTCGTCGCCGGTGACGGCACCGTCGTGTGCGCTCATGCGACGATCTCGACCAACGTCCGTCTGGGCGCCCACGTCCATGTGAATCCGGCCGCGGTCATCGGCCACGACTCCGTCTGCGCCGACTTCGTCTCGCTCAACCCCGGCGCCATCGTCTCGGGCGAGGTCGCGGTCGGGCCCCGCGCGATCGTCGGAGCGGGTGCCGTCATCTTGCAGGGCCTGGCCGTGGGTCATGGCGCCATCGTCGGCGCCGCCGCCTGCGTGACGCGGGACGTGCCCGTGGCCGCCGTCGTGAAGGGCGTGCCCGCTCGATGAGCCGCAGCGTGTGCTTGATCGTCACCGCCGAGGTGACCGCCCTGACGTTCTACAAGGGCTTCGTGCGCTTCCTCGTGGATCATGGTTGGATGGTGACGGTGATCGCCGCGTCCTCCGGCAAGCTGGAGCCGTGGGCGACCGGCGAGGGCGGCCGTGGGCTCGCGGTCGACTTCCGGCGCGACCCGGCGCCGTGGCCAGACCTCCAAGCCCTGCTGAAGACCTTCTGGCTGCTCCGACGCCTCCGCCCCGACGTGGTGTTGTGCGCCACGCCGAAGGCCGGCCTGGTGGGAACCCTGGCCGCGTGGCTGGCCCGCGTGCCCGTACGGATCTACGATCTGTGGGGCTTGCGCCTGGAGACGGAGCACGGCGCGCGGCGCGCGCTGCTGGCGCTGCTCGAGAGGGTGGCGATGGCCGCGGCCACGCAGGTGTGGGCGAACAGCCGCAGCCTCGCCGCCGCGGCCACTCGGATGGGGCTGGCCGGCGGGAAGACCATCCGCGTGCTCGGCGCTGGCAGCTCCCACGGCGTCGACACCGAGTACTTCCGCCGAGACGTGGTCGCGGCTCGCCCGATCGAGGTCGAGGAACTGCGGCGTGCCAACCCGACCGCCCTGATTCTCGGCTTCATCGGCCGTCTTCACCGCGACAAGGGGGTTCTCGATCTGCTCGCGGCTACACGGCGCTGTGCCGATGACGGCGTGGACGTGCGCCTCGTCGTCGTCGGCGACCCGGAGGACCCCGCGACCGTGCGCGGCGTAGACGACGCTGTCTCCCGCGGTCTCGCCGTCTGGGCAACAGGCGTCACCGATGTCCGGCCGTACCTCGCCGCCATCGACGTGCTGTGCCTGCCGACCTACCGGGAGGGCTTCCCCAACGTGGTGCTGGAGGCCGCCGCCATGGGCGTCCCCGCCATTGTCACGGACGCCACGGGGGCGATCGACTCCGTCGTCGACGGCCAAACCGGCTGGGTGACGCCGACCCACGACCCCACCTCCCTGGCGCGACTCCTCAGCACGATGGCAGCCGATCAATCGGACATCGAGCGCCGGGGTCTCGCTGCGTTCGGGCGGGTTCGGTCGGACTACCGGAGAGAAACGGTCTTTGACCTGAAGCTGGAGACACTAGCGACGGCTCAAGCCTAGACCGACGCCCATCTGGCAGCGCCGGCGCGCTTCTCAGCGGTTGGGCCGACAGCCGCCCGCGTGGCTCACCTCGCCGATGGGCGGTGGCCCCGACATCGGCAGGCCATGCGCCAGCCCAGGCACTCCATCCTCCCTGACAGACACACCAACGGCAGGGCCGCCGGCCACCCGATCTACTTGCGCGCATTCGCCGCATCCGGCGACGTCGACACCGATCGACTGATCACTGCATTCCTGGCGAATCTCATTGCGGGCTTCTCGATGAAGCGCCAGCTGCCGACAGCAAGCGGCACCGTCAGACAAAGCGAGGCCAGCATGTAGATCAGATAACCGTACCCATGAACATGACATAGCGCAAGTATCTGTTCGACAATGAAGCCATAGATGTAGACACCGTAGGAGACGTCTTCACGTTTGATGACTCCGGGACATGGCAACACACTCGCCAAGAAGAAGATCACGTAGGCAAGCAGTGGTGCGGACATCTGAGGACCCATCTCGGGAACGAACAAGATCAGCGCCGATGCGGCAGTCGCACTGATGATGGCGCCCAATAGGCAGTATCGGACCACGTCACGGAAGGAGTAGAGCAGCACCCCGGCGACAAAGAAAGGCACTAACTGCGCCAGTTGGCTGGCGAATGAGGCCAGGACGGCGGGGGCGCCCGCTGTTACCAGGACCCCGGGCGCCTGCGCCGCAACCAGACAGGAGACCCCGAATGCCGCCACGCTGAATGCCCGCATGTGTCGCCGAAAGACCACCACGCACAAAGAGAACCCGACGATCAGGTAGCAGGCGAACTCGAACGCCAACGACCAGAGCGACCCATTCCACGCCAGCGGGTACGGTACACCTCCCGGCGTGCCGGCGATGTCATAATTCACCATCAACAGGGTGATGTTTCCCACAACGTACCTCAGCGGCGTGGTGTCCGCTCCGAGATACCCGCGCACACTGCCATGGGCGTGCCAGTAAACGATCGGTGCAATAACTCCGGCCGTCAGCGCCAGATTGGCCAGGAAGCCAGGGTAGATCCTGGCGACACGTAGCACCAGATAGCGGCCCAATCCGCCGGATAGGCGGGACCCGGCAATGAGGTACCCCGATGCGACAAAGAATCCGTACACTGCCCACCCACCGAGATTGAGTCCCTTGATCTGTGGTCCGTCGCCAAATCCCCCCGTGATGAACGAGTGGGCGACAATCACGAGTGCGGCAAGAACCAGGCGGAGAAGGTTGAGCGAGTTGTCTTTGGCGTCGAACTCCTGACCGCCCAGACTCCGACGCACCAACGCGGCGGCAGTAGTCCTTCCGCGCACCCCGCACTCCCGCAGCGCTCGTCGGCCGGGGTGCTTCAGACCCTTCAGCGACTCGCTCAAGGCCGACCTGTCCCGCGCATCATCCTGCGGTCGTTCCGTGCGCGCACAGGTGGCAGAGGAGGATTTCTGGTCCGACAGCGCTGGGGCGCGGTGCCCTTGGACCGACCTCATCGATGCGACGGTGCGTGCGACGCACGCGCGCACGCTAGCCACAGGACTGGGCGTACCGCCACTCGCCGGCCTCCTCCTGCCGGGATCCCCCCTCATCGCGTCTGCCACCGATCCTCCGAGCCCCAACCGCCGCTACCCCAGTCAGGGTGGTCAGCGTCCCTGCCCCGAATGCCGTGGGCGTCCCTTCGCAGATGCACCGGTCGCATCACAACTGACGACCGCCGTGCCGCAGCAAGCCTACGCCTCCTGAGCACGGCGACACCCGGTGACCGCATCTGCACGCCTACCCCTCTCCGTTCTCAGCCCGCGGTCGGCGCCGCTACCACTCGGACACAGCCAACCGCGATCCGCCCGTCAGCGATCACATGTGCGCGCGCGGTCGATTGTCGGCCCCCCCCGAGAGCTCGCATTCACGCGCGTAGTACACTAGGCCGAACGCACCGAAACAGACGAAACAGACGACGCGAGCGACTGCGCCTGACTCCTGGGTCATACGAGCCGCAGGTGAACCGATGCATCACACCATTTCGGCCGGGATCCTGTCGGCAGCCACGCCTCGCGGAGACTCACAGAGGGGGACGTCATGGCGAGGCACACCGCGCCCCGGCCTCGTCCCGCGCCCCCGTCCGTCGGACTCTCGGGGGATGACCGCGGGTCGCAGCACCCCAGGGTCCTGCATCTGCTCAACCGCGGCGCGCGGTCCGGGGCCGAGAGTGTCGCGATCAGCATCATTCAGGGGTGTGGCGGCACTGGGCTGTATGCATCACCCGATGGCCCGATCGCCGACGTGCTCCGAGGCGAGTGCATTCCGTTCGTCCCGCTCCACGGCCAAACGCCGCGCCAAGTGCGTCTGGCCGTCGATCGCACGGTCCCGGACATCCTCCACGCCCACGACTACTGGGCTACCCTCGCCGCAGCCTTCAGTTTCAGCCGACGCCCGGTGGTGGCTCACATCCACCAGGACCCTCCCTGGAGCCATCGGCCGACGCTCCGATCGGTGCTTTTTCTCCTCGCATCCGTTCGTGTTGACACGATCGTCTACGTGTCACATTCAGTCCGCGACGAGTATGTCTTCTCCCGCCTCATTGCGCGAAAAAGCGTGGTGCTGCCGAACCCCGTGGATGTCGCCGCCATCCGCGCCGCCGCCCGGACCGCGCAGTCCCACGACGCATACGACATCGTGTTCCTCGGCAGGCTCTCGCCCGAGAAGGATCCTCTCCGGTTCGTCCGGCTCATCGATCGCGTCCGGGCGGTGGTTCCCGGCCTCTCCGCAGCGATGATCGGCACCGGACCGCTTGAGCCCGCCGTTGCTGCCGCGATCGCTTCCCGTGGTCTCGCGGACGCCGTAGAGATGACCGGCTACCTCGCGAACCCCCTCGGAATCCTGTCACGCGCCCAACTGCTCTGCGTGCCATCCCATCACGAGGGCTTCGGCCTCGTTGCCGCCGAGGCCATCGCCCTGGGGGTTCCCGTTGTCGCGTCGCGGGTCGGCGGTCTCCGGGAGACGGTCACCCCAGCCTGCGGTGCTCTCTGCGACGACGATGACGACTTCGTCGCAGAGATCGCACACCTTCTCTCCGACCCCACCTACCGCGCCGCCAAGGCCGGTGCGTGCGCCGCTCGAGCCGAGCACCTCTCCAGCACCGATACCTACTTCGCCACGCTGCGACTCATCTACGCCGCCGCGTCCAGATCCGATGGTGTGTGCTAGATGGTCTTCTACGTCGTCGTGTTCTCCGCCTGCGTCGCCATGATGCTGCTCAACAACACCACCTCCAACCCATCCGGCAAGAACACGCTTGCGATCGTCACGCTGATCGGGCTGACTGTTGTCAGCGGCACACGATACGAGCTCGGCGGAGGCGACTACTTCAACTATCAGGCCGTCTTCAACAGCATGCCCAGGCTCCCCGACTTCGTCCACGACTTTGGACAGTTGGACTACCTGTATGTCACCGACGGTTTCGAGCGCGGCTACTTGGCGTTCAACTCTCTGGTCAAGACCTTGGGGTTCAACTTCTACGGCTTCACGCTCATCGAGGCCACAATCTTCTACACATGCCTGTACATCGGACTGAGACGGTACGCCTGGAACTTCAATCTCGTCATCGTCGTATTCCTGTGCCGCCTGTTCTTCTACGATACGTTCATCAGTCTTCGGCAGTCGATGACCATCGCGATCTTCTTCCTCGCCATGGACTTCATCCGGCGCAAGCGGCTCGTCCCCTACTACCTCGCCTGCTTCCTCGCCCTTTCACTTCACAGCGCCTCACTGATTCTCTTCTTCCTGTACCCGCTCGCCTACTTCCGCCTCACCAGGCGGCGCATCGCACAGCTCGCCGCGATCTTCATCCCGACACTGCTCGTACGCTTCCTCGGTGTGCCGATACTTCACTACTTCGGATTTCTGCGCATCTTCCTGGCGACCGACTCCAGCACGGCCAAGCTCGACAACGTCCTGGCGGTGACCGCGGGGGAACCGCTTGGCATCTTCTACGTTCTCGAATACTTCCTCATGATGGCCATCGTCCTGTTCTTGTATCACCAGTTCGTGGACCACGACGATGACAAGACAACCTTGATCCTGAAGCTCTTCATCTGTCTTCTTCCGATCATGACGCTGCTCAGCGGCACAGAGGCCATCACGCGACTCAAAGACTATTTCCTCCTCTCGTATGCCCTCATCCTCGACCGGATCTGTCTTGCAGCCGGCGGCAAGTACCGATTCCTGACTCAGTTGGCTATCATCCTGGTGAACGGTATCTGGTTCTTCCGTTTCCTGGTGCTCTTCGACAGTGGCGGGATGATTCCCTACCAGTCCTTCCTCGGCCAAGGGCTGAGCATATTCGGCACGTAGGATAGGGACAGCAACATGGCCTTGCTCACCGTCTTCACGCCGACGTACAATCGGGCGCAGACCCTCCCCCGCCTGTATGCATCGCTGGTCCACCAATCTGACCACGCCTTCGAGTGGGTGATCGTCGACGATGGCTCGACCGATTCCACGCGCGAGCTGGTTCGAGCCTGGATCCAGGACGGCCACATCGACATCCGTTACCACTATCAGTCCAACCGCGGCAAGTCTTCCGCCCACAACGTCGGCGTCCAGATGGCCCGTGGCGACCTCTTCACCTGTGTCGATTCAGACGACTACCTCACGACGAACGCCGTCGAACTCATCCACGCGGGTTGGGCGCGGCGCGCCCATCATGTTGGTCTCCTCGCCTTCAAGCAGCGTACCGACGGGCAGCCCGTGACCCGCTTCGAGCGCGCGGTCGCCACTGCCACACTCTTCGATCTGTATCATTCCTACCGACTGCGCGGCGACGCGATGCTCATTTTCAGCACGGCCGTCCTTTCGCAGTTCGCGTTCCCAGCGTTCCCAGGTGAGCGGTTTGTCCCCGAGGCCTATCTCTACGATCTGGTCGATACCCGCGGACCCCTTCTGGTTCTTCCGAGCTACCTGTACTGCTGCGAGTACCTCACGGACGGTTATACCCGGAACATGGCGCGGACCCTCGCGGCGAATCCCCGCGGCTGTCTTGCCTATCTCCGCAATCGTCTCGCCGTCGATCGGACCATTCGGCAGAGGCTGGGAGACACCATCCGATACTCGGCGATCGCCCTGTCCTCTCGCGACGCGCGACCCGTCCGGGGCGCGCCGTTCCCGCTGCTCGCGGCGCTCACTCTGCCACTTGGATACCTGCTCTATGCCCGCCGGTACAGGCCGTACTCACAGTCGGCCGCGCAGACGTCTGACGACGGTGCCGACGAGTGAGCGCAGGTTTGCGCGCCACCCGGCCTGCCTCGCCCAGGCGAGGAGCGTCTGGGGACGATACTTCGGTGCCCACGCACCCGTGATCCTCAATCCGACGACCTTCCCGAGCATTGTCCCCCGCCGCGTGAACTGATATGGCTGCATCGCACGCAGGGAAGCCGTATCCGCGCCAAAGTCGCTCAGCGCCAGCAGCCCCTGCGCCCGCATTTCCTCGATGACGGCGCTGGCGGCCGCACTGCGCACTAGCACCACATTGCGACCGTCGCGCTCGGCAAAGTCCGGCACACCGCCGGGGGTCAGGAACCACGCGTCCCCGGAGGCAATATCGGCGAACTCACCGACGCCGTCTGCACACCACCGGCAGCATGACTGCACGTACTGGCCGAGAATACCGCCCCACGACTCATCGTAGGACATCGTCCGCACCTCGCCGCCGACGCTCCGCGCCGTGGTCGGTCCTGGCCACCCGTTGCCGCGGTACGTGAACTCCGACACCTCCGCCGGTCGCAAACCGAGAGCCTCGACCACACGCTCCGTAGCGCGATAACTCGGCACACCTGCACAGAAGAAGGACAGCGTGAAGGGCACCTCCGACCGCAGATCCTCGCGTGCCGCAAGATAGTTGCGCAACGCGCGCACATCGCACGGCTTCCCCACGAAAGCGTATCTCCGCCCATCCCCCAAGAGCGCCGGCAGGCCGACCAGAGGCGCCGAGGGCGCGTACCGCGATCCCGCACAACGCAGAACCTCCTCCGCGGACGCATTGACATAGACCCGGTTCTTCAGCGGGTCGTCCAGGTCAGCACCCACCTGCACGACGGCATCCACCCGCCCACTCTCCAGCAGGTAGAGCAGCACTGCCGTGGTGACCCCCCCGGACGATCCCCTCCTCCGAACGGTCGCATCGGCCGCGGACCCGACGAGCACCGACTCGCACCGCCCCCACATCGTGGGTGCGTACTCCGCGTTCGACGATCGCAACGGGCACATCCGCTCGAGCATCGCGCGATCGACCGGCGCCGTCACCATGGGGCGCAGAAACCCCTCCGGGTCCTCGGCCATGACCACACGGTCTGGGAACACAGACTCGCACAGCCCACACCCCGCACAGGGGACGATACTCCGCTTCACGTCACATCACGTCCTCAGCAGCGCGCGGAATTCCGGCATCTCTCGGCGGTACACCGCCAAGAACCAGCCCGCGATCACCGCGGTATAGGTCACGAGGCCGACGACGTCGGTCTCCAGGTCGGTCGTCAGGAAGTACAGCGCCACATATCCCACCGAGTAAACGGCATCCCGTGCCGAATAACGCACCTCACGGAAAGTGCGACTCGCCAGAATCAGCCATACCACATAGCCCAGAGAGTTCGCAACCGCAAGAATGCGGACATCACGCCAGACGAGCACCCCGACCCCGCTGAGCATGGTGGTGGCCAGGATGACGCCGACCAGCGAGACCAGATAGACACTGGTGCGGTTTCGCGCCTTGTAGAGGTTCACATGGACACCATTGATGACCGCGATGACCGGAAACACGACGAAGAACAGCCGGATCACACCGAGACTGTCGACGTAGGCCGGCAGGAACCACCGCACGACGATGGAGCAGGCGAAGTATGCTGTTCCCGAGAGTGACCCGATTCCGAGCAACAAACGCATCAGAGCGCCCAGGTTCTGGTTGGTCATGGCTCCGCTCGCCACCCGGGGGTACACGGGCAGTGCGACGGCCGACACCGCAACATTCAGCAGCGACTGGAGCGACATGGCGAACGCGTACACAGCGAACTGTCCGGTCGGGAACAGGTACAGCGCGAAGAACCGCCCGAGAGTGGTGAAGAGCAGATTCGCCGCGTTCGCAAGCGTCAACACGAACCCGACCTTGAGGGTCGCCCCGTTCTCCGGCGAGAAGTACGGGGCCCGACGAACGCCCCGCGTGTCGCGTACGAACCCGGCCATCATCCACACGGCGAAAGCGACATCGACAACGATCATGGGCACGATCACCAGGCGGACCGAGGCGACGCGGATAGCCACCAGCGCCGCACCCGTGATGAGAAGCGGCAAGACCGTCCCCAGAGCAGTCACCACCGAGTACTTCGCGAACTCGTCCCAGGCCTGGTACAGCGTCTTGTACACCGTGATCACGCTGAGCGGCAGGACGATCACCCCGCAGTAGAGCAGCACGGGACTGCGTAACATCCCGAACAGCGCCAGGAGACCTACCGCCGCCGCCGCCCCACAGAGGAGAACAATATGGATCTCGCTCTTGAGCGATCCGCGTGCCACTTGCGAGTAGCGAACACCGCCGTACTTGATGAACAGCCCCGAGGGAAACCCCAGGGAGAGCAGCCCGAGGTAGGAGCTGTACAGGATGAACGTCTGATACAGGGCATAGTCCTCGACCGTCAGCACCTTGGGGAAGAGGAGGCTGGTGACGAATCCGACAACGACCGCCACGATGTTAGCCGACAACACGCGGAATATCCCCTTGACCATGACGTCCGTGCCTCGATCGTCGGTTCGCCCAGTCCTACTTCGTCCGACGAACCACATCGGCGACGAACTCTTCATACACGATCAGGTTCGCCTCGGCAGTCTCCTGCGCGTGAACCGCCTCCCGCCGCAGTTGGTCTGTCGCCGATAGCGCCCCGCGCAGCCGATCAAGCACCTCTGACCTGCTGGCCACGTTCAGGTCGACGGTGCCCGTGTAGCCCAGCGGCTCGAAGACTCCGGCGAACTTTCTCGAGTAGGCGAGGGCGAGGGTCGGCACTCCCGACGAGACGGCCGCGATGGTGGCGTGCATCCTGGACCCCACGAAGAAGTCCAACCCGCTGATGAACGCCTTCGCCTCCACCGGGTTCTCGAAGCGAGGCGACAGCGTCAATCGCGGATCGGCCTGACACAGATCCACTGCCGTCGTCCAGTCGTTGTCCACCCCGACACCGTAGTCTCCGATCACGTGAGGCACCAGCACCACATCGAACCCGCGCTCGACGAGGCAATCGACCACGTCGCGACATAGTTCGCGGTAGTCCGCGCCAGAGTTCGCGGAGGAGGCCAGACCGTCGTGGTACAGGAGACCTGAGACGTTCAGTCCCGCCAGCGGGCGCCCGCTGGGACCTCGGCGAGCGGGCGTCCCCACGGCCGGCAGCGTGAAAGCGACGTCCGTCGCGGTGATCGCCCGCGCCTGCACGCGCGGTGACAGGCACTCCCGCGATCGGGCGTCACGCAGGAACACGACACCCAGTCGCGCCATGAACCCGTTCGCCGCCCAGCGCCAGACCGGGTTGCGAAACGGCCCGACCGTCTGCGGCGCAAACACCATCCGTCGCCTCGACAGCAGGGCGCACACATTGAGGAGCATGAGGACCAGGAAGATCCTGCTTCCGTAGAGATCCGAAAGACTGTCGCCGGCGGTGATACCCACCAGCAGGTCGCACCGCCTCAGCTTGCGAATCATGGTGACGGGGTTCAGGCTCGACTTCTCCAGCACAACCTCGGCATCCACGCAGTTGGCGTAGCTCCGTCGCGGAACCGCCTCGAAGCTGACGATCTTCAGCCGCCGGCCCGACGCGTGGCAGGCCGCGTCGATGATCTGGGCGTCCGCGATCGCCAATGCGCCCACGCCCAGGTTCGAGCTGCAGAACGAGTGGTTGAGCAGGCCGACGGTCAAAGTACCTTTCACTTACGTTCCTCCCTCATGCCGACGCCACCAGTCCACGCGTCACCTGACGCGTGCGCCTGCGGAACTCGCGGTATGCGCCCCACGGCATTCTTCCCGTGGCCATCTTGAGCAGCACATGCACATGGCGTACGACGAGGAAAAAGACTAACGTCGCGACGGATGCGTTCCTGTACTTCCTCCAGTAGTAAATGCCACTTGCGACGTACTCGGCCTCGGCGAACGCCGAACCTTGGTGAGGCGTCCGATGATAATGAGTTGCCGAGGCCTCCGGCACGAACAGCACCCGCAGGCCGGCCAACTCGGCCTGCCGCCCATAGCAGTTCTCCTCATTGTAGAGGAACGTGCCTTCGTCGAATGATCCCATGTCCAGAAACGACCTGAGCCGAACGAGGAGGCAGGCGCCGCTGCACCAATACACGAACTGCTTCCCCTGCCGCACCCACGACCCAGGATCGTCGAGGCGTGCCGGCAGGAGCCCCGTCGCCTCCAGCATTCCGGGCTCCTTGATCCGTGGAGCCGCGAGATTCTTCCCGGTCGAGTTGTAAACAGCCGGGCCGCAGACGACGACATCTTGGTGCTCGACCATTGCCTTCAGCAAAGTGGCGATCGCGTCCTCCGCGATCATCACATCGGGGTTGACCACAAGACAGTACTCGATACCTTTTCCCGACATGATCCGCAAGCCCACGTTGTTACCCTTCGCATAACCAAGATTGGCCCCCGTCGATATCACGCTGACATCTGGGCGTCCCGCGTAAGTCCGCTTAAGTTCGACGAACGAGTCATCGGGTGAACCGTTGTCCACGATCAGGATGTGCGCGTCCGCCCGTGCCCGCGCGATGTTCTCCGCACAGCGCAGCGTGTCCTGCCAGGACAGGTAATTCAGGATCACGACGCCGAGCACCCATCCCCCTCTGGTCAGGCGAGCACTCCCATGAATGTTACCAGACGGGTGACCGCGGTCGGCTGAGCCACCGCGAGATCCCGGCGCAGCAGCCGAGCGGGGATCGCAGCAGGCACCGACCGCGGACCCGTCGAGGCCGGGCGAGCCGGCGGACCCTCACGACCGATCGGTCGAGATCACGCCAGCGGCGCAGGTCGCCCGGCGATGACTCCGGCCGCCGCGCGGATCAGGTCGAACGCGTACTGGAAGGCTGAGGCGTCTCCCCCGTACGGATCGGGCACGTCGATGCCGTCGAACCCCGCCACGGCCTCGACCCCCGGCGCACCACCCGCCTCCGTGCCCGCCCCCGCGATGCCATGGCTCAGCCGCGGGCGCACCTGCGGCACGGCCAGCTCCAGACCGATCAGCCGCCGCGCCATCGAGGACGCCGCCCCCGGGTACTGCTCGTCCACCAGCCGGGCGATACGCGCCAACTCGAGCAGCGTGTAGGTCTTGCGCACCGCCGCGGGCACGCGCCCAACGACCCAGCGCCGGTGGCTCGCCGTCATCGTCAGCACGAGATCGGCGTGGCGGATCATCGGCGGCGTCAGCTGCCGCGCCGCGAACCCGTCTACGCGCAGGCCTGCTGCGCTCATCAGCGCCGCCATCGCCGGATCGATGTCCGCCCCGACCAGCGCCGCCACGCCTGCACTCGCCACGCTCACCGAACCGTCGCTCAGCGCCGCCAGCCAGCGCTCCGCCGCCGGGGACCGACAGATATTGCCCGTGCATACCACAAGGACGCGTAAACCCTCACCGGTCATCGCCGTGCGCTCCTCCCCACCAGCAGCGAGGGAACCGGGCACGTCGTCGGCGGCTCCCCCGGCGTGCAACACCGTACCAGGCGTGCGCGTCCCCGGCACCCGACGCGCCCGTACCGGTCGCGGGGCAGCCCACGGCGACCGCCTTGGCCCCGGCTCACCCCCACATCTTCACCCGACTGCTATCGTTGTCCGCGACACTCGGTCCACCTCCGCGGGACGAAAGGCTCGGCATGGATGTTCGCGCCCTGCTGGGCGTGCTGCGCAAGTTCTGGGGCAGCATCCTCGCGTTGACGGTACTCGGCGGGCTGTTGGCCGCCGCCTACGTCGTGATCACCACCCCTGTCTACACGGCCCAGAGCCAGGTGCTCCTGTCGGGCCAGGGCGGCCAGACCAACTCCGACGTGCTCCAGGGCACCACGTACGCCAACACAGTCGCCCGGACGTGGGCGGCGGTCGCTACCAGCCCGTTCGTCCTCGATCAGACCATCGCGAACGTCGGGCTGAACACCACCTCGCAGAATCTGGCCAAGCACGTGACCACCGCGATCCCCACCAACACGTCGATCATCAATATCGCCGCCACCGACGGCTCGCCCGCCCAGGCTGCCGCGATCGCGCAGGGCGTGGCCGACGCGCTGGTCAGCCGCGTCGACGAGCAATCGCCCCGCGACGCCAACGACAGGCCCACGCTCAGGGCCACCGTGATCACGCCCGCGATCGTGCCCACCTCCCCCACCAGTCCCAAGCTCGCACTCACGATCGCCCTCGGCCTGATCGCCGGCCTGGCCATCGGCATCGGCCAGGCCGTGCTGCGCACCACCCTGGATGTCTCCATCCGTACGGAGTCCGACGTCGCCAAGGCGACCGATCACTCGGTGCTGGCGCGCATCCCATTCAGTTCCACCATGGGTAAGAGCCCCATCGCCATCGTGAACGACCCCCAGTCGCCGGTGGCCGAGGAGTTCCGCCGCCTGCGCACCAACCTGGCGTTCCTCTCCATGGACAACAAGCAGGCGCCGGTGTACGTCGTCACGTCGTCGCTGCCCGAGGAGGGCAAGACGGTCACCTCCATCAACATCGCGTTCGGCTTCGCCGAGGACGACCAGCGGGTGCTCCTCATCGACGGCGATCTCCGCCGGCCGAAGGTCGCCTCCTACCTCCACCTGGAGGGGAGCGTCGGCCTCACGACGGTGCTGGTCGGCAAGGCGCGACTGGACGACGTGATCCAGCGGCTCGGCCCGGGACACATCGACGTGCTGCCCCTCGGGGCGATCCCGCCGAACCCGGTCGAAATGGCCGGCTCCGACGCGATGCGGCGGCTGCTCGTGCAGGCGGTCGTGAACTACGACGTGGTCGTCATCGACTCCGCGCCGCTGCTACCGGTCGCCGACACGATCCTGCTCGCGTCGCTGGCCACCGGCACGCTCATCGTGGCGGGCGGCGGTCGCGTGAAGATCCCGCAGCTCCGCGACGCCATCGAGAGCGTGGAACACGGCAACGCCGCGGTCCTCGGCGTGATCCTGAACCTCACCCGGGGGCACGGGGGCAACGGCTACTACCGCGCCAGCTATTACGGCTACAGCTACGACAACGGCAAGCACCCCAAGACCACCAAGAGCGTTTATCGCCGGGTCGGCGCCGCCTCCCGACGCGGTACCGCCGTGTAGGACGCACCGCCG
>Ga0209629_10001450_pt1 | contig 15029 bp, 14 predicted proteins | sample TergutCu122P5_FD_187286 | JGI IMG/M metagenome (GOLD analysis project Ga0209629, IMG submission 187286) | Cubitermes ugandensis P5 segment gut microbial communities from Kakamega Forest, Kenya - Cu122 P5 (SPAdes) (version 2) | ecosystem: Host-associated > Arthropoda: Insects > Digestive system...
TCAGAGGGGACTATGTGGAAAAATAAGGTAAATATGTAGATCTCTTTTGCCTGTGATAAATAAATTTTATCTCTTATGTGTTATTTTTAGTGGCTCACCGGACCTTACTTTAAAAACGTGCCTAGTACATTTCATATGAACATTTTTGTACTTTGCATTACTTCACTTTACAGTAACTCACTCAATGTAATGCTAAACATAACTACTGCCAAGACCACAGTACCCCTAATTTCCACAAATTTCCAGAAAACAATGGTGCAATTTAATAATTCCAGTTTTGACACAAATATTGCCGGCCTGCGAGAGCAGAAAGGTTAGGAATCACTGACACCTGGAGCCTGTAGTGGAACAAAAGGGTTAGAAAACTGATAATGTATCAAGACTTCCATTAACTTATCAACCTTTGTGCATTCCCACCCTACCAAGCCACCTAATGGTTTGATATACAAATGATCCCATAGCATGATATACAGTTGAACTGGCCCATGATGGACCAGGGGACTCACCATCAACCTTGTCTTTCACCAACTCCCTCACAACAAACTCACGCAGGCTACTGTAGGCTTTGTCCACTGATGAGTTTACCACCACAAAATCAAAGTTTCCTGGTGTGTTTCCTGAATAATGAAGCAAAAACAGTCATCTACCAGCTATTCAATGCATCACTATACCTCAAACACAAAATGCCATTAATGTCAGTATCACGAAAACTTATATCTTGTCATGATCTCATTTTAAGATGCAAACACAGCATGGGCAACTACACATCTCTGCTCTGGGCACACACAATTTTCTACATGAAGCTCCCCCATTCTGACCCCAGCACAATAAGCACGAATTCAGTGGCTTTATACAACTTAAAGATAAAACTCACCATACTCAATCTCTTCTTTGGCAGCATCTAAACGTCTCTGCAGGCTCTCTGCTGACTCAGTTCCACGGTCTCTCAATCTGCATTCAAGTTCCTCCATAGAAGGAGGCATAATGAAAACATAATATGGGTTCAAGTCTGTCTCCTTCACTTGTTTCACTCCTTGCACATCTATATCCAGGATACAAACCTTCCCTTCAGACATCACAGTCTGCACTGCTGCCTTACTGCAAGCCAACCAAGTACAAACCACATCTTTGTGAGAAAAGAGAAGTAGTGATAAAGATGACAATTTGCTGGACAAAAAATAGGCCTATATCCAGAGATATGAATGGGTATTCAAGTATTATGAGTGCACACAAGTGTTACATCTCAAAATACTACATCAATTTCTATGAAATATGTTACTGGAGAGTCTACAGCAAATGTCATGGCAGTTTAATTCTGGATTCATATAATTTCCATATTACTCCTACTTTCAACGAAGATTAAATCAAGCACATACATGCACACACATTATACGGCAAAATTCCATTAATCCAATTCACGAGACTGAATACGTGCCAAATCATCAAATATTCAGGTTTATCAGACAGAACCTATACTGACCTAAGTTCTTACTGGTAATTTTTTGTTACATCTCCTACACTTGGACTGTACAACTGATCAGTATTCCATTCAGAAAGCTTCATCTGCTGGTGCAGGATCATCAGGGTCCTCTTCTGTGTTTTCTGGTGTCTTCATAGCTGAAAAATTTGATGGAATAGGACAAAAGCAGTCAGCTTATACCACAACAGTTGATACAGACACTCTTGTAGATCCTTTTTTAAACATGTGCCTGAGGTCTGCCTGTTTCAATGATGAAGCTTCTTAGTGGTAAAAAGCAGAACTTCCAGTCTTGGGACTACTCTCCTCAAGTGCCCAATTATCAGGATTTCTGAATTACCAGATGTCAGATTAAAGGAATTTTGCTGTACATGCAATGCTCTTTTTCAACTGGTATATGCTGGTACATGGAGCACACAGTGGTGCAGTTGGTTGAAACACGGCACTACAAGCCAAAAGGTCATGGGTTTGATTCCTGATGGTGTCACTGGAATTTTTCATTGACAAAATCCTCCCAGCCACACTATGGCTCTGGCGTTGACTCAGCCTCCAACAGAAACAAGTACCTGGAAATTTTCTGTAGGGGTAAGGGCAGCTGGTGCATTGGGCTGTCAACCTTACCAGCTTCATGTGCTGATTGTCTTCAAATCTGGAAATCTGAACCTCCTGGAACCCTCAAGGCCTGTAACAGGCCTGGATAGAGACTGCTTTACCATTTGCTTTGGTATATGCTGCTACATACTGTTTAAGGTATGTGTAGAGACACACATCACAACATATAATTTGAGGTTCTCAGCATCTTGAATATGAATGTCATCAAGTATGGTGTGACCCTATCAGACTACACCATGATGTCATCTTCCAGAAGGCAGTAACCATCACACAAGAGAATTCTATTACTAATAATCAATTTTGGTACCATATCTTAAACTAGACTCAAGGTGTTGAAGCCTGCAGTAAAACAGAACTGTAAGGGGCACCACTCAACTTCTTGATACCTGTCATAGGTAAACTAAATACGAGAACTACAGACTGAACAGCCTTAATGTTCATATCAATCCAGATTTTATCCATGTTGTGGCTTTGGCAGAAACCTCTCTCAGCTCCTCTGGTCCATGGGGCCCGATCACAAAGGTGTCTCATGTAATAAAACCAGCAGAGTCTTGTGTGCTGCCTGATTTAATGCTTTCTCCTTGGAATCCCCTGTGAAGAAGTCAGCAATCACAGCCAACCCATCAGTGTTCATGGAGCTGGCCATCAAAGGACATGATTGAACAAGGCCACAACACTCTCCTCAAGATGTCAACCCAGGCGGTTTAAGACCTCCCTAATCAGCACTCTGATGAACGTTAAAACCATGCTCAAGCAGATCATCATGTCCTTCAATCTAACACACAGAGACCCAGGTGTGTGTAGGATCTCAGAAGAGTAACCAGTTCCTCATCAGAGGCTGAAGCATACCTGTCAAGTAAGGGCCAGCTGACTGATAGGAGCTCCAACATCGCTCACAATAGGTGGCAGGGTGACTCCTCTGTAAATTTTCTGGGGTCCATAAAGCCTCAGGGGCCATGAACCCTGCAGACATAGTTGCTGGCAGACCCTCCTAAGCCCATACGGACTTCTTGAGTGGAGCGGACTTGCATTAAACTGCCTCAGTAGGGTTATTCATCTACCTCCATCTCAGAACCCCCAAAGGACCCCAGTGCATAACTCACTGTGCTAAGAAAACCCAAGTCACTCTATTTTATCATCTTATTTGTCCTATTAGCACTCACTAACAGCCCTCTTCAGTGCTGCACACCTCTTTTCAGTCATTTATTTAATTTACTATATTTCATTTTCATTCACTTTGCTTTTATTACCATAATACATTCCAAACTCCAAGATCCCTGGCCCATGTACCTGCCCTGATCTGTACCAGACGCTGATAACACAGCCTGGATACACCCTCCTCTATCTCAGCTATTCCATCACTTTATGGGCTGACATTCTGCTTCACCCATGTTTACTGATGGGACTTCCACTACATTCCCCGCTGGCTCACCACCCTCCCTGGCTGTCTCATACCCACATCAACCATGACCGTGGAACATGCAATATTTTTTCTGCATGGCTCTTCTTCTTCACAGTGAAGGTGATGACACAACAATCCTTTTGAACATCAGGAACCACTCACCAAAGGAGAAAGCACCACATCCCAGACACCTAGCATCTTTAGCAACACCACTGTGAGAACCTCAGTCTTTCAAGGTGACAAAAGTCATGCCTTGTAGCATCACCACTTGTGAAAGCCAATATCTAACATTACTCTACACATTTAAATCAATAATACAGTCTGCAATCTGAAAACATGTGAAGACAATGAAGACTATGCATTATGAAAGTGTCACATCACTTCAACTGCATACCTTGTACCATACATGTTGTTAGAAAATTCTGCTGATTCAATGAATTCTCCATGTGCAATGGCTTCTGTCATAGCTTCCTTGGTAGTAAAATGGTAGTGTACTCCATCAGTCTCTCCTGGTCTGGGACTCCTTGTTGTGTGTGAAACTGAGAATCCAAACTTGTGTGGGAATTCAGCAAACAGATGTTGCAGTAACGTTGATTTTCCTGAACCTGATGGCCCGCATAAAACAAGAGGACGAGGCCCACGATGTACCATCTTGTTTATACCTGCCACAAGACACACAAAATCAACCTATTATTTTTGTTTCTTAATGACAGTGAATCCACTGAATAAGCAACAGCAGGTTAATGAATAATGCACCAAATAAGGAATGTGGAATAGAACAATCATTGAGACCAGGAATGTTAGTACACAGACCAAATTCACCTTGGACAACTGCGGAAAACCACAACAAATTTTTATGGGACAGCCAACAATAAGCATGCAAAATAAGGCAACGAATTCACCATACATTTGTTCACACATAAATGGTAACTTTATGCTGAAGAAAAACACATCACCTATCTCACTGGCCCAATTTTTGGAGTATTTTCATCAGAGGTAACGAAAACACAAACACCATTCAGGCTGGCCATCTACAGACAGTATGTTCCCAAACAAATGTAAACCATCATGGCAAAACCATTCTTCTCATGTTAATTTTAAAAGGAGTTCTGATCACTGGAATACATTATTATTTTATGTTTAGCCCATTATTAATCTCATTTAAATTATTAGGAAGGCCTTTAAAATACGTGTCACAAAAAATAGTTAACTGCTCCCACAACCAACAAGATATACCTTTAAAACTGGTACCAGCAATTCACAATTCATTAACCACCTCATATTTTAGTAACCTCTCAAATAAATAAATCCCAGGCTATATACAAAGAGGTGGCTTTAACACAGTATGTTAATGTTAAAAAGCTGCTCATACCATTCTGCTGACTAACCAGAACAGATGCAGACATCTTTTGTATGTACAATGTAAAGAAACAAAATTCTGTTACAACTGGGAAAGGTTTAAGTGCACATGAAGATCTATCAATTAATGTCTCAGCAATTAATTACCCTTATCATGATCACAAAGCAAATCTCTCTCTGTATCAAATTACAGCGTACATGGCTGCAGACTGTGATTAAAAAAAATTTCCAACACAAGACAGATAATTACATATTTTTCCTACATTCTGGTAACACTAGCGACTTTCACAAAGACACCATGCATGACACTACTGCTATTACATTACTCCCCATTCCCAGTACCAACACATTAACAAATACTGCTACAGCATCAATGCCCAAGGCACTCTTTTCATTGCTCATATTTTGGTGATATACAATACTAGACAGTTGCAACACCACTTGTCTTCAGGAAGGGCATGTAAGGCACACACATTCCTAAATCATTAATTTGCTTTGCAAGCATCACCACCTTCTCTTTCATAAAAAGGGCACACATTACTTTCCACAAATTAATAATCAACTCTGAATAATCACAAGAACTGTGCTCAGATTTTGTAATTTAAACACTTGTTTCAATAGACACTACCACTGAAAAAACATACATAAATAAACACCAAAACCTAATGGAGAAATGCCAATGACTTTTATGTACCAACACACAGTGAGATAAAAATATGGAACCCAATTTCATATGTTACATATGCCAGTTGCTTTCCAAAATGACTCCCTGCATTGTCTATACCCAGTGTTTCTCATTTTATAACAGAAATTGCTGCATTTCACATGTCCTCAGGACTGTTCTGTACATCAACAGCAGCAGCAGCAGCAGTTATTCATCACACGATCTCTTGCCTTCGATTTCTCTTGCTTAACAAGCATCAACCACAACAAAAATCAAATAAACTTATGTCTGATGAATGAGGGGATCCTCCAAAATGAATCCAGCAATAACCCTAACATCTGTGTGTCAACCAGAACAAGGATGTTGTAGCCATTTTTTTTTTGGCCTGAAAGGGCACGTATTTCAAAAGATCAAACTGAAGAGCCTAATGCCATAACAGCTGAGCAACTGAGATAATAAAAAACAACTACTACGCAGCTAATACGAAGCAAAGTTGTTTATTCAATCACAAATTTTCTTTGAAACTTCCTCAATTTTCAGCAGTACCTTGGTAACTGTTAAGAACCACAACTGTGTTCATACATTATTCTCTAAGATAACCCAATCAACATCTCAAAGTATGCATAAATTTTGTGGGATATATGAATAATACCAAGAAGCTAGTGTGGTATTACTGCTCTGGATGCGCACAACCCAATGGAGGACAAAAGAAATGCACACACAAAGCATAGGTTTGATGACAGTAACATAACATATCTAATCAAGACCCTAAAATACACCCATATGATTTTGTTACACGATTATGATGCAAAACAATGGTGAGAAGTTTTTAAACTGACGATTAGAAATATAATTTACATGAGGTTAGCAATCATAATGGGGTTACTGAATACAATTACAATGAAAACAAGGCAAAACACAACTCCTGCAGATCCAAACTGTGTGAACTTCCAACAGTGCATTTCACAAAACGACAGTACTGTAAGTGCATTCAGGTGAAAGACACACTTCTTGCAATCTACCCAAGATGTCAAATCTAACAAAAAATATATTACAGGCAAAGTTCTCCTTGTGCATGAAGGCACAGAGGAAAGTCGAGACACAGCTCCATCCATCTATAACCTCAACGCTACATACAGGTCAGTGGTTGGATTAGGACATCGTTTCCTTTACACCACTGTTGTGCAAACCATGACCCACGGACCACATTTTGCCTGCTGAAGTAACATTAGTGGCCTGTGAGAGTTTCAGGCCACATGTACCTTATACTCCTGTCAGAATGAAAGAAAATGTTTTAATGATTTGGTGAACTTCACATAGTTATGAATTGGTAAACACTGTTTAAGTTGTAACAGGTCTTGAGCACATTAAATGGGAAGACATGTTGGAAACATTACCAAGGGAGGATTGAAGAAATAAAATTTTGGAATTATAATTCCACAATCCTCCTTCCTCTTTCAGCTTCAAATGTGCTCTAATAATAATTTACTGCCTGTGTACTTTTGTCATACTTTTATGGAATGGAATTCTGTGCACTTCTTTAAAAGTATCAATAACAAGGACACACGGCACGCTTCTCACAGTAAAGTTCTTCTGTTTCCATGGAGAATATAAGTTCTACTTATTATTATTATGGCTCTACAATTCTTTATGCAGAGTTTTGGCCTTCTCAACCAATTCCTTCCATCTTCTTCTATCCTGGACAATGGTCTTCCAATTTGGCACTTTTGACTTCTGTATATCTTTTCTAACATCATCCTCCCAGCGTGTCTTTGTCTTCCTGTTGGCCTTCTTGAAATGGGTTTCCAGGAGTATATTGCTTTAACCATTCTTATTTTTTTTGCATCCTTTAAATGTGACCAAGCCATCCCAGTCTTTGCACTCTAATGAAGTTTATTATATGCTTGTGTTTTATTATTTTATCCAATTCCTGGTTGGTTTTTATTCGCCAAATACCGTTTTCATTGGTTGGGCCAAATATTTTCCTAAAACGTTTCTTTCAAAAACCATCAGTCTGTTAGTTATGGTTTCTTTTAGTGTCTATGTTTCGCATACATATGGAACTACTGGTCTAAATACTGAGCAGCATAATTTCAACTTTGCCATTCTGGATATAAGCTTACTTTGAAACATCTTTCTATTTGCGAAGGCTTTATTTGCTAGGGCTATTCTTTCTTTTATCTCTTCTTCAATTGTATTATCTGTAATGACAGTTGGCCCAAGATATTTAACTTGTTCAAATTCTTTATTTTCAATATTTATGGATTTTGGTTGGTCTTGTCTCCTGGTGCATTTCAGGTATTTTGTTTTGTGTACATTTACTATTAGGCCACATTTCAGCAATTCATTTTTCAATTTTACGAATGTCTATCATTGCTTGTGTTGTTCTGGTAGTTATTAAGATATCATCTGTGTAGGCAGTGCACTGCTGTAGTCTGGTGGAGATGTTTCCTCTCAATTCCATTTTCTTTAGTATAGAATCCATGGCAATTCTGAAAAGCGTAGCTGATAATGGGTCCCCTTGTTTGGACATTGAATTTTTCGGTGAATTCATGTAAGGGTCAGTGCTTTTTTTTTTTTAGCTTTCATGGTATATTATATTGATTTAAGCTATCTATTACTTTAATTATGTTGACTGAATCAAAAGCTTGTATACAGTCAACAAATATATTATGGAGATCTATATTACATTCATAGCATTTTTCAAAAGTTTGGCATACAATGAATATATTGTCAAGTGCTGATCTGTTCGGTCTGAAACCCGACTGGACATCACGCAGTTTGGATTCAACTATCTCTAACAGACTGTTGTTCAGTATAATTGTAAATATCTTGTATGCTATATTAAGTAGCGTAATCGGTCTATAGTTAGAACATATAGTTCGTTCACCTTTTTTGTATGTTGAACAAATAATCCCTTGAAGCCATTCTGTAGGTAGAATGCAAGTTCTAAAAATCAAAATTATTTTTTAAGGAACATTTGTTGTATATTAAAGCAATTAAAAGACTAAAATTACTATTCATGAATTATTAGTAATGTTAATATTGCAAGCAATTTTGATTTTTAGAATGCAAGTTCCAAAAATCAAAATTGCTTGCAATATTAATGTTACTAATAATTCATTAATAGTAATTTTAGTCTTTTAATTGCTTTAATATACAACAAATGTTCCTTCAAAAAAATGTCACTGTTAAGCATTGGTTTATGGCCTGAACAGGTTTTGGAGATTTTTTAATAACCTAGTGCAATAAAAAGCTGCTCTATGCTGTTTTATACCACCTCAAGCAAATGCAGTCTATATGTCACCAATAGTTTCTTCATTGCTGACAGGCTACTGCTCAATGCAATCCATTTCTCCCCTCCTAACAATTGTACATGCACTGCACCCTCCAATGTTACCCATCACACCAACTAATCTAATGGTAACTGTGCATAAGGGACATGCATGTCTTGACATCCAGAAGCATGTACAAGCCTACCTGCTGCAATGTTGCTGAATCCACTTCTGTCCCAAAACTTTTTGAAGCTTACCACAAAATCATGGCTCTTTCTTAAATGACAGGTCATCAATTCTGCTACTCCTTTACACTGCACAAGGGATGCAGTATATATCAATGCTGGACAATCTAGCGGAAAGGCATATCACATACACATGCAACATTGCAAATGTGTACCAAAAGAATTTTAAAAATTTGCTGAGCATATATGTGACATTTGTAGTTTCAAACAGATGTACAACAATGTACTGATTTGGGCACACATTTCTCCTTTCAGACATTAATACATATTTCTTAAAATATAAGATAAAGCTGTCCTTAGGGCTCAATATCACACCAAAGGATGGGGAAGCACAGAAGTTCCAAACATTCCTAATCTTGGCACTAGAGGGAGGTAAGTATAACCTTCAAACTCCAGCCACTTATCACAATGTCCAGCCCATCCAATCTGCTGAACAGGAAGCTAGACACATCCTGCAATCATGCAGGCAGTGGCACCTTCCTCTGTCATCAATAAGCCCAAAACTAGTCTTTTAAATATGCTGTCCATAATCTTATTCCCATTCTTTAATTTCAAATAAAATTTACAAATATAAATCAGTCACAAGGAGAATTTTAAGTGTAACTTAAATGAGTACTTCAAACTGCTTTAGACCTGCAGAATAGCTGTCCTGAAAATAGAATTAGGGGGTAAAGTCATGCAATGTGATATACAATCACAATTTTAACATGAGAGTATATTCTGTGCAAAATTCAATATACCTTCACTGACACAGGAGATCAAAAACTCCCATTCCATAGCCCGCCATCTTGTTCCATTCAATGTTGGCAGATGGCATGGCACAAAACAAGAAGAGGAAATAAGAAACTCCACTATGGGATAAATATCAGAATGGAAAAGGAGTGGTGTAGAGGATAATAAAGGAGTCAGTACCTTAATTCACAAACTGACCACTACAAATATAGTCATTCCACAACTTTATGCAGACTCATGCAAATAATCCCTCCTTGCACTAAAGAACGTGGAATAAAAGCATAAAATAAACATTCATTACCACAATCTTTAAACAGCATACCAAGTCACAACACAGACAAATTTCATTGAAATTACAGAATGTTTATAGTGATTACAACCCATTCAAGTAATAAATTTTAGTACATAACAGGGTCACAATTCATATAACTATTTCTCTAATATGCAAGTATGACAAGTCTTAAACTCATAGGACAATGCCACATGGTCCATGTTTAATGCCACTCCAAAATACATAGGCATAATGCATATTTGCTGCACCAATACAGAACAGAAGCACAAGCGATTATTCTAGTGAGACAATTTCCTAGTACTCTTCATTCATAAAAACCTTGCAAGACTATTAATTCTTTACCAAAAGCATCATACTTTTCTGGAAATGATGTCAGTATATTATGTACCTTCACCAGTCTTCAGTACTTCTCACACATTTGACATCATACTGCACAAGTAACATGAACTCAAACCATGACACCCAAGATACATAAAGCACCAAGCAATTACTATAACTTCTCTACCAAACGTTAATTTACGGTTTCTAATACACTTAAAATGAATTCAAGTTAAGGCTGGCATTTCATACAAGCAACAATGTTGGGCTGCGTGTCAATACAGCTCAAGTCAAACAATAATACTGACTGCAGCAAAGTCGGGATCCGAAAGTTTTATTTTAATTTTAAATGTTTCCCAACATGCACTTGGGCCTTACATTTAAACAAAAATGTTGGGCTTTTTTGTTTCAAAGTTCATAAGGTGAACCCCCATTCAAAACAAAAATCCCAAGCCTATTCCAATTCCACGTGGCGATTACATTAAAATACCAGGTCATAAATGTTGCTTCTGCAACAATAACATTAAAATGCCGGGTCATAAATGTTGCTTCTGCAACAATATTCACCTTTTAAAGAGACTCGTACACGTAAAATTCCAAACATTTTCTATGACAAGCGAATCCACTTATGCTCCTATTCAATTTCCTTGAAGTACCGAAATTTCAATAACCGCGCGCATAATTTATGACACGAGGTACACTCGAAAAATCGATCAACGGCGAAATCCGAGGTAGCATTGCACCACATGGCTTCACACAATGACGAAAAGAGGCTTTTCATATACTTACTCGGAACCCTACCGCTACCTCTTTTTACAGTACCGACCGCATTACTCTTGTAAGTAGCCTCCATAAAAATATTTAAAACATTTTGACTGGCGTCCACCTAAACGTCGATAAGGTACAGGATACTACAAAACCTGCAAGCAAACACGCCGACAACTGTAGTCTTCACTCACCTGGATTCACGCTAAATCTTTCAAAGAAAGAATCACCAATGATTACTACAGTGTTCTTATTAATAATATTATTGATGACGAATACAAAATATACAAATCCTTATACAAGTACAAATGCGTGTGACACCCCACACAACACGCAACCAGGCTACAACTACGCCACCTATTCCGGCACAGTGAACTCATGAAACAAATGACTACTAACACGCTCATGTGCAAACTTGTTAAAAAAACTTGACGCCTTGATTATCGTCAAACAGTTCGGCCTTCTTGCTTGCTTCCAGTGTTCGTAATACTTTAATCAGAACTTCAGTATCCAAACCATGGAACTCTGTAAAAAAATAATCGTAAACTTTATTTTAACAAAGGGTTACATTTCTGTGTTATAAAATAAACTCATGTTTATAGTAGGTTATCAGAAAACAGACCTTCATCTGCCGTGTTTTCCCCTTCTGTGATCTCGTATAGCGTGCAGACTGTATTAACCATTCCACAGCTATGTACCCAGCTGTACACCATATCTGCCCACTCTTCCAACGTGTGCCAATATATATGCCACCTGTCCAATAACACAGCATCATTCTTGGAACATGTCTGCACAGTACCTCAATAGCACTTTTCATAACAATAAAAACCCCAAAAATTAATATTCAATAGCATATTCCTTGTGCACCTCTAATGAATTCCAATTTCAATATTCACTGAAAAATTCCAAACCCCTGCTCACAGCAAGGGTTTGCTGTACAAGCATTACAGAGGTTTTTATAATCTGCCAGATTACATCTGGTTCAAGCTTGCATGAAGGTGAAAATACCAGAATTTCTAACATGGTTTTCCAACACAAAAATCAGGTTCCTATATCCACTGTACATATTTACAGTTGTAAGGCTGTCCCATTAATATTTTCTATGGCTCATAGGCATAAATTGAAGGGGTGGGCAAGAGGAGGAGGCAAATCCCCCCTTTTTTTTCTAATCTAAGAATTTTTGGGGGCTACTGAAGAGGCAAATAAAAAAATGGGGTGAGATTGTGGGGAAGGGGTGTATGTATATTAAGGACTGCTTCAAACCAACCTACCCACTCTTGCTAATGTGACTCCTTGACTTGACTCATAATGTTCATGGTCCCTTTTGCTCCCCCAACATTAATAGCCAAGATATGCCTATTCTATGGCTTACACAGTCAAACGGTTTATGTGAACACTTCAGTATCATAACAAATCTCATCCAGGGTTTCCAGCATATTTTACTCTCCATCACTTCCAAACGGGGATGGAAATGGGGACAGATGTAGGTATATGTACACCCAGTTCTGGACTTTCTGTTTAAGAAGTTACGTCCAGGTTCCACGCAGCCATTCCCAAGAAATGCACTAACAAATCCTCCACAGCTGACAGCAAAGAGATGCACTATGCATGTGCCAATGCTTCAGGCCAGTGGTTCACCAACTTTTGGTGTTTGCAGCACTTCACTGTCCCCCACCCCCTGCCACTTTCAGCACTCTAGAGTTTGAAAATGCCCAAAATTTATAGTAATAGTGCATCCATTTGTAAATAATGTCATTTACTCCATAAAAACATAAAGTATAGTACAAGACAAAAATGAACTTCTGATATGAACATCTCTGAAAAGCTTAAGTACATGTTGTGGTTTCAATACTTGATATAATGATGAACCCTCAGCATAAAAATCACATCAAACCACCACCCTCTTTCTTTATTTCACGTGTGGGTGTGGATGTACTCCGTACCTTTATGCTAGTTTTTCATTTTTAAGATCAACATATTTTAGGATTTTTCATCATCATCATGTTCATGAAGGGTTAGGCCTGTTTCCTGTTCCTTGATCCTCAAAATGAAGTTGGTCCCTCCAACTCTTCTTCGGTCATCCAATGTTCCTTCGTCCTTTTGGTCTATATTGTAGTGCTTGTTTTGGTATTCTATTTGTGTCCCTCCTCTGTACGTGTTGTAGCCACTTTCTTGGTACTGTTTTATTTCCTTTACTATGTTCTGTGCTCCCGTTTTTTCCCTAATACATTGATTCTTTTCTTTATCCCATTTTGTTATCCCTAGTGTCTCAAAAATTAAATCTGTGCTGCTTCTAAATGTTATTCCTCTCTTTTCTTCAGTACCCAGGCTTCACTTCCAAATTTCAATGCTGCTTTAACTGTAATGTTGTGAATTCTTAATTTTGTTTCTGTGTTCATTTGTTTCCCAAAATGTCTCCGTATAGCTCCGTTTATTTTGTTGTATGTTTGCAATTTGTCTTCTAAATCACTTTTGTATTCTCATATACGGTACCCCAGATATTTAAAATCTGTTACCTGTTCAATAATATTGTTGTTTATCACAATTTGTACCCTCTGTATGTGGTTCCCATACATTGCCATTGATTTTGTTTTTGTGCTGGACATGGTCATTTTGTATTTTCTTGCTATAAGGTTCAGGTGGTATGCCATTGTTTGTAATTCATCTTCTGATATGGCCATTAAAATCTGGTCAGCTGCATATAGTATAGTGTTCACTAATTTCCTGTTATTTAGTTGCATGCCCTTCTTTATTACTATTTTAAACTCCTGTATAATTTTATTAATGTACGTGGTGCTACCCAAAATTTCCGAGAATTTGTTCGTAATATCATGAATACTTACTTCAAGTCCTAATTTCCACCATCACCTTCGAAGTAGTCACCTTGGGCTTGTATGCAACGATCCCAGCAATTTTGCCACTTTTGGAAGCACTCATTGAAGTCTGCCGGCGTTAGCGTGTTTAGTATCTGTTGCGATTTTGCTTGGACCTCTTCAATGGAGGCGAAACATCGCCCTTTCAACCGGAGTTTCATTTTAGGAAACACGTAGAAATCGCGGGGGGCCAGGTCAGGTTAGTAGGCAGGGTGGCGGACAGTGGTCACGTTATTTTTTGTGAGGAATTCCCTCACAACGAGCGAGGTGTGTGCAGGCGCATTGTCATGGTGCAACAACCAGTTCCCGTTCTTCCACATCTCAGGCCGTTTGCTCCTCACATTTTCCCTCAGTCGTCTCAAAACCTCGCAGTAAAACTTCCCATTGACAGTCTGACTAGGTGGTACAAACTCCTTATGCACAATTCCTCGAATGTCCAAAAAAATGATCAGCATTGACTTGATGTTGCTGCGAACTTGGCGCACTTTTTTCGGACGCGGAGAGGATGGCGTCTTCCATTGCGTAGACTGCTGCTTTGTTTCTGAGTCATAATCATACACCCATGATTCATCACCAGTTATGACCCTGGACAGGAAGTTAGGATCATGTCTAACTGCTTCTTGCAGCTCAGTGCACACCTGAACCCGATGGTCTCACTGGTCACTGTTCAAGAGACAAGGAACAAATTTTGCTGCAATTCGTCTCATGTTCAGTTCATCTGCTAGAATGCGTTGACATGACCCGTATGACAGTCCAACACAATTACAAACATCGTGGATAGTCTGTCTTCTAGGATAACTTCACGCACTTTCGCAATCATTTTTCAGAGTTGTGCATGTGGATGGTCAACCAGATTGTTTATCATCTTCCACAGATTCCTGGCCATCTTTGAAATGCTTAAACCACTCAAATGTTATAATAATAATAATGTTTATTGACTGCAAGTGGGTAGACACCCGGTGGCAGTGGTCATTTAACATGTTACATATGCACGGACTATGGAGGTTAATTATCT
>Ga0209629_10001451_pt1 | contig 15028 bp, 8 predicted proteins | sample TergutCu122P5_FD_187286 | JGI IMG/M metagenome (GOLD analysis project Ga0209629, IMG submission 187286) | Cubitermes ugandensis P5 segment gut microbial communities from Kakamega Forest, Kenya - Cu122 P5 (SPAdes) (version 2) | ecosystem: Host-associated > Arthropoda: Insects > Digestive system >...
TCGACGGCAAGGAAGGGATTTTCACCACCTCTGTCAACATCCCGACATCCGGCCCGTTGATCGCCTCCTTCAAACCCTCCGGCGTCATTTCACGGAACAGATCGGTGCAAATCAGTAATTCGTCCATAAAACAAACCCGGATGCAGAAAAAGGAAACGAGACGAATATGACAATAGACCTGTTCGGAAACCACAAAACGAACCCGCCTATTTTATCAAAAAGTAATGTTTTTGTGAAAATGAGCAGGGTTTTTGGCAGTTTCCGAACAAGTCTAATGATGTTCCAAACGAGATGGCACAACGCCCTCCCGATTTTATGTTATCACCCCAAACGTCGGTTTGCAACAGGTGGGAGACAATTTTTGTGTTTGGACTGAAAAAGGAAATGCCACCTGAAAACAAGCTACCGAAGCAAAAGATGCTGGATTTTTTCGGCTGAAAACCATTGTTTTTGTACAACATCGTGTCCAAGCGACCCAAAAAAGCCCTTGTTTTCAACCGTTTTCAGGGTGTTGGAGAGTGTTAAAATCCAATGTAAAGGAGACACCATTTTTTTGTCGCAAATATTGATAAAAAAGAAAGTTTCCCAAAGGAAGTCTGTATTTTGTCAATTTACCCAAAACAACCTCTTGTAATCGGTTTCAGGTAATTTTATACTGGAGAAGTTAATATTTCGATATTAGTTTTGATTTTTGAGGATTTTTGAACCATGCTGCCCTGAATGAACGGGCAGAGTGACAATTTGTTGTTTCGCGAGTAAATTCACTCGAATTTTTCCAAATGCAACCCGGCTCGCCGGTTGGAAGCGATGATTTTGTAGTCGGAAAAACATGCGACCCTTGTTATGGGGGCGTCATGTCCGACTGCTTGCGGAATCCCGTGCGGCGGTTTTCTTTATGGATGACCGTCGTATTGGTATGTGCGCAGGCATGTACTGCTCCAGTCGTATGGGGGGCGTTTTCGCATGAGAGAATCATGGCGTTCCCCTTTTCTTGAAAAGGTGTTCTGCCTTGTTGCGGAAAACATGTTCGTCGTTCGCAAGTAATATCCGACATATTTACTCCAAACCACCCCAAAGTTTCCGATGCAACTGTATAAAGACTATTTTACGATTGACGAAAAATATAAGCCGGTGATGACGCGTGAAGAATTCGTCAAAGAACCTAAAAAATGGCTTGGATTCTACCCGCATCCGTCGTTCATCGCTTTTCTGCGAGCCGTGTTGGACCAGATGGAACGATGTAAAACATCGGTTTGGTTGACTGGAGCGTATGGGACAGGAAAAACTTATGCCGCACTTGTTCTGCAAAAATTGTTCAACGATACGGATGAAAATATTGACGAATGGTTTGCCAAGCGGCAAGAACAATTCACTGCTGAAACCATAAAGCAATCGCTGAAAAAACTGCGAAAAGAAGGTGTATTGGCGGTATTTGAGACTGGTAGTGATGCAGTTGGAGCAAAAGACCAATTTCTCGTCCGAATAGAACGAGCAATCATTAGAACACTCCTCGACCAACATCTCGTCATACCACCAAAAGGGGAATTGGAAAAGGTCATTGAACGAATTCAAGAAGAAGGTGATAACTTCTTTGCCACAAGAGACACCATCCAGGATCGTTTGGCATACTTGAATCGGAGCTACAAAAAATTCGCTGATTTGAAAAAGGGCTTAAATAATGAAGATTTACACAATGGTTTGTTAAGTGATTCATTAACGGTCTTGCGGGAACGATTCATTTTTCTCGATTTAACTTCCGAATCACTATTAAAGTGGGTAAGCGAAGTATTGAAACGAAACAATTTGTCAAAGCTCATTTTCATTTGGGATGAGTTTTCCGCGTATGTTGATAAGAATCGCAGTGAACTAAAAACATTGGAAGAGTTGGCTGAAGCTGCGCAACAAGGAGAGTTTTATTTCATCCCGGTAACGCACATGAAAATCGACGCCTATCTTGCGGCAGGTGCTGAAAGTGCAAAAAAAGCACGTGATCGATTTGAATTCAAGTCATTGGATATGCCAAATGATACGGCTTTTCGATTAGCCGCTGATGCGTTTCAAATCTTACCGAGTAAAAAAAAGGAATGGGAGCAAGACCAAGCGTTACTCTGGAGCGGAGTCAAGGATGTTGTCGATATACACTTTCGAGAGGAAAAAGACATTCTCCCCGAATCGTTCAAAAATATTTTACCGATCCATCCGATGGCGGCGTTTGTTCTCAAGCATCTTGCAACTTTCGTTGGCTCAAATCAGCGTTCGCTGTTCGATTATCTGAAAAATGACGCAAAAGGTTCCGAGTTTCGGGAGTTTATCGATACTGGCGGTCCCGATGTTAGAGACAAACAGTATTTGACTGTTGACCATCTCTGGAAATACTTTGTCGAAAGAGACGATTTGGGGCAAGAACAAAAGGTGCTTGAACTCAAGTCGGAATATCATCGTCAAGCGACAAACTTGCAGCCGGAGGAACAACGGGTTTTCAAAGCGATCCTGCTATTTTCGTTACTGGGATGGCTTCAAAAAAACTCACACCCTCTTTTACAACCTACAGTTGAGAACATTGTTCAGAGTTTCATCGGCGACGGTGCGATGCAAGGTGTTACAACGGTTATCAAAGAACTTGAAGCTAAAGGTTGTTTTCATGTTGTCAATGGACGATGTGAAATGTTCCGTTCGAACATTAACGAAGTGGAACTGGAAAAGAAAAAAGAGGAACTGCGTTCAGAATTTAACAGGCTTGTTCTCAACCCCAAAACCAAAGATGCGGTTGAGAGGAAAATTAAAGAATTTAACATCGGCTGCGACCGTTTTGAGGTACGTGTTTGCAGTATTGATTCCATTACTACGAACATTCCGCACCGTGACAGATTTGCTCCCGACAGCGGTAATCAAATTCTTATTCAATTTATTCTTGCCAAAGATGAAGCGGACAAACTAAAAATCCCGGAAAAGATTCAATCACTTGCCAAACACTTTCATGACCACCGGATGATTTTTTTCACAATGCCGGTTACTTTTTGCGAAAAGAATTTGTCCCATTGGGAAGATTACATAACCTATTGGGCTCAGAGTGAACTGGCGTTGGATAAAACCGCAAAACAACGCTATACTGATGTTACAGACAACTGGGATGAAGAATGGAAACGCTTGCTTCTTGAAACAAGTCAAAAAATTACCGGATATAAGCCACACAAAAGTAAATCTGAACCTCAACAACTGCAATGGGGAACATTAAAGGAATACTTGCTTAATTTTGTCGATCTGACCTTACCGGAATGCGTCGATAAATACAGCGGTTTTGGACCAAGTGTTTTCGCCGCTCCATCAGGGTTGCAGAGGTGGGCAAAAGCGGGTATTTCATTCCAGTCAGATAAAGACGCGACCGGGCAGGCAATTAATGCGTTCAAACGCGCCAATATTTCTGGCGAAGAAAAATGGTTTGAGAATAATCCTCAACATCCCCTGACAAAGATTCGGAATTTATGTCTTGACAAGTTGAAGAATACAGTCAGCAAAAATACCACTTGTTCGATTCGTGAAATTTACAGCGAACTGCAACGAGTCCCTTACGGGATGCGATGCAATCCCTATTCGGCTTTTGTTCTTGGCTTCGTATTGAAAGAGTTTCTAGCGCAGAAACCACAATTGCAATGGACAGACGGGCGAATCACGAGAACGTTAGACCAGGTATCGCTCGGCGAAATCATCGACGAGGTGGTCAAGGACGATGGCAGCGACATGATCAGGAACGAAAAACTGATTTGCCGATTATCGAAAGAAGAAAAAGCCTTCATTGAGCAATCACGTCTGATGTTCGGTATTTCTACAACCACGGATGATAGCGTTGAAGCTGTTCTTGAAACATCTCACAGGCGTCTTCAAAGTATCTCCAACCGTGTGCCTCTTTGGTGTTTGCCGGATTACATTGACAGTCAACATGATCCACAAGCCGAATCTTGCAAAGAGATTATTGATCATTTCTGTGCTGCAAGTATATTTTCCAAGAGCAAGATGGAAGATCGAAATAACCACATACAACAAATAGGTCGGATACTTCTCAAGACAGACGGTTTGGCAAAGGTTCTTTCCAAATATATTAAGGGCGAAAAGTTCTCGGAAGCATTTCGTTTATATGTCGACACAAAAGAACCGGCATTGAAAAAAGTTGCGGAGGCAATCGGCGATGGTTCAATGCAATATCTCGACGCGATCAAAGATAAGGCTGTGGAAACAGCAAGTTGGCTTTGGAAAGAGGATGATTATGGCTCAATCATTGCTTGTGTGCTGCGAGAGTACAACGTAGTCCGAATGATGAAGTCACTTTGGGATAAAGATGGGTTTATCACTTATCGTGATGCCATAGCCCATTTACGCAAAGCTGTATTTGATTGTAATAAAATTCCACTCTCATTCATTACACGGAGATATCCGGCAATGGAAACATTGACAAAATGTCTCCGTCAGGAAGAAGAAACGGATATTTCCGAAGCACTTTTGCATATTATCCAAAATGATACAACAACCATCAAAAACATTTTCTTTCATCCTGTAAACGACATTCAAATCAATCTTCTTGCTGAAAATCTGAGTGATGTATCAATGGAAACACTCAAAGAGATTTATCAGCAGTTGCCAAAAGGTGCCGACAAAGATGAAAGCGACTATATTGAACTTGTTCGTAACGTTGTTAATGAACATTTGGCAAAGTCCCTTGCTACACAAATTAAGAATCTCTGGTATGATAAAACGAAAACGCAGTCGCCAAATCACTGGGCTGAAAAACACAGAATGCCGCTCACCTTCCTTTTCGGAAAAGAGGAAACCGCGAGAGATTTTCAGATGGCAATAGATTCACCGGAATCATTTACGCCTGTAAAACTGCAACCTTTGCTCGATAGTTTACAGCATTGGACGTTACCGAAAATCGACGAAAAACAAAAAATATTGGAAACCGCAAAGCGGAGAATCGAAAAACTCTCCGTTGCTGAAGCCAAAGACCTGCTAAAATTACTGTTGGAAAAACACCCAGACGCGGTTTTAACTCTGATGAAATAGCGATGCAACTGAACGATTATACCGAATTTGCCAAAAGCGAAGAAAAGCTCAAAGGAACAAGGATTGTCGTTGTTCCTAATGCAGATGTTGCGCAACGGTTGACAATGTTCCATGCAGAAAGAGGTAACGATTGTCGTAGAATCCAATTGGCGGATTGCATTTCTGCCGACGAAACATTTCTTCCAATGCCGGATATTGTTTTTCATCAATTGATGAAAAAATTGAAGGAGAGTGATAAACCGTTCATCATTTCCGGATTACATGCCTATCTTATCCTGCTTGATCATGAAAAGGTGGAGCAGGCGTTCGCAAAAATAAAACAGCTAGTTGATCGTCCTCAAGCGGACGGAATTGTTCTTGTTTCAGCAACATCTACGTGGAAAAATGATCTGAAAAAAGTGTTTTCCAATCCTGGCTATCAATCAGGAAAGCAACTCATTTTTCTTGATGGCGATATGGAATGCCGCCACCCCAATGTAATTCTTGTTGATTCACGATGGTTTGATATACAACCTCCGAATTGTACTTCATTCAAGGAGTTTTTGGAAAGAACAGGTGATTTTCCAGCGTATGAGGACGAAACCATTGTCGTTGGCTTGTCGGAAAATGACAGAAAAATTGCCGGGCTAAATACCGCCGTGAAGCAAGTCCACACGCTTTCCGATCTTATGCGTGTGTTCTTCGGTGTCCATGATAATCTATCTCCTGAAGTCCTGAAATGGATTTTGGACATAAGCCGGAAGAACAATAGTCGGAAGACTCTCGATGTTCTTCGGCAATACTTTTTCAATGATGATTTCAATGAAATATTAAAAACTGCACCAAAGAGAATTGCTGACGAACATAATGCCGTCAGATGCTCGGCTTTACGTTGGTGCCTGAAGCATTCCATTACCGAAAATTCCTATCTTTATACAGTGTTATCCGAGCAGGATTTAACGGGTGAAAACTTTCTTCTACATTACGTGGCTCGTACCCCAATTCGTTTCTTGAGAGACAAAAATGCCGCACGATTTGCAGAAGAGCGAAAATCGGCGTTGAATGAACTTGGTGAACGAAAAAACTCATTCATCGGACAATTTATCAAGCAAGCTGAGGCTGAATCTTTACAGCTATTGTCCCCTTGGCTCAACAATGACACTCCGTTGGAGCATCAAGAGTTGATAAGGCGATATGGGGAATTAAGCAACACAACGGTATATTCAGCGTTAAGCCAGTATCTTGGCGACTACGATTATGGCATCAAAGAATTGACGAGCTATTTCAAACAATATCGCAAATTCAAACTGCTTAATACGATAGATGAACCTTTTTGCACAAAATCGTTTGATTTGTCACGGTCATTACCATCATTTCCGCTCCGAGACCCGGAACTGACAAGAATCTTGCACGCCGACTCCAAATCAACAGCCTTACTTATCGTTGATGCAATGGGTGCAGAATATCTCCCCCTCATCATTGGAAAAGCTGCTTACTACGGTTTGAAGATTGAAAGGCATTGTGTCGTTCGGTCACATTTCCCAACAACGACGAAATTTAACCCTATTGAATGTGAATGCCACAAACTATCGGAAATCAAGACTCTTGACAATATCGTTCATAATGGCGCAAATCAGCATCAAACAAATCAATACTACGAAAACATAGCCGTAGTATTTGATAAGGTTTTTCCTGAGATTTTTGACGTGATTTCGCAAAATATCCACCGATATAGCCGAATCATATTGACAGCCGATCACGGTGCCAGCCGTTTGGCTGTTTTGGCAAACGAATTGGATTTTGCAAAAACGCTGGCTAACCCATCAACTGAAAGACCAGATGATTGGCGGTATATTGAGAAACCACAGGGAAAAGACTGTCCCAATGAGTTCATTGAAACCTTGGATGGCCATTATTGGGTTGTACATGGATACAATCGTTTGCCAAAACAAGGCGGCAAGCAATACGAATTGCACGGTGGCTATACACCGGAAGAAATTTTAGTTCCGTTTGTCGTGTTCAGCAGATTTGCTCAAGAAGCACCTCCGAAAGAACAGCCGACAAGTAGAAAGCAAATCGTTGAGAAAGACGAATTTGCTGATTTTTAGTAATACAGCGATATTTTACGATGTACGATACTCAAAAATTACGTGAAGTCTTTCCAGATACGACGGTCTATAAAGACCCCAATATCATGGCAACTTTTTTATCCGCCGCTGTTCCAGCGTTTCTGCGTGATTGGATACTCAAACGGAAAGCCGGAAGCAATGGGCGTATTGCTGATAGCAGTGAATTAAGTGCCTACATTGCCGACATTATTCCCCGTCGTGAACATAAACTACAGCTTATTGACTCCGCCCGCACGGACTGTGAAACGAAAAGATTCCTTGCAAGAATAGATATTCATATTAATATCAATAGCAATCTCGTCTCGTTTGAGATTGCCGACTTGGGCATTTTACACAGTCAAACGCTCATTGAGCAATACATTTGGGACCGAATCAAAGATGAAGTCATTAACAATTCTGGTGGCTGGGGATTGGTTAAACTTGGTTATGTCAAGCCCGAAGAAACCGGTAAATCTCAAGGTGGAAAACTGACTTTGTTGGAGTATAAAAATTTCTGTCCCTACGAAGTCAACCTCGACGCGTTCAGAGAAGCTCGCAAGGAATTTACGACTGACGAATGGATCGACATTATTCTTGGCGCAATAGATTACAACCCGGATGGATACGACGATTGGGTTCAAAAACATACTCTTTTAACTCGTCTATTACCTTTTATTGAGCCGCGTGTCAATCTTATCGAGCTTGCTCCAAAGGGAACTGGAAAGTCATATCTCTTTGGTCGGGTTGGAAAATATGGTTGGCTTGCAAGCGGCGGTACGTTGACCAGGGCAAAATTATTCTGTGATCTCTCTGCGAAAAACACAACTGGTCTTGTTGCTTCTTATGATTTTGTTGCACTGGATGAAATCCAATCGATCCGTTTTGATGATCCCAGCGAAATGCAAGGAGCGTTAAAAGCCTATATGGAAAGTGGTGAAGCGACATTCGGGAAAAATAAAATTATTGGTTCGGCAGGTATTATTTTACTCGGCAATATTCCGCGCGAAGATATGGACAGATCAAAAGACATGTTTCGCACATTGCCGGTCATCTTTCGCGAATCGGCTTTGCTCGACCGCTTTCACGGTTTTATCGAAGGAAAAAATATTCCAAGAATGAACGAAACATTGAAAATTAACGATTGGGCTTTGAACACGGAGTATTTCACTGAGATAATGCATCTTATGCGAAGTCAATCGGAATGTATGCGATATAGAGCAGTTGTCGAAGCTCTTATTGAATACCCTCCAAATGTAGACACTCGAGATAAGGAAGCGGTATTGCGAATCTGTACGGCGTATTTGAAACTATTCTTTCCCCATTGGCTCAAGCCCAATGATGTAGAACAAGGTGAGTTTAACCGCTATTGCTTGCGTCCTGCTGTGACCATGCGGGGTATTATCCGCAATCAACTGCAACTGCTTGATCCAAAAGAATTCGGAAACAAGAATCTCGCGGCATTTTCGATGCGAGGAGAATGATGAAGAGACACAACAAGGTTCATCATCAATGTCGATTTTGTGGTAAACCTGTCGATAAAGATACGGCTGCCTTGAATAAGAAGATTATAAACCGTAGCATATCAACAGATGCGATGGTTTGTTTACAATGTATGGCAGACACGTTGGATTGCACAGTAGAGGATTTGCAGGATAAAATCGAGGAATATAAAAGTAATGGCTGTGCATTATTTGGATAATGTCATGTTCCAATATAAACAATTCATCATTCAAAATCGTCCTCGCGGATTTTCCCTCGAGCCAACGGCGATTCGCCTGCTCGAAGCAGAATCGAATGTAGGGCAATGGAACAATAATGTCATTGATGATTTGAAAGCCCAGGCAATCAAACGGACAGATAACGTATATGTTTTTCCAGAACAGATTACTGACAAGATCACGCGGGCAGAAATTATTAATACGACTGAAAAATGGATAAAAAACTTCGGTTGTTTTTCGCTCGCTGCTCTTCGACAACGTTTTCAGTCAAGAATAAATAACCTGTCCGATGACCTGACAAATTTTGAAAACTTTTTGTATTCATTGCGGGAATATGACGCATATACAACAATATGGTATCCGCCGCTACCTATTGGTAAAACGCGATTGACTCGTTCGATTGGCGTGAAAAAAGATGTTGTACTAAAGAAGTTAGCTCGTTGTATTGAGGAAATCATTAATGAATTCTGCTCTCGAACAGAGGGACAATTGCTTGAGCAAATTCCGGCATTGGATTCTGTATTACTTTCAACACTCGTAAAAGACTACCTCCCTCTCGTGACGAAAGTAGAATGCGATGATCTGATATGGTATTGTACAAATGAATCATCCGTTCCGAGTGATTTGGGTGAAACAATTGAGAGGTGTATTCAACAAATCGAGTCCGTTGGTTTAGCTGTGAGTGAACAGACTTTGCACATTTTATTATCCCTTACCTACCATACGAATTTTATGAAAACGTACCACATATCAGATTTTAAAACTTTTCGTACATTGGTTACGCAATATTACATTGGCCCAGAACGAAAATGGAAAAGTGGTGAATTTTCCATCGTCAATGATCAGGATTTACTTGACTGAAACTGAAATGATAAAAACAAACGGTAGCTAGTTGATGATGACATACAATCACCCGACCCCATTTCAATAATGTACTCCTATATTTGGGACACATCCACAAACGGTTATTTACTCTCGACAACGACAGGTTCGTTTATCGCCAGTGAACTGCGCCCCGTTTTCGCAGAAGAGCTACTGACCTATGGCTTTCAAAATAGACTCAAATTCAATCACAATGAAACCGCCCCTCTGCTTTGGGCGCAAAAAAATAATTTATTCTATAACGGTGAAAAAATCATATCACTCGATAAAATTGAGTATGGCAGGCCGATTTCCGCAACATATTTTTTCAATGATAAAAAAACACTGAAACCGCTCAATATTCAGCGTTGGTTAAAAAAGAATGGCGAAATACTTGATGCCCTTGTATTCGATACACTGAAACGTATCAAAGAAATGTACGATCAAAACGATAAGAAATGTGACATCAAGTACATTGCGTTCAGTGGGGGAAAGGATTCGATGCTTCTTCTTGATTTATGCCATCGGGTACTGCCACTTACCGTGCCGGTTGTGTTCAGTGATACGGATATGGAATTGTCCGATACTTACCATGTATGGGAAGATGTACAAAAAGACAAGCGGTATAAAGAACGTCCGTTTATTAAAGTGAAAGCAGAACACTCTGCTCTCGAAAACTGGAAATCATTCGGACCACCAAGCCGTGTTCTCCGTTGGTGTTGTAGTGTTCACAAAAGTGCCCCGGCAATTTTGACGTTAGTGAATGAACGAGCAATGTTGACATCTCGACATGGAGAATCAACTCTCCCTGCAAACAAGCTGCTGTGTTTCGTTGGCATCCGTGGCGATGAAAGTTTGCGCAGAGCGGAATACGGCGACATCGGCGATGGCAAAAAGAGTAATAATCAGATACAGGCAATGCCAATACTTGGCTGGTCGTCTCACGAACTTTGGCTCTACACGTTTCGTGAGAATCTTATTATCAATAAGGCGTATCGAAAAGGAATACCGCGTGTTGGTTGTATCTTGTGTCCACAAACAAGTAAACGTCAAGTGGACCTGATTCGTAAATTATATCCAGATGAGATTCGACCTTTTGCAGAAGAAATTGTCGGCCAATCAAGCCGACCGTTTGAAACACAAGTTGATGCCGACAACTTCGTTTACGAAGGTGGATGGCACGCAAGGAAAAATGGAACATATTTAACGAGTGTGATTGATGTTCCAGCCATTGAACAACAGGAGAATCAAGTTGCTTACACTATTCCAAAAAAGAAAGAAAAAGTCTTTTTGGAATGGTTGAAAATCATCGGACATCTTATTAAATATGAAAGTGAGAAAAGAGTTTTGCATTGTCGAAACGAACTGGTTGATTTGGAAATCAAACCAAACGGGCAAAAAAATGTTCAATTTCTTTTTTCGTTTCAAAATACTCAACCGAACAAAATAATTATATCACATCTTTCAAGAGTTTATTACAAAACATTATGCTGTATCGGTTGCAGATCGTGTGAAGCCGAATGCTTTCACGGAGCAATGCAGTTTAATCCTTTTTCCATCAATATTGACAGGTGTACCCATTGCCTGCGCTGTAACGAAAATGATAACGGCTGTTTGGTTTTTCACTCCAGACGGAATACAAAAGGAACAACAATGACAATATCCGGCATAGGAAAATATCAAACTTTTGGCTTACAACCTGCTTGGATTGCCAAACTTATTGAACATAATGAAATGATTCGTGAAAATTTCGGTGCTGGTAAGCCAATGGTTTCATCTGCGATAGCCTGGTTTAAGGAAGCGGGACTTATCGAAGAAAACGCTAATATTACCGTCACCCCATTGCTTGGGGTTGCCGAAAAATTTGGCACGGATAATCTCCTTTTTTGGCAACTCATCTGGCTTCGGTTGGTCAACTACTCCCCGCTGGTGAAATGGTTTGTTTGTGAAACGAATTTTTCATCAAAAACAAACAAAATTGATTTACATGAAAAATTGTCTCTAGGTGTTTCAGCCAAAGCAACGAGAGACAGTGGATTAACCTCGTTGTTTGCCTTGTTCAAGAATTCCCCGCTCGGTTCAGGTAATAATCCACTCATCCATTTAGAATTTCAGGGTAAGACCATCCAGAGTTTGACACGATTGGTTATCGAACCAGAACCGCTTGCCGTGTTATATGGCCTTTACTTGGCTGCTTCGCTTGCTAATCGCAACACTTTCTCGATTCGTGAAATGCAACAAACCGATTTTGAAATGCCATGTATCTTTCCGATAGCCGCATTCGGCCTTTCACGTGACTCCTTTGTTCAAATTGTGAACGGTTTGACGGCCAATTACCCTTCCTTCATCTCTGGTTCGTTCACTCATGGTTTAGATGAAGTCCGATTATACACCAACAAATCTTCTTGTGACGTAATTGAATTAGTGTTAAATAACAATGATATGACAATATTGACGAAATTTTAGTCGTCATCCGGGACCAAGTTCGGAACAATGGGAATTGTTGCTACTTTACAGGCAAATACATCTTTACGAAACTGACGAAAAAAGCCAAACGTAGTATCAACTACGTTATTTTGGAAAACTTGACATGCAACTCAAAACCCTGAAACAACGACTCAAAGCAGGCGAATGGAATGACGTTGAGTTCAAAGAAGCTCGAACGGATGTGCCGAAATCGGCGTTTGAGGCGGTTTCCGCGTTTGCCAATACGCATGGCGGCTGGCTTGTTTTTGGCGTTGCACAGCGGGATGGCAACGAGTCTTACGAAATCACCGGTGTTGAAAAGCCAGACAAGGTGCAAAGTGATTTTCTTTCCGTACTCCATGCTGATGGTCGGGTCAATCACGATGTTGAAATTACCGAGCAAAAGCTGATCGTTGATGGCAAGACAGTGCTGATCTTTCATATTGCCGAAAATTACCGGACACGGAAGCCTGTTTATCTTGACGGTGACATCCGGCGAACCTTCCTTCGGCGCGGTGGGTGTAACTTCAAGGCACAAACCCAGGACATCGAACGTCTGTTGCGTGATGCAACTACAGATCGTTGGGACGGTCAACCGTTTGAGCGGGTAACGCTCAAAGAAGCGTTTCATCTAGGCAGTTTGCGATGGTATCGCGACCGATTTCACCAAGCGAATCCGGGTTTTGACGCGAGCCAGCCGGACAAAGACTTCCTGTATCACTGGGGATATTTGATCAAAGACGGCAGGCGATTCCTGCCGACGCGAGGGGCGGTGATGCTGTTCGGTTCGCCGCTTGCCGTGCATCAACTCATCCCGCGACCGACGCTTGATGTGCAGTTTCTCGGCTATGCGATGAACGAACCTATGCCGGAAACCCGCTGGATTGATCGCATCGTCTGCGAGGACAATATCGTGCAAGCATGGGAACAATTGCACGCAAAATACCTGTTTTTCATGCCCAAGCCGTTCCGCGACATTGACCCTGTGACGTTGACTCGACGTGACGCTCCGCCTGGCTTTCGGGTTTTCAGGGAAGCAGCGGTCAACCTGTTGATTCACCAGGACTACGGTGACCACTCGCGAAAAGCGGCGATCAAGTTCTATCGCGACGGCATCCAGTTCTGGAACCCCGGCGATGTATTTGGTGATGATTCACGTCTTTGGGAGCCGGGCGAGAAGGAAGTCCGTAACCCGTCGATTGCGATGGCTCTGCGTCGAATCGCCATGTGCGAGCAGGCAGGAACCGGCCTGCGAATGATTCGTGACGAATGGAAAAAGCTCGGCCATCCTGCCCCCACATGTAAAAACGACCGTTCGGTGAAGGCGTTTGAGTTTTTCCTGCCGGTCGAAATAGGCGACTGGACCGGAGCGGCCCAGTTGACGGCTCAGTCAGCGGTCCAGTCAAATACTCACGATCTGACCTATCGGCTATTGTTCGCACTTGTGAATGGTGAGCGAACACCGGCATCGCTCCGAAGTGAATTGGGATTGAAACATCGATCCAGATTTCGGGAAAATTATATTCACCCAGCACTTGACGCTGACTTGATTGAATACACGATTCCCGACAAACCTAACAGCCGCCTGCAAAAATATCGCCTGACAGAAAAGGGACGGAAGGTTTTATCGGATGACACCATGCCGGAATAAAGTAGCACATATCATTAACGCCGAGTTCCAGCAGTAACCCCCGATAGCAGTGAAAAACAAGAATCGTTTATACAACTTCAATGCCGACACAATGTTACAATGTGTCATTGAGAACAACCGAGAACGGGTAACAACGAGCAGAGAACATCCCTCACCGTATCCCGTTTGACATCCGCGTTCGTGTTTGCACTTTTTGTAAGGCAACAGAGAACGAGTCAGTGAACGACTTTTCTTGGCAAGCCGTAAGTCTAAAACACGAAAAGGTTTACGCCAAACCTTTCCCAGACTGGCAGCCAAAAGGTCATCGGTTCGAGCCCGTTATCCTCCATTTTGACTTTACGTCAATTCGACTTTGTTTAAGTCTTTAACGCTCTTGAGTTTAGAGAAAAACACAAGGAAGTTTTCTTTTTGTCGCAGTTATCTTGTGACCCAGCCCGAAAGTACAAAACCGCGCAAATATGCGCAGCCTCACGTAGCCAGAGCAGAGAACGTATCAGTGAACGAGTTTCTGGCAGTAAACTCGATGCAGCATTTTGGGTTGGCGAAATGTTCGCTGCGCGTTCTCTGTTTTCTTCTCAATGGAACATCGCAACATGATTTGGATACATGAGTTGCGTCAACGATTCTTGTGAGGTACTGCTACACTTACTGCCAGGACTCGATAACGTACATCAATCTGATTTAGGAGCCGACCTTTCCCGTTTATCCCGGACATTCCACTTCTTGAGATGGAGAGTTTTTTGGCCGACATCCGGTTCGCCAGAATTTTTTTCGTTCGCCTTGCCCGCACTTTTCAGCGGACTACAATTCCTATGGAATCACCCAAAAAACCGAGACGAATCATGGTGCCCTGATGAACGAATGTTATAACAAATCAAAGGATGACAAAGTCGGTTATGTTGAGATCGACTTGTTACAGGAACACCATCTCGATTTGCTCCGTGATTTTTATCGCAGGTATATGAAGGAGTATTTTCCCGTTGAGGACGAACGGGAATCGTTGGACAATATGTTGGAATACCTTGATAAAAAATCGAAAGGTCATTTTGGCTCAGAAGGAGACAATTATCATATTCTTCTGGTGCAACACAATGATGAAGTTGCCGGAGGAGCCGTTTTCGATTATTCGGCAAAATGCAATTGCGGTTTCCTGGAGTATATCGTCATCGACAAGGCCATGCATGGAAGAA
>Ga0209629_10001452_pt1 | contig 15026 bp, 11 predicted proteins | sample TergutCu122P5_FD_187286 | JGI IMG/M metagenome (GOLD analysis project Ga0209629, IMG submission 187286) | Cubitermes ugandensis P5 segment gut microbial communities from Kakamega Forest, Kenya - Cu122 P5 (SPAdes) (version 2) | ecosystem: Host-associated > Arthropoda: Insects > Digestive system...
TTTGTGCACAATGCCTTGGCTGTCAAAAAACACTATCAGCATCGTTTTCACTTTTGATTTTTGGAAGTGCAGTTTCTTCGGTTGTGGAGAATGTTTGCCAACCCATTCGGAGCTCTGATGCCTTTTTTTCGGTATCATACGCGAAACACCAACTCTCGTCATGTGTAATAACTTTGTCCAGAAAGTTCTGGTCACCTTTAATTATGTTTAACAGGTCTTGGCACGCGGCAACTCGCTCGTCCATTTGCTCTCGTGTCAGTGCGTGCGGGACAAATCTTGAGCACAGTTTTCGTTTCTATAAATTTCCTCTTAAAATCTGTAGAACGAAAGTTTTCGGGATGCCGAGTGTATTTGCTATTAACCGAGACGTCACGTTTCGATATTCTTTGACCATTTTGTCGACGGCGGTGATGTTGTCATCGGTTCAACTTCTTGTGGGCCGACCACTATATTCGTCATCCTTCACTGACTCTCTACCCTCTCGAAACTGTTCGTGCCACTCAAAAATTGTTGTTTGACTTAATGCTGCATCACCGTAAGCCTTCTGAATCAGTTCCACAGTCTTTGTAGCCGAAAAATCGACTTTACACAAAATTTAATCGCCACACGTTGTTCCTCCTTAACAGCCATCTCACGACATTGACACAGAGTAACAACAACAGTTAGTGCAAGGTGTTCTGTCTTAACAACAACTGCAACTACACTAATGCCAATTTGCACTCTTGTGAGAAACGGTTTCAACTACGTAGTTCAACCACAGCCTGGTAAATAGCGTTGGTAGGAAAGCGGTAAAAAATTCAGTCCAGGAACCTTTGGACCGCAGTGTGTACACTAGATCATGTAGATTTATGTTTCTCACTCATTTTCATACCAAAAGCCAATGACGATGAAGGGAGAATTGTACGCCAGCTGTGTGCTTATATCACAAATGTAATCAATCCATACAAGTGATTGATGGTAGGACTTTCTGCCAGTCTCCAATACAGTACAAGTGCAGCCACATTTTGTCCATGCCAAATCATATTAAACTGAAAATTACTGCACACTGTCTATGCCAAATCACATTAAACTGCACATTATGTTATAATTTATGTATATGACAATGTCTATATCCACAGGATTGTATCCGAAACTGGATTTACTGACAGCAAATAAATTACTTACTTACTTACTTATTATTGCGTAAATTCGAAAAGTCACGTAAACTTTCAAGTCGTGCTGAAGCGAAATAAAGCAAAAAGAAATTGCATAAAAAGAGACCTGCCTGTATTAAAATTTGAAGGTTTTATACTGACTAAATAAATGTTCTTTGTTGAATGGGCTCACTGATCTGGAGCATAAATCTGATATTAGGACATTGTCTCTGCTTCTATTGTTAGGTGCTGATATGATATAATCGTTCACGTCTACTGATGGAAGCAAAGACACACCTTCAAAGCACAAAATTTTTTACACTGCATTAATATGGTTCAGCAAATGAGAAGACTAATTGTACCAGCACATTACCTGATCTCCCATAAGCATTGCTAAATGCGTAGTTTTGTTTCCTGGGGCAGCACACATATCAAGGATGATCTCATTCTGCAGTGGACTCAGCACATGGCCACACAGAATTGAGGGCAGGTTCTGCAGTAAAGCTAAGTTGGAAGACAGACAATCTGCTCCTATCACTGGGCAGCCAGATACTGTTGCTGTCATTTCAATTGCAACTCCACTGCAATACCAGATGTAGTTTCAATGTTTCACTCCTTTCTATACGAACAAATGACTAATTCCATAATATGGAGCTTATCTTTAATCCTTTCCAAGCACAGTTGCTGTTGCAGAAGCTTTATCATACAAGAAATGTGCATCTGTCAGGGAGTTTGAGAATATTTTCCCCTTAAGTTCACCTTATTTCATAGCACAGTCCTGAAATGCTGACCAGCTTCTAAGTAGGCAATGAAACTTCTGAAAATATTTCTTGACATGTGACAAAGCTCATCTTGAAATATGAACTCATCTTTGAAAATTTCCTTTTGATTCTTGCAATTACAGTGTACTTTCTAATATTTTCTCTTCCACAGTTAATTCTCCAGATAACTGTGTCAGGATCAATTTAACATAATGTTCAGAATTTGATTCTGCAAAAAACATGGAAATTTTTTTTTCCCAAGACACATGCACTTTCTTGATGTGCGACATCCCACTGAATTCTAATACATGATACAGCCAACAGATAGCAGTCAAACACAACTACTTATCAAATTTTTGTATGTTAAATGTTGCAGGGATATTTACTATTACTACATTCTATTGCATTAGGTGAAGCAGCAATACTGAATATTCACTCACACTGGTTTCAAGTCTTTGGCATACAAATGCTTGCGCTCCATATGCACGATACCATTCCCAAGGAAGATTTTGGAACTGTGTGTGTAGCGTTTCTGAAAACCCTTCTTGCACTGACCTACAGTGTCTGCAAAGACACTCACAATATCTCCACAGTGAACATCTGAAATTATAAGTGCAACATTTCACTACATTACGCTGCAGGTAACAGATCAAAATGTTAGATAACACCAAATTGTGAGTTCAGTTGTAGCTTCACTGTTAAATCTTTTTCTTAAGGAACAGAGGGCCCATGCTTAACACACATAATTGTAACATATAAAGTCTGGCAAATAACTGGAATGAGTGGTTTTTCACGAGAGTGACAGAGTCCCTGCATATGTATTTTGACATAATATTCACATCCCACCTCTAACGTGCCTGAAAACATGGCTCAAAGCTGTAAGATTTGAGGTTTTTATGGTGATGACTATGAACATTACCGTATACCAGGATATGACAATATGTCGTCCGGTAGATGCACACTAGTGTTTCAGAGGAACCTCCTGCTCCCATCACCTACCCTCACAACAAGACAGGAAGTTCATGTAAAGCTTTGGTAACCCTCTACACAACTATGCAGCATTACATCCCAAAATACAATAATTTTCAGTGTTTAAGACTACCTGAAAGTTCTTTTCATTATTACCACACTGTTCTGAATATCAAGTGTTTCAGAATGAAACTACAGTTGAATCCTGTTATAACATTGGTCTACACAGCCCCTTGTCTATAGTGTCATGTATTCTGTGGTATGAACTAATACTTCACTGTTAACCAAATAAATAATCTTCTGGGTTATAACAACACTCATTTATTATGACACAAAATATTCATTTCCTTTCATGATGTTAAAACCAAGTTTGACTGCATCTAGTTTTGTAAATATAAAACCACTACACAGTGCTACATCAGGGTTGTCTTAACAATGACATGTGTTTTGGCCTAACGCATTTAAACAAAAGTGCCGTGCAAATATGTACATTGACAAGACAACTGCTCGTCTGGAAAGAGACATGGTCCTTACTCATAAATTAGCTATGTTATCTCTTCTGATATTTTAAGGTACAGTGTGCTGATAATGCATTCTTTTGATATACAAAAACAGATCAGGCTGATTTTTGTCTTCTATTCTAACATTCACACTGTCATTGATATTGATATTGGTCTCGCAAATTGACACTTCGTTGCTGGGTCATACTGGAAAACTCAAGTCTTTCCTACCAACTTTGGACCAGCTTTGAATTTGTCAGACAGATGGATCTTTCTTTGCCTGAAACGTTTTCCCTGCTGCCATGGAATCACTTAATCCACAGCACACTGTTCTAAATTTTCTATAACATTCTGTAAAGGTCTCAGTAAAAACTTGATGTTAACACTATATTCTAGTAACTTCTTGCTCATGTTTCTAAGTAGTAAGCACAACTCTGTGTCATTAAAACACCATTTTCTGATACTCCATGCAATAAACTTATTTTCTATGAAATGTGGACTAATCACTTTCTGACTACTAAAGGTACTGGACTGGAATAAACTGTACAAACAGAACAAGTTTTTTTTTTAAGTACCACCACATAGTGGAAGATACTTACATTATGTAAAGATGTATGACCTTAGAGGGCATAGAACATCAAATAATATGACATGATTATGTACAGTGAAGTAGAAAAGGCAGATGAGTCAGACACTCCTCCCATCAAGACAGTATCAGGAGTTCCTTTTGTGGCTTCACTTTTTACAAAACTCAAATATAGTTCGGTTGCACATTACAAATGTTAATGATACCTTGCATATTCTCCTCACTGTGACCTTTTACAATTCTACCAGAGTAAAAAGTAAAAGTAGATGGCACCTTTTGGCATGCCCATTATTCCTGGAGCAAACACATGAGCTCCTCTTAATACAGCTGCACCACAGGTTGCATCAACAATAATTTCTCCTCCTTGTGGCCTTAAATCAGTTTCATCCAAGCTGCCTATTATAACAGTATCTGGTAACTTCGGATGTACTGTCACATTGAAAACTGCCAGGGACCTTCCTTGAGTTGCTGCTTGCTGTCAATATTTATAGGTTGTGTTTATGAAGACAGGCAACAATAAGTACATGAAGTAAATATAATTCATCGAAATCTGTACAGTTGATAGTTGTGAAGATATGTAAGATTAAGGAAGTCACGATTTTAAAAATAAATGCATTTCAGTACAATGTCTGCAGAAAAGATCTATATCAAACCTTAAGGAGGTGACCTGCAATTAGCTCACAAACTTCCTGTGCAGTGGTCACAAGTGTATTCACCCGGAAAGTTGTAAACTTTGGTGCCGTACTTAACCATGACAGAAGATTTTCTATTAGAGACCCATTGTACTCTTCCTAATAAACAAAATGTTCACACAGTTATTTAAAAGCTGCAATTGTGTAAGTAAAACAGAACACTGTGCACTTACGTACGGCAAACTCCGGTCTTACATCTACACATAACCTATACTTCATTCATACTCACCGAACTTTCTGGTAATTCCTGCTTTAAAAACAATTCAACTTCCAAATTATTGATAAATCGTGCCATTGTGGTTTATATCTGAAACAAAATGCATGCTTCTTATCTATGTACACAAATATGACAACAGGTGAACTGTTGCACTAATCTCGAATTGTCCATGCCACGGCCCTCAGATTACAGCATTATTGTCGTCACAGATCATCTAGTATAGCACTGGTCTACCACTCTGATCCATGGTATTGGTCGACCACACTTCATCAGTGTGCCGCACAGATTATATATATAGGTGTGCCGTGACAGTGGAATTAACCGTTGTGGGCCGTGGTCGGATGCTAGACGATGTGTGGTCGGTTGTTCCCGCACGTAAGAAGCTCACCTCAACTTGACCAACCAGTCCACAGATACTTTGATACAGTCTTTGTTTGCCGTTTAGACTTTGTCACTGACACAGTCAATGCTCACGTACGTCAGCCATTCGAGACAGACTTCGGTTATTGTGTTGGCTACTTCTCTGGCGTAGTCGGTGAAGCCAGCCTTGAAACACCCATTCACCGCCTTAGGTGCCATTCCAGACGGACATACGTTAGCTTGTTGGCTATCTATTAAGGTCGGTGGAGCCCAGTCACCACATACGCACACTCCTTAAATCTGTCAGTCGAGACGGACTCCGCTTCTTTAATGTCTTCTGTTACAGTGTTCTCCTTTTCGACCGAACCAGCCAATTGAGACGGACTTAAGGCTATACCTCTGTTACATTCGGCGTCAGTCGAGACTTACGTCACCGTTTAGGCTATCTTTCTGTTACGGTCAGTGCTTTCCGTTTCACCCGACCAATCAATCGAGAAGGACTTTGGTTATCATTTAGGCTACATCCCTCTAACAGTCGGCGCCCTTCACTTGGACTCTCGTTTCTGTACACCCCCTACATAGCAACGTCTCTAACGGTTATCGTTCTCACGATTACAATGCGCGCTCCAAATGCAGTAAAGACACCTAGAACACGTTGAGGTTTACCTCTGCACACAGTCTACTAGTAGGTGGAATATGAGTTCGGAGCTCTTAGCCGCGACCGTTGCCTCAACCCCTTCGCTATGTTCATATGTCGTCAACAAGGTCGACTGGATTCAGCGACACTTGCACCATCAACAACACACTCCCTCCGACACAGAGAGCACAACTAAATTCTTGCTCCGCACACCACCGCTGTATTAGCACATCCTTCGGTGCAGCCTTCAGCCACACTGATAATTTTTGTGTAGTGGTCGAGTAGTAGTAAATGGTCTGTGAGCAGTACTGCCACAGATTGTAACATATACTACAGTGGAGTCCAGGTTACTGCCACAGACTTCGCAACCAATATGTACGGTTCATAGAACGGAGGTGATCTGACCTTTGGCAGTAACTCTTCGTGACTGGCGTCACTGTTCTTCCATCTCTATCCCGGTTACAGTTTAACACACCCCAGGTAACGGTGCCCCCTCCCCCTCCAACTTAACGGTTCTTGTGGCCATTAGCACTAGTATGACAATACTAATATGACAGCAGTTGTGCCACTAGTATGGAAGTGATTGATATACGTAAACATGCCCAGTGATTGGAAACCTTGTGGAGGCCTCGTCATTGATGGTCACATAGCCAACGAAGAATTCAGAAAGCACAGAACAAAGGAAACCGCTTTAGGAATCTGTTTAAACATTCACTGCACTTCAGCCATGTTAAGGCATTGGCATACAATTCAGACCAGCGATGAATATTTGTATGTGCCATATTAAAAACAAATGAGTAATATTCTAAACCAATTTTTAAACTCAAAGCAACATAGATAAATGTATGTCATATATTGTGTCCATACAATATCGCAGGCACGCAGGCAAACTTATCATGGGGGGTGGGGGGCTGACAATGAGGGTATATGCAATTTATGATTTATTTTAAAAACTGTTATAAAAATCAACTGCATTTGTATACGTATTAATATAACTACCTGCTCCACAACTCATCTACTTTAATTCACAAGATCTAATCTTGTTACTCAAATTATTCATTCAATAATTCCTAGGTTTTTTATTTTAGTTTTCAAAATTCATATGTACTAGTCATCAGCTGAGACTGCTGGAAGGTAGTTCATTGTGAAACCACTGACATCATCACGTCAACAATTTTTTTTTTGAGGGGGAGGGTTGCAGCCTGTCAGCCCCCCACTGGAAATCCATCAACTTCTGTAAGCAAGAAGAACAAAGTACTTATTTGGCCTACCTCAGCCACTGTTAGGGACTTCCTTGAAAATTCATTGCTGGGACAAAACACATTCCATACACGTTCTGAATATCTATGCACTTGGTCAAGAATTAAGCGCAGTCTACAAAAAGAATGAAGTACTCTTTCAATCAACACTCTCTATGTGTGTTCCAAGTTTCATTGCAATCGAACAAGAATTAAGAGCACTTTATATGGACACAAAAGTACTTATTCACGCACATCTTGGTTCTTATTTTACAGATGTCTTGAAAACTTGTATCCCAGTCACTGTGCACATTCTCTCAAGTGCTGTAAGTTTGATTGTGATCAACATGCAAGGACACTTTACATGAAGACGAAAGTACTTATTTGCCAGTGTCTTGATTCCTATTAGAGGGATTTCTTGAAATATCACATGTGGACAGTACGTGCATTCCTTACCCATTTCCTAAGTTTTGTTAGGTTCAGTCAAGAATTAAAGATAGTTCACATGAAGAACAAAGTATTTGCCTGTATCTCAGCTCCTATTAGAGGGCTTTCTCAACGTCTTATCTGGGAGATCACACACATTCTGTACGTATACTACAAGTTTCATTTCAGTTGGTCAGGAATTAATGGCATTTTACATTCAACTGTACCTTGGATCATATTACAGGCATTTTCTTCAACTTCATGGGGATTTCTTGAACAATAATACCTGTTATTTTGGCTAATGCACATGTAGGAAAATAAAATTTCCACATCAGGAATTGCACTGCCTATGAATTTTTTTAAACCAGCCACAATACTTGCTTACTGCTTTCCAGTCTAGAGAAAATATGCTCAATGGCTCTCCTTTTATATGGGCTGTTTAGAAGTTTTGATACCCCACTCTGAATAGACCACAAGCACCAAGATTTTTTGGGGCATTTTGACCTTCGTGTCAACGTCATCCAAGCTGTCTGCATTTGAAACATAACATCTGAATACTTTATTTTTATCCAGAAATAAACTTATTCAAAATGTTGCCACTATCCTGTATGCTCATCATTTACAATTTAGTGTTATGAATCTGTAATGGAATTCAGGTTGAAAACACTGCTGATGCACCTTAATATAATATGAGAGGCACAACCTCATGGCATATGTGGGCAATCAACAAGGTGAGGAAGCAAGTATTTAACACAGCACACTGTAACTGTCTAACAGTTTTACTTCAGTTTCAATAATTTGAAGTATCCTATGCCCTAAATTCATACACATTTTGTAAACACATCACACTGCATATGTATGTACAGTTTTCACCCTGTGGAGTTATAATTATTGAACATGTGAACTGCATGGCTATTGCCTGAACTGCCACAGAACATACGCATCTGTAACTACATGCAGAGCTGGACACTATAAACAAGGCAGATGCTGCTGCAATGTTCCTTGGCAGGGGGGACCCAGCTGAAGAAAGTTGCATTTCTGTGACATCTTCAAAGGTGAGTGTATCCAGTCAAGCTACAATACTCCAAGTCTAAAAGTGAAAGGCTGAGCTGGAAAAAGATAAAAATGGCAAACTATGGGACAACAGAATCAGTACTTACAGAATGGTTCCAGCCAAGCAGACTTTTCACCTATCAGTTGTGCATGTAATGAAATAAGTCTTATGTTCAGGAATATGTCAGTGTCACTGAAGAAGGTACAATTTAAAATGTGTTCTGACAGTAACAATAAATCACTTAATGCAGAATTTATGTCACACAGTTCTTTTAGTAAAGTGAATGTCAGTTCCCATACACAATTAGAAAAAAATGACATCCTTATTAAGACATTTTCCCACTTAAAAAGCCAGACTTGTTGAATTTTTTCTGCAACAAAATAAGACACCCAATCCCTGAAAGCTGAAAAATACCCAAATCACAGAACACAATGCAGCAAATGGTAACTGGATACAAAACATACAACACTGCAAATCCAGAAACAAAAACTTTAACTAGAGAGAAGAAATGCTGACTATAAAGTATCTCACATCAGATGGCAACATATCTTCAATTACCTTTCAGGTCCAAGCAATAAAAAACAGTCATACGTGATGGTCTTGATTAGCCACTGGTTCATCTTTCATTATACACAGTGTGGTCCAAACAGTTTAGGACTGATCTTTTTAAAAATAAGAAACACATACTTTTTTTAAAAAAAAAAAAATAAGCTCCTTTGGCATATATACAGGCTTTTGTGCCATCGTACAGTTTCTGAAAAGCTGCTGAAAATTCCTCTTTTTGGACCTTCTGTAATTCATCAGTTACGGCTTCTTGGATCTCAGCAACATCCCCAAAGTGCGAGTCGTCTTAACTTCATTTTCAACTTGGGGAACAGAAAATAGCCTGGCAGAGATAAATCTGGTGAGGACGGGGGGTGATAATGGGTTAACATTTTTTTGGGTCAAAAATTGGCAAACGCAGCTTTGTAGGCGGGCGGATTATCATGCAACAAGAAAAAATCTCGAGAGCAGAACGTAGCTGGACGAACCCAATGAATGTGCTTCAGGAGGCGATCCATTAATCCTTATAAAATTCTGCATTTACTGTTTTTCCCTCTGGTACGAATTCTTTGTGCACTAGACCTTGAGAGTTGAAAAAAATTATCAACATGGTCTTGATGCAGGGACCTTCGGAATTTCAGTTTCTAGAATCCAAAGTACTATAGTCTTGGGGATGTTCAAAGATTCTGCTATCATTCTTGATGAGATTCAACAGTCATTTTTGACCAAATAAGCAACAGCAGCGTTTACCTCAGTTCAAGTCGATTTTGGACGGCCACCTCTCTAGTTATCTTCTACCAGCTCCCTTCCATCTCAAAATCGACAATACCACCTAAAAACGTTTGATTGGTTCACAGCCTCATTCCCATAAGCCTTTTGCACCAGTACTAGTTTTTCTGTCATCAACAGACCAGCTTTGAAGCAAAATTTTATGGCAACTCTGTTCATTTCCACCATCCGTGATGAATAAAGAACACGGACTTACAAGACAAGTTGTAACTCGTACACTGTTGAAGATAAACGAAACTCAGTGCGTAAACGGATGTTGGTTGATAGCACTTAGTGGGTTGGCCGATAGATCGCTCTAGTTCTGTTATTTTAAAAAAATCCGTCCTAAAACTTGTGTATCGCACTGTGTATGTGTGTTACAAATATGTATTAAGAACAAGTCTTATCAACATCCAATGCAATAAGCATTCAAAGGGCATTATTAAATGACTACTTCAGCTCTGCATATTACTTTATTAATTGGTTACATAAGAAACTACATTTGCATGTAACTTACATAACTATTGAGTCAAGACGCAGCTCAGTTCATTCTTCAGATACTGTTTTACAGGTTCTCACTTCATTACAACGAATAAATTACACAGGTACAATTGCACTGCAATACATATATATATGCAGTCAATTTAGCAAAGCAGTTGTATTTAGTCCTGGCGCATCCTTTTTCGCAATACCTGATAGCAGCTTTTTGATTTCAGCAATAGCTTTCCCAGGATTCAAGCCCTGTTGAATATAATTAAAGCACAACATAAAAAACAGAAACATACAACATACTATTTACACAATAACACCAACAAATGCATTAATGTTAAAAGTACACTTTTTATGCACAATCAGTTGTAACTCCAACATGTTTTGATCTGTCTTGATCATCCTCAAGGGTTAATGAACATCATTAAAGCACACATAAAAATACAGATGGGTTATTAAATACATTAAAATTTATGCTTAATATGTCTGCAGATATTATAAAATTCATTCATAGTAGTTTGTAGAATTGGTCCGTAAGATGCGAAGGCAATGTGCTGGCTACCAAAACATACACTTCACATCCTCGTGATATTAACCCCTGCAAATATCTATTAAACAAAATAACTAAAGAAATAACTTGTCTTAATGTCTTGCCACAGATCACAGCAGTCACATGAAACCTATCAGAACTGAATATATACACGAGAAAGGTTCCCTAAAATACAGAAGCACTAGGTATCCATACAAAAGCCGAGAAATGCAGTGTGCAGAACTTGCTACTACCACGGAGGTTCAGTACTATTTTAAAGCCAAAATACCAGAAGATGATTTTTGCCTACTTCCAAGCATCAAGCTCAATGGCAAGCTTTAATATTTGTCTTAAATACTTAACTTGAAACTTAGATGTGATTAACATTCTGGCCCCAAAGTTCAACATTTAAACTTTGGCTCACCCTTTATGCAAAGTGTGAATACTTTACAAACCAAAAAAGATAAAATCATTAAATACACCGCATTTTGTGGCCCAGCATGTCTCAAAAAATCCAGTAAGTATATATCTGTTGACTAAATATGTGAAATGTGGTCAATGGATGTTAGAAGTACTTTGGTGCTATATAGGGGAGAGGTGGAGGCTAAGGGTTAATGACCTTTACCTGTTTATGCTAGTAATAAGATTCGTACGATAAAAATTCACAGAAATGTTTAGAGAAAAATAAAATATCAGCTCCTCTACTTGTACACACGACTGTACAATACAGACCTTGGGACACGTTCGAGTGCAGTTCATTATGGTGTGACAACGAAACACAGAAAAGGGGTCTTTCAGCTTGCTCAGCCTCTCTTCTGTTGCTTCATCACGAGAGTCGATGATCCAACGATAAGCCTGAAAAATAAATTTCCATCCTTCTTTTGCCCAACTTATCATCCATTCTCAACTTTCTCATATAAATTTGCCCTTCAAAGAATTTATATTCATTAGAACATTATTTGATCGGAGGTTATTCATTAGTTCGTGGGACAGATTATATGACAAAAGCACAGTTCCAGGAGTGTACACACATTTGTCACACTTCATTACCAGGCAAAACTTTGGGGAGTTGCTGCCAATCCACTTCAATGAACTGTTATCAGCATTTCTTTACTATCACTATCTCATTAAACATTGTACTTTATGGGGTCAGTTTTCTTCTTCCTTGTACAGTAACTACCTCATTCACAAGCAGGACTTACCTGCATGAGAACTGCTGGTCCTAGATATTTATCTCCATTCCACCAGTAAGATGGACAAGATGTGCTACAGCATGCACAGAGGATGCACTCATACAGACCATCCTAAAACAACACATTCAAGAGGCCAATAAATGTAAGGCTTAAAAAGGTGACCATTCCGTGAACTACTTAATTGCATCACTGCCCATATAGCAGATTTTTGTGCAGACAGAGAATCTTCACATTAGAACTGTGTCACTGCTCGCTGCATAATAATCCAGTAAAATTAGATCTCATCTGCTTCGCAACAGAAGCCTGAAATCATGCAACCTTCAGGTTATTTATATTTTCTGGTAGTTTCATTTGGATGTTCCCAAGCACAAGAGCTGGTTTTGTGATAGCTTCTAATGCATGTTTACAAAAATATATTACAATTTTGCAGTAAAACCTCAATATCCTGAATTCAGGTAAAAGGATAATTCCGGATATCTGCAAGGTGTAAACCATGCACAGAAGCTACATTCTATATAAAACACCCACACAACAAAGGCTCATGCCTTCCACAGAATGGAGGATGCATTCCATTGAACGTGACATAAAGGTTTTCAGTCTCTTCACATTCACGGACTGGTAAAATGACACTTGGTCTGTTTCACATTATGCAATATACATAATTATCTACTAATTTTAGTATTACTAGAAAATTTCTGCACTGTTGCTGTTGTTATTTTATATTCTACAAATATATAACCTTAACAAAAATAACACACTCACAATGCATTATCACACTTCATTTCAGAACTCTAAAATATACATGTACAAAATTTATGTCCTGAATTGATATTAAACCTAACTGTACATGAAAAGGGGAATTTTAAATCCCCCCAGTTTTTCATAACTTATAGCCAGAGCTGAATTTGGGGATCCTCCACTCTGAAAACTAAGCAGAACTAATAAGCCTACTGTCCTATTCAACTGATTTCTAGTCCTGCATATCTATCAGTTTTATTCTTATGAAGAACTTGCTACTTATGTACACACGTGTCAACAAAAATCCATCGGCCTGAAATTTTCTAAGTCCCAAACCGGAAATGACGTGCGGTACAGTTGCCATCATAATTCGAGCCGTTTTACTTTCCCCATATTTGCGCATTCGTGCCGTTTCCGTGTCCTCCATTCATTGCCATCAATCACACCACGTATTTATTAACAGAAGACGACAATACATTTGTTTAATTTTAAATTAAAACATCAATTAAACTTCATTAACTTTCCCAGGCGTGAGGCTAGCTAGCTAGCTAGTCTCACGCCTGGGAAAGTTAATGAAGTTTAATTAATGTTTTAATTTCAAATTAAGCAAATGTATTGTCGTCTTCTGTTAATATATACGTGGTGTGATTGATTGTAATGAATGGAGGACACGGAAACGGCACGAATGCGCAAATATGGGGAAAGTAAAACGACTCGAATTATGATGGCAACTGTACCTCACATCATTTCCGGTTTGGGACTTAGAAAATTTCAGGCCGATGGATTTTTGTTGACATGAGTGTACATACTGTATATATGTTAAATTTGTCATGGGCTGGATGATTGCAGGTTCGAACCCCTGTTGGGGCAAGAGATCTGCTCTTCTCCATGCCAGCTCAGATTGGCCAAAGGGACAACCCACCATCTGATATAACGGGTACTGTGGGTTTTTCCTGAGGGTGAAGTGGCCAAGGTGTGGCACTGAACATCCACCACCAGCCAGCAATGAGTTTGAATGAGTGGAGCATACAGGTATACCTCTAACCACACTCCCCCCTTCCACAACACCATGTCAGTACATGCTGACTTATAAACCATACTTCATATATACTGAGAAAGGGTGTTTTATTATGTACTTAACCCCTTTGCACTGGAATTAAATGCCCATAGTGACTTGCAGATCAGAATAAACTGGGGCAGCATAAGTGTGTGTGTGGGTGTGAACACACAAACATATGAAATTCAGCATTTTGAGCAACACACTGCACATTACCTATATATAACATTCGTTGCAAAAGGGTTAGTATCACATTTTTCCTGCCTACTTCCAGTCATTCATTAGTTAATGCCTTGCAACCAAAAGCTAAAGAAAAGTCTGCACTGCTGCTACACTGTTATTTCACATTCCTTAAAAATTACACACTTTTCCAAAATATATTACCATGTACCATTTCAGGACCCTGCAATAAGTGTTCCTAGCGTTACTCTCATCTTACAAATGTGCTTGTGCAAATTACTGTATATAATTAAAAAGCATAATGTTGAGGTTGCCGTCCAGTAGCATAATGTTCACAACAAATTTCACAAAAACTGGAAATGTGGTTTAAAAATTGGAATGTGAACACACACAGACAACTAAGTCATGTCACAGGCATACCTGTATTTCCTTTTAAGAAAGAAAATGAGGCTAACTATGTAAAGCTTAATCAGCCGGTTTGCATACATCATCAGTTTTCTAAACTTTTAGGGTGATACAGCATTATGAAAAAATGAATATCTGTAATGAAGACAAAAATAAACCAACAAAATGCACAAATTAATTCTGGATTAATTTATTACTGAGCAATCACTCCAACATGTTTCGGCCCCTCAGTCGAAGCCATCATCAGGGAGTTCAAAATCCTTGATAGTTACAAAGCCATAGTATTGATCTGTTAGAATGAAGTTATGTATATGTGTTCGCGTCACTGTTAAAATGAAGTTATGTATATGTGTTCGCATCACGACGCGAACACATATACATAACAACATTCGAACAGATCAATACTATGGCTTTGTAACTATCAAGGATTTTGAACTCCCTGATGATGGCTTCGACTGAGGGGCTGAAACATGTTGGAGTGATTGATCAGTAATAAATTAATCCAGAATTAATTTGTGCATTTTGTTGGTTTATTTTTGTCTTCATTATTG
>Ga0209629_10001453_pt1 | contig 15026 bp, 6 predicted proteins | sample TergutCu122P5_FD_187286 | JGI IMG/M metagenome (GOLD analysis project Ga0209629, IMG submission 187286) | Cubitermes ugandensis P5 segment gut microbial communities from Kakamega Forest, Kenya - Cu122 P5 (SPAdes) (version 2) | ecosystem: Host-associated > Arthropoda: Insects > Digestive system >...
GCACTGTATGCAATGTATACACACTTCTTAATGTGACTAACTTTTGACTGTTTTTTTGAAGTCCTCAAGATGTCCTCCTCTTATTTGACGTACGTCTAAAGACCGACGGCACAATAAAAACAGGAAGGTGCACAAAATGGCATCAAATGGAAAGTCGTCATTTCTAATCCACAAAATAGCATTAAAGCAATTAAATCAAGCATAACTTCTGCACGTACTGCATGCCCAGCCCATCGCATCCATTTTGGTTTGATAACTGTCTCCATGCAGCGGAGGCCATCCTTGCGAAGAAAACAGTTTCTCAGCTAGTCAAGAAATTCCCCGCATTATCAGGAACCCGATGGTTAATTACCGCATTCACAATAGCCCGCCACCTGCACCAATCCTAGGCCACATGAACCCAGTCCACGCCCTCCCGTCCTATTTCTTTCAGAATAATGTTAGTATTATCTACTATTATCTATTATCTACTATTATCTATCTATTATTTATGCCCAGGTCTTTCAAGTGGTCTCTTCCCCACCACAACACCCTGGATGTTGGACTGATAACGTTGGTGACATCTGGTGATGATTACTAATTATGAAGCTCCTCATTAAGCATTTATCTCCAGTCTCCTGTCACTCCGTCTCTGACGGCAAGTTTACTCGCTTCACTACGTCGCAAGTTGTTTATTTCCTTATGGCTTATTCGACGACGCTGTCTGCCGCCTCACACATCGACGTTGAACGTACAGGCCTGACGTACTACGAGTAGCACAGATGTGGAACGGAGCCAACGTAGCCATACACGCGGTGGCATGCTGACGTGTCTCGATGATTGTGAAGATGGTCTGGAGTATCCTGTTGTATGTTTAATATTTTCTTCCTTCCGTTCTTTGAAAGAATCCTGAACACAGATTTACACTGCACTTCGTATTCAGGCCAGGCAAGTGGCCCTGACACACCGAGTTTTCGGGCCGGTGTGTGACCTCGCCACCTGCCTGCCGGCTGTTCAATTCTGTCGCACTGATATCTGTACATCTACATTCTGATGACACGGCGAGGCATGACGTCACGGCAGCGTGTCTTCTTCTTCAGGGCTGAACAGTCCAAGAAGAATATCGCTGGACTGTTTGACACTGGAAATGAAATACGATGCTTCGAAACGTCGGTGACTGTTTACTAGACACGGTATAACATCCCAGAAGACAATCTGACTTATTTGCTTCGCCTCTTTACTTCGAACAGTAGTGCGAAAACTTCAATAAAAGAGATTAAGTGGGAGAATCAGACAAGGGTGGAAGGGAGATGGCTCAGGGTGAGCACATGAAATGTGGATGGTTCTAATGTAATATGGCTTAAGAAGCAAGACAGGTGCGTACAGGGTTTTGGTGGGGACACCTGACGGAAAGAGACTACTTGGAAGATCTACGAGTGGATGGGAAGGTAATATTAAAGCATCTCTTCAAGAAACACAATGGAGGGTGGACTGGGCTGATCTACTCAGGGCAGCGACAAATGGCGGGCTGTTGTGAAAGCGGTAATGAACGTTCAGGTCTCTTTAAACGTGGGGAACTTGACTAGTTAAGCAACTGTTAGCTTCCAACAAAAACCTTGTCTCATGGACCTGACTGAGGCACAGAAATATAAATGACACGCATTTAGCACGCTGTGTGACCAAGTACCTTTCTCCTCACATGGACAGTTAACCTTTTTCACAGATGTTTATTACTGTCACTCGTACAGGAATTGACAAAGCGTCGTCATTAGGTCGGGCCAACAGTTCACACAACAGCACAAGTACACTAAGATGCACTAATTTCAAGTCCATAACGATTCACCGCAGAACTGTCCCACGATTCGACGGCACTTTACTGAATGAATGAATGATATATTTATTAACTGCAATTGGGTTGTCACCCGGTGGCAGTAGTACAGTACACATTTACACATAAACAATAACAGAACGACACAAAACAAACAATACATAGAACAACACAACAATTTGGGAGAGTGCGGGTTAAACGAATACATTTTGGAATACAATTTTGTAACCATTTCAGAACTGGTTACGTTTTCTAGAACTTCAAACTAGAAAAGGTAAACAATACTAACTCTAGTCCAGGTGTGTTCCTAATCGTTGCAACAAACTGCCCACGTATGTAGACATGAGAGTAGGTGCGCAGGTGTCGTTAGCTACATCCCTGTATAGAAAGTGATATAACATTTCTTGGTTAATATGTTGGTTATGTATAAAGATACTTACTGTATTCAGACGTAAAGGTAAAGCAATCGCTGTACAGGACCTGCGGGCTCCAGGGGGTCAAGGCTCCCAGATTTCATGAAAATCGGCACATGAAGGTGGTAAGTTTGTAATCCCTACGCACCGGTCACCTTTACCCCCAGATAATATTCCTTGTGCTCATTTCTGTTACAGGCTATGTCGGCCGCAGGGCCACAGTGCGGCCGAAAGGATTATATCTAAGAAAAATACATTGCAACGTAATTTTATTAAAACAAACATAAAGCACCGCTCTTTATAGCAATATCAGTTGGTTGTTAGGCGGGGAGAAGCACATAAACAATACAGTAACTCGGAAACTTTAAGTAACTTCCTACACAGGAATTTAGCTAACAACTGACAACGCCCATATAGCGACGTAGCTAACAACGCTTTAAACAGCTTCGTATACAGAGATGTAGCTAACAACGGTTTCAATAGCTTCGTACAGAGATGTTGCTAACAACGCTTTAAATAGCTTCCCAAATAGGGATGTAGCTAACAACGCTTTAAATAGTTTCCTGTACAGGCAAGTGGCTATCAACGCTTTAAATAGCTTCTTGTACAGACAAGTAGCTATCAACGCTTTAAATAGCTTCCTGTACAGGCAAGTTGATAACAAAGCTTTAAATAGCTTCCTACGCAAGGAAGTAGCTAACAACGCTTTAAATAGCTTCCTGTAGAATGAAGTAGCTATCAACACTTACAATAGCTTCCTGTACAGGGAAGTAGCCAACGACGCTTTAAATAGCTTCCTATACAGGGAAGTAGCTAACAGCGCTTATATAACTTCCTGTACAAGGTAGTAACTATCAGCGCTTTAAATAGCGTCCTATACGGGGAAGTAGCTAACAGCGCTTTAAATAGCTTCCTATTCAGGGAAGTAGCTAACAACGCTTTAAATAGCTTCCTATACAGGGATGCAGTTAACGTTTTAAATAGCTTCCTTACAGGGATGTAGCTAACAACGCTTTAAATAGCTTCCTTACAAGGTAGTAGCTATCAACGCTTTAAATAGCTTCCTATACAGGGATGCAGCTAACAACACTTTGCCCAGGCAGACATTATGACACAAAACGTTCCATTAAATTCCACTGCGCACAACCGAAGAAATCTCATTCCCTGCAGACACAGTTTTAACTGCCGAATCTTTACACACATTTCTATGCAAATTTTGACCTGATAACCGCCTGGTTGTTTTACGGCCGAAAAATGTCAATTCCTATATTAGCGGTAGCTACAGTAATACGGGGAGGGGGGGGGGTGCACAAATTTTCCAAAAATGTAACAGCTACGTCGAACTTTCACGGCGCCAGAAGGGTGATATGAAGCAAGTTCCATACTAAGGACACAGATATTAGGCGCCAAAGACAAACTACAGTCGCCACGGCGAGCTGGCGTCTGTGATTCGATCAACCCTGAAGTACTGAACAGTTGTGTAAACAATAACCTCTCTCTCTGTGTTGCAATTCACACAGCCGGATAACTTCCATGAAAATTGTATAGCCTACACTTAGCATTTCACATAGCCAAACGCAAGAAGCTGTCTCCGTTCGACCATCTGAAAGACATTACAACAGTGAACAGCTAGGGAAAACATTTTATCTAGCACAGCTCTGATACCCCAATCGGCTACAAAACCAACAGAGACAACAAATTCGACACAACACAGTTTATTTCATTCCCCTGTACGTTTTAGCCCTGCAGAGCCATCTTTTGAAAGAACAATAAATGCTGATGAAAATTACTGACGTCATGAACTTTCCCGTAACGCGAATTAAGAATTGATAAATCATGTATGAACGGCTTCAAGATTCAGACACCGGATGAAAGCGCATCAATAACACACTAGACAGCAGTCAATGACTCTAAAGCCAAAACCCGATCACATGCGACTCGCACTGTTTCTTTACAATTCAACTTAACATCACTACCCCAACCAAAAATAACTATTTATAAAACATTTGTAATCCAGGGCTTCAGTCTTCTTGGATGTGACACCGTGTCGCTGGGTAAGTAGTTCCCGACGTTTCGAAGGAACGTGTCCCTTCATCTTCAACGTTAATCAGTTAATCATCCCAGCAACACAGCGTCACATGCAAGACGATCCGAATCCGACGCTCTGGTCCCATTAATTTCTACGTTGGAAGGCGTCTTTGATTCAGCCTCCTTGCGAGTTGTGAATGAACTGGCCACTACAGGTCAAGAAATCGCAGTCAGGGCCGTATTTGCATTTGGCTTCTTTAAGTCTCGGATCTGTTTTAACCACAATTAAAGCTTTTCCAGCTTCAGTTGAACATAATTCCGAGCGCCGGCCCCACCCTTACTGCATCGGACCTTAGCAGGGGCTGCATGCGGCACCCGACCGACGCATGACGTCACATCGAGTTCATGAAGGGGAGGGGCAAGGCGGGGCTCGTAACGGACCATCGATTGAGACAGCGACGGAACAGAGCGACTGAGCGCCAGGGAGGGTAGGCACCGCCCTTTGAATAGATGGTGCAGGTAGCTGATCGGTGATCAACAAACAAACAACACTACCATCTTACAGTGCGGCTACAGGCACACCGAAGATAGCCTATATATATATGTTCTGAGACACAAGTCGAGAGAGACATTTTTGAACCGGAAGTGGTTATGCGTAACGAGAATGTGGCCTACAAGAACGTAACAGTGTGCCGTAAGGCCTCGAAACTGAGACAACTGGGAAAAATTTTGTAGAAGGTGAGGTGAAATTGGGGAGAAGGCATATACGAACAATGAGGACTGTAGATTAGTTACAGTGGGCCATGGACTACATGAAACACGGTGTGAGCATGTGCAGCTCATCGTATTTGACTCAACTACCTATCATCATCAATGCCGTGTACTGTCGGTGACTTCTGTATTGAGCCCGATCAAACAGCATGCGGGTGGCCCAGTTTTCAACCACCCCGTTTTGATATCTTAACTGAGTGCAAACCAAAATGAAAAACACGTCAGCACGACTGTCGCGCCTCTCCGAATTATATCTAACACTGCTAGGTACTGAGGAGGCTCTAGTACTGACAACGCCGGTCCGTCATTTTCAGCGGCTCGCATTTCGTGTAGAACGTCGCTACAAAAGGTACGCAATTGTTTTAAATGTTAACAGCCACAGCTGCGGGTTATGCTACCAAGCGAAACATCTGCTTGCAAACTGGTGGCTTAAACACTACGGGCTGGTGGAGCCGCGCACCCCACTTACCACCCCAGTCACGTTAGCACAGTACACGATGTGATGTATGCTGGCTTACACAAGGGAGTCAAATGCAGCAACTGAAGTGCTTCATTGTCATCTCTTGCCGAAGGAGTCACATTCGTGTTCTCTGCATTCACAAATGAATCGCTGTGCTGGTGATAATGATGAGCGCTGCCCCATACGCCTCAATTATTAAACACAGCAGAACCACACATGCAGACTTCAGTGTTCACCAGCACCGTTCTAAGAATCGCAGACACCACACGTTAAATGTATTAGTACCTAGTTACGAATAATACTGCAGAACATTCGAATGAACCGACGCACGTCTAACGAACACAACAAAGGCAATAGGGACGAGATGAGATCTCATGAGCAGCTGGGATGAGCTGCACTGAGCATGTTGCACGGGTGAAGGAGAGAGAACGTGCATAGAGGGTTTTGGTGGGAAAACCTGAGGGAAAGAGACCGTTTGGAACACCTGGGCGCATATGGGTGTATAATATAAACATGGATCTTCCAAGAAACAGGATGGCATGCGTGATCTGGCTCAGAACAGGGACAGGTGGCGGGCTCTTGACTAGGTAATGCACCTTCGGATTCGATGACATGCGGAGAATTTCTTGACTAGCTGAGGACCTGGTAGCTCCTCAAGCAGGACTGTGCTACTTGGAGTTAGTTAGATGTAACCTGCAAACAGTACATCAATACTGTCCGGTAAGATGTGACTCACCTTGCCGCATCATTCTTGCTGTACGGGCTGACTTATTCCTTACACCCGACACATATTCCACTTTCTCTTTCACGCACACTAATAAAAGCAAGGGATGCTAAACGCGCTGCAACATACTTGAAGCATCCGCCGTCTCTACGCACTGGCGACAGGCAACTGTCGTCATCAAGCAAACTATCTAACTTCTCTACACCTAACGCGCTCTGCACTCAACTGAACGCGCTGCTGGCGACCTGGGTGCTGAACACATGAATCAGTCTCTGTGGTAAGCCGTGACATGCGCAGTGGATGGTATATGATGTCACGGACCGGTGGTGGGGAGAAACATTGCTGAAGGTTGGACAAAGGTAAAGTAAGTCTTCACCGCTCTTTTGCGTATGAAACAAGTTTCATTACGTAATGCGCAATGAAAAGTTTATTAAGTATAACGCTCAGTTAAGTTTATTGGGAATGTGACGGCATGTACGCGACCAACGTGCCAAAGAAACATGCTGTGGGTGCCTGTGCATATTTCAGCACCACGCCGTGAGCACGAAAGGGGGAGGGGACGTAGAGAATATTGGCTGTAATTGTAATACCGCTGACTTCCAGTCAAGAGGTCGGCGGTTCGAACCTTGACTCAGGCTATCCTGAAGTTTCTTGTCAGACTCCTGGCAACTAAAGCTAGACAAGCTCGACTCCTTCCATATCCCTTGCGTCTATAGCCTAACCTACGGACACCACAGACCAAACATCACATACGATTCTTAACTTTGGCACTAGCTGAAGGAGGATGTTTAGCGTCACGGGCTGGCCATCTTACCTCGAGCAAGAAAACAATACCCACTCGATACGTTTCGTGGGCTCCATAGCCAGTATGAACACTGATTGGACAAATGGGATGTTATGGTCCACATGTTTGCATATTGGTAGCACTGTTGTATCTCTGATTTTGCCTGTTCTTTTGTAATCTTTCCGCAAAGTTCTCTTACTATTTCCCCATGCATGATATCCGACACAGAATGTTTTCGCCTCACACGGGCTATAAAAAAAAACTGCAGTACACGGGAGACAAAAAGGAACACCTGTATCTTCCACAGTGTAGATGCCTGTCTTATTATCAGTGTACTACCATATCACCAAAATTGGGGGTAAAAAGTATTTTCTTGTCCAGGTAATAGACCTTCCTAATATTTTAGTTGTAATAAATTACGTAATACCTGTCACCCACATCTGGATACAACATGAAGGCACCATGTTACTTGCTTCAAAATGCTAGGAAATAACCTAGCAACACAGAATCGCATCTTCAAATACCTGTATCCCACACCCCAGAGACATGCACTTACCTGAATGCTGATATACCGAGAATTTCATTCAACTAAAAAAAAAAATGCGCATTTAAACATCACATACCATATGTTTGGAGCAAGTTTCGTTTTCCCACAAGTGCTACAGCGGTATTTAACAGGCGATTTATTGCTTCTACACATCCTAGTTTATGCAAAATGAATGTATGAAGACAAGTCTGTGCGATGTAACACTGCGTCATGCAGCACATCCTTTGTGATGTTTCAAGGTTAGGAAGTACAGGAAGAAGGGATGCTTGGCCCTGAAGATGAAGGCATCACGATTCTTTGAAACATCACAGACTGCTCACCCCATGACAAAAGTGTCACATCCCAGAAGACCTGAATCTTCGGCAGCAATGTTGCGAGAACCTGAAATCTCACAAATGAAAGTCTGTTTAATTCTAGGGCTGTATATAGGAGCTTTGTGGAACTACAAAGCAGTGAAACGGCGTGGGTTTTTCAGCGCCTTCCCATCTTGCCCTACCAACCACGGATTCAACAAGGTCGAACACTTATCACAATGACGATTTCATAACTGATATTACGCTCGAATGAGACTAACAAATTTAGAGTGATTTCTCTTTTATTTCCTGCAGTATAGGAACTGAGTAGTGTACTTACAGAATTTCCCTTCAGCCATAATACCACACAAGTTCCTGTCTATCCAACACTTGCTAATTCAAAAATGGTGTTTAGGGAAGTTTCTGAGAACTGAAATTACACCCCACTGTCATTCTGTTACATGCATGATCAGCATGCTATCTCAGAGGCTGGAAAGTTCATATATACAAATAAACCTGCAACATCCAAAGCACACAGCACAACACAATTTGAAATACACTCTAAATTAGTACTGACCTTTTCAGTGTCAGTAACAAAAGGATGTTGAGAAAAAACAACTGAAAGACAATAACATTAAGTGAAATAAAAAAACAATACACTTGTTCCAGACACTCTAAAGACAGGCTACCACAGAATGAAGTCCTAAATTTTGGGTTTTCTGAATGTAATTACATCCAAGTCTTACTGTGAATCTATTGCAAGGTTAACATTTTAAAAGCAGGCACTCTTAGTGGGGTTCATGGTATGATACTGACACCACCGCTACAACACAGTTATGGAGATGGGTGAAGTAAAGGGCATTTCCACCTCTGCAAAAGAAACAACATGCACATTTCAAATTTCCATGGAGATAATTTATTACTGAACACAATCATCTCAGGATAGGGCACACACAAAATAAAAGCAAAATATTCAATGTAATTTATTACACAATTAGACAAATGATCAACTGAAGGGAGACACAACTCTGGGAGCAAAAATATCAATACATTATAATACTGAGGACATTGCATGATTTATGTTGGAAAACAGGCAAATACTGATTAAATGGTTACACTATTTTGGCACAGTCTGTAGTATAATGCTTACTATAAACAATGAAGGGAAGCCTACATGGCAGCGTAAGATCATAAAACAAACAAAAAACAAAAATTCTGGCCTAAGCGCAATGTCCTCATAATAATAATAAAAATATATAAATAAAAATAAATACAAAACACATGCTAAATTCTAGCACAGTTAAATACTTTTACCTTATCTGGTTTAATCTCATGGACAACAAAAGCAGACAGACATCATTCTAACTCAGGCTCTGTGCATTCGTGAGAATCAAGAAGAAATCAAGCTTTGATCATGATTTGCTGCTATCCACAGTAACAACATTTTGATGTAGCACGCAGTTACACTACTGGCAGCAGTAGCCATGTTGCCAACAGCACCCACTTATTCTGCTGGTACCAGCAGTCCTGTTGTCAATAGTGCACACTTACTCTATTGGTAGTAGTAGTAGTACTGTTGTTAATAGCAAGCATTTAATATATTGGCAGCAGCAGTCCTGTTGTCAACAGTGCACAATTACTCTATTGGTGGTAGTGGTAGTAGTAGTAGTAGTAGTAGTAGTCCTGTTGCCAATAGCAAGGATTGACTCTATGGCAGCAGCAAACCTGTTGTCAATAGCATGGCCTCTATTGGCAACAGCAGTCCTGTTGTCAATGACACAGATGTTTGCTTGTTACGCCAGTATTATTGATCATCCCTACATCTTGATAAATGCATAATTCAGATTTATAAATAATTTAACATTTCTCAATAACATATATACTACATCATAAATCCTACCAATTTCAAACAATGCATTCAAAATCTTAATTGCACTAATAACTTAGGAAGTTTTCGCCTTTGCCAGATCTAATAATTACTGGGCAAAAGTCTCAAGCCCAATGTTTTCCCACATTGTCATGGAGAACCAGCCTTCAGAGGGATTTGAGACCTTTGCTGTAATCTTATCTTACTGTGAAAATCAATACTTAATTACTGCTGGGCCTGTGAAATAAAAAATATGTTTCTGCCTCTCAAACCCATCTTTGGTAAAATACTATACATCCATATAAAACAATTATAACAGAGTAATAAAAAGCCCTCACTAAAACACATCCATGTCCCATGACAATATTTCCATTCCTTCTTCATGCTCTGGTGAGAGCAAAATACTACAAATTTTCAGAATACTTGAATAGCGCTTTAAGTACATCAACATCAAACTAGATTCCCAGGAAATATACAATGCATTCTCTTGGAGAAATTATGTGTTAGGTCCATAAATTTAAAGGTACAACATGTCAACTTTTCAAACCACTTTAAATTTAAAACTTTTTTTTTTAATACTGATCTGATGTTGCACTCACTTGCCCTTCAACCAATACAGAGAAGTGATCAGCACTGCATTCATTTGTTGTTATTCCAGGCACAGATTATTGTTAAACATCTATTAGTAATCAAATTGAAACACGTGTTCATTAGACCATCACATTATTCAAAAGTTTGTTCCCTAATACAGTAACACATGAACAACACAGTAATTTTATGGGGGGAAAGAAAAAATATATTTATATACTAAATGCCTTTTAAATATAATTTAAACTCTACAAATATAAATAAATACAAGTTTTATTGTACTATCTCAAATGACTAAGGAAATAATGTTGTAGGCTTTGCATGGACCAGACATATTGGGACATGATGCAACTAACTGTACAGCAAAAAGAACATGCAGCCCAACTGCTGTGATGCAAGGGCATTATGTAAGTTAGTTTTTGTCAACTGATTTTCAGTAATCTGTGATGTACGTTTTCTCCTTGTCATTCAAAGACTGCCTCTGCAACTGTGAAAATTAATTCAGACACACAAGCCAGAAGTGCATGCATATTGCAGCCTACAAAACAGACATCACACAACATTCACACATCAGATTATTTAATCAGCTGAAAAAAACTAAATGCTAGTGATGTTTCAGAACTCAATGTGCGATGACAACAGATACTGATGACTAGTTTTTGTCATTTGCTTAAAAAAGACCAACAAGATGCAATTTTCTTTATTTATTTGACAGTTCTATCCTCTACATGTTTCGAATAGGATAACTATTCATCATCAGGAGGCATTTACGGTATATGAAGCATATACTACTTCCCATGTGGTCCATCTTCAGGGGTCAGGGGGCAAGCATAACTTCCCAGAAAATCAAAAGCCTCTACTATGGAATACCTTTGGTGACAGCTTTGCTTGGATCAAAGAATTCCATAGCACTACCTTAACTTCCTCCACCATGTTGAAATTCTTCAACATGGTGGAGGAAGTTAAGGTAGTGCTACAGAGAAGTGAATCTTGTGGTTTTGGATTTTCACTACTGGGAACAGCTGGATTACCACCTGTAATTTATGACATCATAGAGAATTCTCCAGCAGCTGAGAGTGGAAAGGAAAGTGCACATTCCCAGAGTTGTTGCTATGGAATTCTTTGACCCAAGCGAAGATATCACCAAAGGTTTTCCATAGTAGGGGTCTTTGATCTTCTGGGATGTAATGCTTGACCCCTGACCCCTGAAGATGGATCACATGGTACATACCATATGCTGCATATACAGTAAATGCCTCCTGATGACGAATAGTTAGTCTAGTTGAACGAAGTAAAGGACAGAACTGTTGAATAAATTAAGAAAGAAAAGTGCATCTTGTTGGTCTTTATTAAGCAAGTATATCATGATGCACGGTCCAGAAAATGTGAAATTAGTTTTTGTCACTTTGCAATGAACACATAAAAGTTTTCACACTGACATACAGAAGTTAGTGGAGCAAGCAAGGACGGCTAAGAGGTCTGGTTGCAGCACTAAGCGGATCAACGAAGCAATCTGAAAGTGCAGCTGGCCGTGTAACATGGTCGGCAAGTAGATGATGCACAAACGAATGCATGAAGTTACAGTTTGCACGTAACACAGCAGAACGTTCACTGCAGTTCCATTCCATTAGATGGTGGGAGGCGCAGACTGCAGGAGGACTGCCACGTTGCTAATGCAGTGGGATCATGCTTGGGCTTCGAGCACCCGTTTGTTAGCATATGAGAACAGGAGCTGCATCTGGCCGGACACATCACCACCAAACACGTTGACGGAGATATGTTGGCATTGTGTTAGTCTTCAATGTTTCAGCACTGACAAGGAAAGGCCTGCTTCTATTCTAAAACACATAGCTACAAATAGTTATAGACTAAAATTGCTTACTATTTTTTGTTTAAAAAAAAAAGGACATAACAGGTAGCTTTTATAACACTTCATCACACACAGTGTACTGTAGTACAGTCTGTAACTCATAGGTAATGTAATGGTCTGGTTTCATCGGAAATTGAAACAAAAACACGAGTTGTCAGAGAATTCCGAAGAAATCAACCAAATGTTTAATCAGGTCACCATCAGTAGCCTAACAAACAAGTGATTATTCCTGCCTTCTGTTCAGTATTAATCACTCAGGTTTGTGAAATTCTCATCACAAATAACATTAACGAAGGTGTTTAAATTTATATATATATATATATATTATTATATATATATTTATATACGTTTCTTGTGTTAAAGCTAACAAGCTTTTTTTTTCTTCAGCTTGCTGGTTTCAAGTGTTCACACATAGCCCAACTTAAATGGCAGACACATCTTTGACTAATTACACCGGCTCCTGCAACAGTAACCAATGCCGTCCAAGTCGCTGTGTGACAAATGTCACCGACTGACACTAAACATGACAAAGAATAGGCCAGAAAACTTCCTCCAAGTCATGATAAAATCAGTCAGTTCCAAGTGTGTTATATACATGCAGCACAACGAACATATGTAGTCACTGGATGTGATCATGTAACAGGAAATTTGACTCCCAATGTTATTTCACATCACTATGTGATAAGTCACTATGACTAATAACATTATGCATGAAGATGCATTTGTCACTAACGACTAGATTTTGACAGTCAGCACTGTGTGGTAATCGTATAATGCTGGGGAAGTATCCCTATTTCGTGTGTGTGTGCGCGTGCGCGCGCGCGCACGCACGCACACACACACACATATATATGTATGTATGTATGTATGTATATTTGCAGATTTACTTCAGTATCCATTTCTGGTGTAAATCCACAAGCTGGGACCAGTGTTGTATATGAGAGAAGTTTGCTTGTACATGATACAATTACATACTTCTCTATCTATCTTCTATTTAAAATGTAATTACACTTTTTAAAATGTACACACATCTAAAAAGTTGCATTCATTTGCACATTTACAATAATGTATTTTATCATATATCTATGTGGATGATGTTGCTTTCACCTCCTTCGAACATGTTAAGGTTATACCTCATGTATGGTATTCTGAAAACACAGCTAAATAATATGATGCGCATTGTATCAACAACTGCGACAACAATTGAAACAACAATGACAACAACAAACACCCGTAAATATCTCCAGACTAACACAACAAACACACATTTTTACAACAAAAGGGAGGACAAATTTTATGTAACATTACGTACATCATATTTTGTTGCCGCTCCACATTACGAGCGACAGTAGGCCTCGGCAAAAATTCTTGCCATGCAAAAATGGAAGCTTAGAACCGTGCATGATACATAATAACAATCTCATTCTCTCTCTCTCGCTCTCTCTCTCTCACACATATATTCATACTTTTTTTTTTGTTACATCATCAGTGTGCTCAATGGTTTGTCCAAATGGGCACCAAATTCACATGACGCTATGCGATACATTCTGCCCCTTTCATTAACATCGTATACAGCTTCATACAATATGTTACTTACATAATGGACAATATTCTAGGAGCATACTTTATAACAGATTCTGAGATATCACTGTGCCTTCAGTGATCTGACCAGACATTTAATCTCATTAAGTACGCAATTGTACTATGACAATTTTGTTTTTGGCCGGCTGGCCAGTCGAAATACTGACCGCAATACTACCATGAATTAAGTTGCTCAACTCAATTCAGTGTCCTTGGGAGATGCATCAACAGAAATATCATTATTCAAAAAACAGTTTCTTTATAACAGATGTCTTATGCAGAGGACTTCTGAACTGTTTATAAATTATGGTTATACATACACTTACTGTTCATCTAACTGGTTTACATATATATAAAATGCTTACAATGAATGCACTAAATCTGACATAAACACTGCAGTACACACTCAAGGGTTAGACGTGGGTTTTTGGCTTTAGAGGAAACTGTTGAGACATAACAACATTCTATGCTACAATTAGTTCTAACCTAGGGTATTAGGCAGCCATTGTATTTACAGGCATTAGGCAGCCATGTTGTCATGGTGACATTAATGTTTCACATGTAGGCAGCCATCTCACTTCAGCAGCTGTGCGCTTGTTGCCATGGCAATTAATAGTTAGGCAGTAGTCATGGGAACACGCCACCACTACTGTGAGAGCTAGTGACTGGTGAAGTTAGGACCAAATGACTGCACTAGCACTTGGCTCCTTTAGGCTGTGGTTTTATCTGCCTGATACCGTCCTGGGTTGTAGTCAGGATTTACAAATGAAAAGCCCTTGAATTCTTCTTGGTTTATAGCACGAACGACATCTGCATTAACAGGCGTTAGCACTGGTTCTTCTTTTGTAAATTCAGCATCAAAGTTCATTGCATCCTTTTTACTTTTCTGTAATGACCAAAAGAAATGTATAATGTTGAAAAGCATTACTTCCTCTAATACGAGGGCTGTTCAAAAAGTATCGGACCTTAATATTTTCCGCCTAAACAAATCAAGCACGGGAAGTGTCCTTCACTGTGGATGTGGAGGGGACATTTATGCGCATGCGTGAAATTCTTCCCGCTTACAGATAGCGTCAGTCGCCGGCAGTCGGTCGATGATTGTGTACGTGTTGTGAGCGCTCGGCGGATTGTCAATTATTGCAAAATGACGGAACGAATTGAGCAGCATTATTGCATTAAATTTTGCCAAAAGCTTGGCGATACTCAAGTTGAAACTATTCGAAAGATTCAACAGGCTTTCGGGGACGATGCCATGAGTATCACACGAATAAAAGAGTGGTACAACCGCTTCAA
>Ga0209629_10001456_pt1 | contig 15023 bp, 11 predicted proteins | sample TergutCu122P5_FD_187286 | JGI IMG/M metagenome (GOLD analysis project Ga0209629, IMG submission 187286) | Cubitermes ugandensis P5 segment gut microbial communities from Kakamega Forest, Kenya - Cu122 P5 (SPAdes) (version 2) | ecosystem: Host-associated > Arthropoda: Insects > Digestive system...
ACCTCGCCGCGAGCGACCTCCCCCGCCCCGACTACGACGCCGTGGTGATAGACGTCTCCTTCATCTCGCTCAAAACCATCCTCCCCGCCGTGTGGCCCTTCGTGCGCGCCAACGGCGGCATCCTCATCGCGCTCGTGAAACCGCAATTCGAAGCCGGCAAAACCGAAGTGGACAAAGGCCGAGGCGTAATCCGCGACCGCGCCCTCCAAGACGCCATCCTCGCCGACATCGCCGCCTTCGCGCAACGCGAACTCCCCGCCGCGCGCCAAATCGGCAGCATGGATTCCCCCATCACCGGCGCCGACGGCAACCGCGAATTTCTACTAGGGTTGAAAAAAGGGTAGCACGGGCATTCCCGCCCGTGCCGAAGCATCCCCAAAAATTCTACGGATATATCATTGTCACTCATTATATGACAATGAATTATTGTAACGTATTAAGTGACAATCCCCCAAATGCATTTTTCTCAAAAAAATGCAGACTTGGCAATCTGCGCCCCGCCGCCTTACATCCCCGCATGAAACGCCTCCCACGCCTCGCCCTCCTGCTTTCATTCGTGGTTTCGCTGACACTCGCCTTCGCCACCGGCGCGGCAGCGCCAACCGTGAACCGTAAACCGGGAACCGTGAACCACGATGGCAAAGCCATTGCCACCCCCGACCCGCTCGCCACCCTCCGCGCGGAACACCCGCGCCTGATTTTCACGCCGCAAGACTGGGCAGCGTTCGACCAGCGCGTGAAAAACCGCGCGCAAGACCCGCAATTCAACGCGCTCATGTCGCAACTCGAAAAAAATGCGCGCAAACTTCTCACGACGCCCCCGCTCACCCACAAAAAAATCGGACGCCGCCTGCTCGCCGTTTCGCGCGAGGCGTTCCGCCGCGTCACGACGCTCGCCATCGTTTATCGCGCCACGCACGACGAGGCTTTCGCGCGCCGCGCCGAAAAGGAAATGCTCACAGTCGCCGCGTTTACCGACTGGAACCCATCGCACTTTCTCGACGTCGGCGAGATGACCGCCGCGCTCGCGCTCGGCTATGACTGGTTCCACGAAAAACTCCCGCCTGAATCCCGCGACGCGATTCGCCGCGCGATTATCGAAAAAGGCATCACCCAGGGAATCGACCCGAAACTCCCACACAACGGCTGGCAAAAAAACGAAAACAATTGGAACCAAGTCTGCTGGGGCGGCCTCACGCTCGGCGCGCTCGCCATCGCCGAGGACGAGCCGCAACTCGCGCTCGACACACTCAAACGCGCGCGCGCCGGCATCGTCCACGGTCTCAAACCCTACGCTCCCGACGGCGTTTATCCCGAGGGGCCGGGTTACTGGAGCTACGGCACGAGTTACCAAGTGCTCATGATTGCCGCGCTCGAATCCGCGCTCGGCACGGATTGGGATTTGTCGCGCAGCCCCGGCTTCATGCAGAGCGCCGCCGCGCAATTCCAGCTCACGGGCCCGACCGGATACATGTTTAATTTTTCCGATTGCGGCCGCGTCCGTCTCTACGACCCCGTGCTGTTTTGGTTCGCCAAAAAACTCAACACACCCTCGCTGGCCGTGCCGCCGGATGCCAGCGCCGGCACAAATCGCTTCCAGCCACTCGTCGCCCTCTGGTGGCCGGAAAAAGGATTGCCCGCGACAAACGCCGCGCCGCCCGATTTGCCGCTCGCGTGGAAAGGCGAAGGCGTCAACCCCGTCGCCGTATTCCGCAGCTCGTGGACGGACCCGAACGCCATGTGGCTCGCCATCAAAGCTGGCGCGGCCAACGCCAATCACGGTCACATGGACGCAGGCTCGTTTATTTTCGAAGCCGACGGTGTGCGCTGGGCGATTGACCTCGGAATGCAGGATTACGAATCGCTCGAATCGAGAGGCATGAATATTTTCGGACGCACGCAAAACGCGCAGCGCTGGACGATTTTCCGCATGAACAATTTTTCGCACAACACGCTCACCATCGGCGGCCAGTTGCACCGCGTGGACGGGCGGGCGGAATTTAAAAATTTCTGGCACGGCGGAGTCGTGTTAGATGCCGACTGGACAGCCAACGGCGCGGAAGTTGATCTCTCGCCCGTATTTGCAGGGCAAGCCACAAAGGTGCAGCGCGAATTCAACTATAGACCGGAAACGCGCACCGTCACCATATACGACCACATTGAGGGAACCGCGCCCGGCGCTGAAATCCGCTGGGCAATGGTGACGAAAGCGCAAATCCAAATCAAAGATGGAGGGCATGAAGCATTGTTGCGCTTGAATGGGAAACAACTGCTCGTCAGGACTGGCGATTCGTATTGCGACGGGGCAAGAATTAAATGCGATTTTGAAGTTATTTCCGCCGATTCGCTAAAAAACGACTACGACGCGCCAAATCCCGACACGCGCATCCTGATTGTGCGCGCCAAGGCATCGACCGCCGGCAGGGCGGCAATTGTAGTGGCACTGAGCGCGGGCGGAGGCTCAGGCCTCCGATTCTGCCCGTGAAACGAAATAAGCAGGACAGTTTCAAAAACAGTGCAGTTTAGAACTGCAACCGAACAAGTGCCATTGTCACTCATTATATGACAATGGCATAATGCCTCAATTTCAGTTTTTTAAAATGCATTGGGAAAAGCGTAAGCACAACGGGCAGGCTCGGAGGCCTGCGCTACGCTACGCAAACCTCACCGCCAGCGCCGCGTGCAATTCGCGCACCAGCGTCTCCGTCGTCGGCCAGTCGATGCAGCCGTCGGTAATCGATACGCCGTATTTGAGTTTTTCGCGCGGCTGCGGAAAGGGCTGGTTGCCCGCGTGCAAATTGCTTTCGAGCATCGCGCCGATAATCGACGTGTCGCCCGCTGCGATTTGCCGCATCACGTCACGCAGCACTTCCGGCTGCTTCTCGTATTTTTTGCCCGAATTGTCGTGGCTGCAATCAATCATGACCACGCGCCGCAAGTTCGCCTTCGCGAGCGCCTGTTCGGCCTCGGCGACATGCGCCGCCGAGTAATTCGGGCCGTGCGAGCCGCCGCGCAACACCATGTGGCACCACGGATTGCCGCGCGTGACCACTGCCGACGCGCGCCCATCGCCATCGACACCCAAAAACGTCTGCGGCGACTCGGCGGCCTTGATGGCGTTGACGGCCGCCCCGGGCGAACCGTCGGTGCCGTTTTTGAAACCGAGCGGCATCGACAAACCCGACGCAAGCTGCCGGTGCGTTTGCGATTCGGTCGTGCGCGCGCCGATGGCCGACCAGCAAATCAGGTCGGCGATGTATTGCGGCGTAATCGGGTCGAGCAACTCCGTCGCCGTCGGCAAACCGAGACCGAGCACCTCGTGCAAAAATCCGCGCGCGATGCGCAGTCCCGCCGCGATGTCGTGCGAGCCGTCGAGATGCGGGTCCATAATCAAGCCCTTCCAGCCGACCGTGGTGCGCGGTTTTTCAAAATACACGCGCATCACGACGAGCACGCGGTCGGACACTTCGCGCGCCAGCGCCGCAAGACGCCGCGCGTAGTCGATGCTCGCCGCCGTGTCGTGAATGGAGCACGGCCCGACGATGAGCAGCAGGCGCTTGTCGTCGCCGGAAATGATTTTTTGAATCTCCCCGCGCGTGCGCGCCACAAATTCCACCTCCGCGCCGGTGCGCGGATACGCCAGCATGAGGGATGCCGGCGACGGTAGCGCGCGGAATTCGACAACATTAATATCTGAGGTTTTTTGCATGGACATGCCTAACATGAAGCGTTTCGCGCAGAGGAGACAAGCCCAGGCTTCGGACAGAAACGCGAATGACACACAGCGCGATTTCCAAATCTGGAAAAAAAGTTGGCCGGTCGCCTACCCCTAAGCGACCGGCCATTTGCTTTCTTAGTTACCCCAAAACTCCCGCTAGGCGGGAGAAGTGAAAAATCTATGGTGCAAAGAAAAGGGATTTCATGGCCCCGGTCAACAGGAATTTTGAAAAAAATATCGTCTGTGCTGTAACCTATTTAAAACAAACAGATTACGTTTATTTTTTCGGAAGTATTTTTTGAAAATAGTCGCGCAAGCAAAGCCGACAACACGAATCTGGAAAAAAAAGTGGCCGGTCGCCTACCCCTAAGCGACCGGCCTTTGCTTTCTTAGTTACCCCAAAACTCCCCGCTAGGCGGGGAGAAGTGAAAAGTGATGTGATGATGAGAATCATCGAGGCGCATCCCGTCAACTGCTTTTTAGCATAAAATACTACTTAACTAAAATTTTACAATTAGCCTTAAAATCGACTGCCACCCTCCTGTTTTCACGAATTGAACATTTTACTCTAGATTTTCAGAGGCAAACATGCATAGTTCGTTTGGTTTCTTCACCATCACTAATAACTACTACTATGAGCACTGAATCTTCATCCAATAACGGCAAAACCATTGCCATCATCAGCTACATCACCCTCATCGGGTGGATCATCGCCCTTATCATGCATATGGGCAATAAGACCAAACTCGGCGCGTTCCACGTCCGCCAAATGCTCGGCTTCATGATTTGCGGCATTATCTTCCAAATCGTGGTGGTTGTCCTCAGCATTATCTTGGCCGCGATCGGCAGCGCCCTTCTCGCCAAGATATTCGGCATTGTCGTCCTGGTCGTATGGATTGGCTTTTTGGTCCTTTGGGTTCTCGGCCTCATCAGCGCGATCAAAGGCGAAGAGAAACCCATGCCGGTCATCGGCGCCAAGATTCAAAGCATCCTCGGCGGCCTGTTCAACTAAGACTCGTCCGACTCTTGCTTTTCGAAAACCCGCTCTCACGAGCGGGTTTTTTTGTGTCTGCGACTGCGAGCGCGGGCGCAGGCGCACGCACAAACAAAAAACCGGCCCGATAAACGGGCCGGTTTTGCAAAGACAGAAGGCGGAAACGAAAGGCGAAAAGCGAAAAGCGAAGAATCGCGCGATGCACGCGCCCCGCCGCTTATTTGATTTCCTTGTGGAGCGTGTGACGCTTGAGGAAGGGATTGTATTTCTTCTTCTCAATGCGTTCGGTGACGGTCTTTTTGTTGCGCTTGGTGAGGTAGCGCGAGACAGGCTTGCCCTCTTTGCGGGCTTCGGTGCATTCGAGTATGACGACTTCTTGCATGGTATTCGGAAAAATTGATTGAGCGGGCGAGGAAACCATTGCCTTGCGCCAGCGCAACCATAATCTTCCATATCCGTAATGCCCGCCACGCCCGGCCACATTCTCGTCATTTGCACCGCCAACATCTGCCGCAGCCCGATGGCCGCCGCGCTGTTGCAGCACGCCTTGGACGCGGAGCCCGAACCGCTCAAGTCGCTCAAGGTCGTCTCCGCGGGCATCGCGGCGCACGAGGGCGAGACGGTTTCGGAAAACTCCGTCATCGCGCTCAAGAAAGTCGGCATCGACATCTCCGGCCACCGCGCCTGCGCGCTCACGCGCAAGATGGCCGACGACGCGCTCGTCATCCTCTGCATGACCGAATCGCACCGCGACGCGATTCTGATGAACGTCGACCCGCCGCCGAAACACCTGTATCTGTTCCGCGAGTTTCTCCCTGCCAAAGCCGGCCACGAAATCGCCGACCCGTTTGGCGCTTCGATAAAAGTCTACGAAACCAGCCGGGACGAAATGGTGGAGGCGATTCCATCGATTGTGGAGTTCTTGAAAAAGCTCACGGCGTAGCGCAAGCGCTACATCTGCCCCAAAATCTTCTCGCGCAGATGCGTGCTGCGCTCCTTCGACTCGGCGTTGCGCACGGCCATGCCGTAGGCCGCCGGCTCGCCCACGATGAACACTTTTTTCTTCCCGCGCGTAATCGCCGTGTAGAGCAGGTTGCGCTGGAGCATCATGAAATGCCCCTTGAGCAACAGCACCACCACCACGGGATATTCGCTGCCCTGCGATTTGTGGATGCTTATCGCATACGCAAGCGCGAGGTCGCCGGTTTCGCCGCGCTCGAAGTTGAGACGTTCGCCATCGAAATCTATCGTGAGCGCACCACTCTCCGCGTCGGCGGCGAGGATTGTGCCGATGTCACCGTTGAAAATGTTTTTGTCGTAGTTGTTGCGCAACTGGATGACTTTGTCGCCAGCGCGATATTCGCCGGAAATGGATTTCAGCCCGCGCGCGTGCGGGTTGAGCGCGGCTTGCAGTTGCGCGTTCAGGTTGGCGACGCCGGCGATGCCCTTGTGCATGGGCGCGAGCACCTGCACGTCGCGTATCGGGTCGAACCAGTCGAACGTGCGCGGAATAAATTCCGTGCATAGCGCGATTGTTTTCTTCAGGCAATCATCCGGCGAGTCCGCGATGACAAATGTGAGGTCGCCCCATTTCTGAATGCCAGAAAGCTCATGCGCGGAAGGCGGAAGCGAGGCGTCGCCGCTGTTGATTGCGTGCGCCGTGGTCACGATTTGGCTCTGGCCTTTCTGGCGGTGAATCACGTCGAGCCGCGTGACCGGAATATGCGGCTGCGCCGCACCCTCACCCCGCCCTTCGGGCACCCCTCTCCCAATGGGAGAGGGGCTGAGGGGTGAGGGTAGCGACGCAGTCGCTATGATGTCTTTCAAAACATTTCCCGCGCCGACGCTGGGGAGCTGGTCGGTGTCGCCGACGAGCAGCAGGTGCGCGCGCGAGGGTATCGCCTGAAAAAGCGCGGCGGCGAGGCGCGTGTCGAGCATCGAGGCTTCGTCGACAATGAGAAAATCGGTGTCGAGCGGCGAGTCTTCGTCGGCGGAGAAACCGCCAAAACCGCCGCCCTTTGCCGGATCGTATTTGAGCAGGCGGTGAATCGTGCTTGCGAAGCCACCGGTGGTTTCGGCGAGGCGTTGCGCGGCGCGTCCGGTCGGCGCGGCGAGATGCACGCGCACGCGCTTGGCTTTCAGGATTTCAACGAGGGCGCGGAGGCTGGCGGTTTTGCCAGTGCCGGGACCGCCGGTGAGAATGGAGACTTTCGAGCGCAGGGCGGCGAGGATGGCGGCGCGTTGTTTGTCGGCGAAAATGAAGTCGTTTTTTTTCTCCGCCCAGTCGACGGCGGGTTCGTGTTTGATGGGGGGCAGGGCGCTGGGGGCGCGGAGCAGGCGCGCGATGGCGGCGGCGATTTTTTGCTCGGCGCGGTCGAGGAAGGGGAGTTGCAGGAGCGCGCTGCCGGGGAGCGGCTGATTAGAGGGTAGGACAGGCATTCCTGCCTGTCCCGAAATTTGCGCAGACGAAGTTGAGGATTGGTGAGGATTGGGACAGGCAGGAATGCCTGTCCTACCCTCATGCGCGATGAGTTGCTTGGTCTCGACGAGGTGGACGATGCGGGCGGCCAGGAGGTCGGAGCGGGTTTCCAGGAGGTGCGCGGCGTAGTCGATTAGGTCGGGTTCGCGGATGGCGGTGTGGCCTTCGTCTTGCAATTCGTCCATCGCGTAGAGGAGGCCGGCGTCGAGGCGGGGGGGGGCGTCGTTGGCGAAACCGAGGTTGATGGCGATGCGGTCGGCAGTCTTGAAGCCGATGCCGTCGATTTCACGCGCCACGCGATACGGCTCCGTTTTCAAAATCTGCATCGCCTCGCCGCCGTAGCGGTCGATGAGCTTCACGCATTGCGAGGTCGTGACACCGTAGGTCTGGAGAAAAATGTGAATCTCGCGCAGCGCGCGCTGGTCATCCCACGCTTTTTTGATGTTGGCGGCGCGCACTTTGCCGATGCCGGGGATTTTGCGGAGCTTCGCCGATTCCTCGGAGAGCACGCGAAAGGTGTCGGTGCCGAGGGCGTCGACGATTTTGTTGGCGTAGACTTTGCCGATGCCGGGGACGAGGCCGGAGCCGAGATATTTGCGGATGCCGTAAACCGACGAGGGCAGCTCGGCCTTGAAGGACTCGACCTTGAACTGGTCGCCGTGCTGCGCGTGTTTTGTCCACTGGCCGGTGAGGTGGAGCGTTTCGCCGCATTGCGCGCCGGGGAGCGCGCCGACGATGGTGACTTTGTCGCCGCCGTCGTCGGGGCGGAACTCGGCGATGGTGTAGTGGTTTTCCTCGTTCAGAAAAATGATGCGCTCCAGCACGCCGGCGAGCGTGTCGGCGGCGGATGTGTTTGGGCGCGTTGGAGAATAATTGGCCACGATTGGAAAAATCGCACAAAGCCAATCGCAATTTCCCGCAAAAATCCAACGGCGAAATTTTCCCGCAGGGCACGGGCACGCTTACCCGACCCGCTTCACAAAATCCACAAACCCGCGCGCCTGCTCTTCGAGGCGCGTGATGAGGTCGGCGGATTTGAGCCTGCCGTTTTCGTCCAGCTCGTTGCCGATGTGCGGAATGAATACGCGCACCGGATAAATGAACGCGTTTCGATACCCGAAAATCATCTGAAGCTGCTCGACGGGCCGCAACGCCCCCCACATGCCCGCCGCCACGCCCGTAAACGCGACGGGCTTGCGCTCGAAGCTCTCGGGGAATTTCAGCATGTCGATGAAGTATTTCATCACGCCCGGAACGCTGCCGTTGTATTCGGGCGTGACAACGTGCAGCCCCTTCGCGTCGAGAACGCGTTGTGCGAAAGACGCAAACGCGGACGGTTTCGCCGCGTAGGACGAAGGCGAAAAAATTTCCGGCGGCAGCGTGGCGAGGTCGAGCAACTGCGCGGTCGCGCCCTGCTGTTTGTAGATTTCGAGAATTTGGGCGGCAACCTTGCGGCTGTTCGCGCCCGGGCGGTTTGTTCCAACGATGACTTCAATCATGATGGGATATTGTGTATCCAGATTTGCCCGAGTCCAAACTATCCTGCCCAGAGTCTATTGAAAAAGCTGTAAAATCGCGGATGGGAAAATGCCCAGTCCGATGATTAGGGCGCAGATGATGACAAGTGCGATGCCGACAGCGACAGGCACGGGGATTTTTCCGGCGGCAGATGCGCCGACCTCATCGCTTGCGTCGGTTTCGGCGGGCGGGTTCGTGACGAGCGCGGTTTTTAAAATGATGAGATAATAGTAAAGCGCGACCGCGCTCATCACGATTGCGAGCAGCACCAGCCAGCCCAACGGCGAGGCGAGGCCGCTCAAACTTAGCGCGGCGGCAAACACGTAGAACTTCCCAAAAAATCCCGCCAGCGGCGGTATGCCCGCGAGCGAAAGCACGCAGATAAAGAGCACAGCGGAAAGAAAGGGACTGCGTTTCCACAAACCCTCGAGGTCGCTGATACGCTGGCAGGACGCGGTGCGTCCGATGACGGCAAACACGCCGAAAATGCCAATCGTCGCCAGCCCGTAAGTGAACGCATAGTAGAAGAGCGGGGCTGGGCCTGCGCTGCGCATTGCCACCACGCCGATGAGCATCGCGCCCGCGTGCGCGATGGCCGAATACGCGATGAGGCGGCGGATGTTTGTTTGCGCCAGCGCAACGAGGTTGCCGAGGAGGATTGAAGCGGCGGAGATTAGGATGAGAACCATCACCCAGCCGGCGGGCGCGAGGGAGTCGAATGAGCCGGAGGCGTGGGCTAGGCCACCGTAGAGGAGGCGCGCGAAGAACGCGAAGCCGGCGAGTTTCGAGGCGGAGGCGATGAGCGCGCCGGCGGGGGCGGGGGCGCCTTGATACACGTCGGGTGCCCAAAAGTGAAACGGCGCAGCGGCGGCTTTGTAGCCGAACCCCACCAGCACCAGCACCAACGCGACGAGCATCAGCGGATCAAGCCCCTGCATCGCGAGCGGCATCTCGTTGCTCACGGCGTTATGGGCGAGCGTCTGTGCGATGTCGGAAAACGTCAGCGACCCCGTCAGCCCATAAATAAACGAAAAACCGAGCAGCATGAACGCCGCCGCCATGCCGCCGAAGAAAAAGTAAATCAGCCCCGCCTCAGCCGAGACGCGGCTGCTCTTGTCGAACCCCGCCATGATGTAGAGCGAAAAACTCGCAAGCTCGAAACCGAGAAACGCGACGAGCAAATTGTTCGACACCGCCATCAGCGAAAACCCCATCGTGGCGAGAAGCAGCACGGCGGTGTATTCGGCCGGATAGCTGCGAATCGTGGAGCGCGGCTTGCGAGTCGTGAACCGCGAAGCGTAGCCGGCGATAAGCGGAAGCGAGAGCGCGGAAAGAATGAAGACGCCAAAGCGCACCATAAAACCCAATTGGTCAGGTTTGAACATTCCATAAAACAGGGTCATCTCCTTGCGCACATCCTGTTCCGAAAAAGAACTGCTGAGTGTGGATATAGGACTAAACAGGGACAAATCAGCATTACCGAGCATCGCCCCAAACGCATGAGAAGAACTTAAAGCTGCCTGAAACGTCGCAACCGCAAGCGTGATAAGTCCGATAATAATGGCCGATGTGCTACGAGCACTATCACTCATGCGGCGGCCAAACACTATATCGAAGCCGAGCACAATGAGCAGGCCGACAGCCAGTGCGATTTCAGGAAGCAGGGCGTAGGCGAGTTCAGCGTAATTGATGGTGATTGAAGCGTTCATATTACATGCCCCCTTTCATTGCGGCTTGGAAGAGGGGCGATTGCAGGGCGGGTGTTATCCAATTCATGAGCAAGTCGGGCTTGATGCCGATAATGACCATCGGAGCGATGAGCATAAACGCACCGATTTTTTCAGGCCATGTAATCGGCGGCATATCGTGCGCGACCGCAGCGGTGTCGGTGTTGACATTGGCTTTGCCGAAGAACGCAACGTGTATTGCGCGAAGCGTGAACGCCGCCGCGATGAGCACGCCGCACGCGGCGACGAGCGTCCAGATGCGCGACGCCTGCCATGCGCCGACGAGAATGCTCAGTTCCGCCGGAAATCCGCTGAACCCGGGCATCCCCATCGAGGCCAGCCCCGCGAGCACGAAGACGACTGCGGCAAACGGCATCAATTTGTGCAGCGGCATCGCATTGAGGTCGGCGAGCTTCCGCGTGTGCGTGCGCTCGTAAACCATGCGTCCGACCACCGCGAAGAGCAGCCCCGCGATGATGCCGTGCGAAAACATTTGCAGCACCGCGCCGCCAAAGGCTTTCAAGTTTCCGGCAGCTAGGCCGAGGAGGACGAAGCCCATGTGGCTGACCGAGGAATAGCCGATGACGAATTTAAAATCTTCCTGCACGAGGGCGATGAGTCCTGCGTAGACGATGCCGATGACGGCGAGCCATCCGATGACGGGCGCGAAGGTGTGGTAGCCTTGGATGAAGAGGGGGATGGCGACGCGGAGGCATCCGTAGGCGCCGAGTTTCATGACGACACCCGCGAGCAACATTGAAGCCGCCGTAGGCGCGGCGACGTGTCCGGTCGGCGCCCAAGTGTGAAACGGAAACATACCCGCGAGCACCGCGAAGCCGGTGAACACGAGCGCAAACATGCCGAGTTGCTGCGCGTGCGTGAAATGCGTTGCAGCCTGCGCGAGATACGCGACCGAGAAGCTATGCGCGCCCGAGGCCGCGAACGCCCAAATCAACCCGGCCATGACAAGCGCGCTTCCCGCGAACGAGTAGAGCACGAGTTTCATCGCCCCGTATTCGCGATTGGTGGAACCCCATTTCGCGATGAGAAAATATTTCGGCACGATTGCGATTTCGTAGAACACGAAAAACACAAAAGCGTCTGCGCTCAAAAACACGCCGTAGACGCCGCCGATGAGCGCGAGGTAGAGCGCGAAAAACTCCCCCACCCTCTCCTCGATATTCCATGAGAAGAGGATGCCTGCGACGGATGCGATGCCGGTGAGCAGAACGAGTGTGAGGCTGATGCCGTCGGCGGCGAGATGGTAGCGGATGCCGAGTTGCGGAATCCACGAGATATCGGTGAGCGTTTGCAGCGAAGCGGTCGGCGTGAAGTTGAATGCGGCGACAGCAGTGACGCCGAGCGCGGCGAGCGCGAAGGCGAGCGCAACAACACGCGCGAGGCGCGCGCTACGCGCGCCCGCCAGCAGCGAGAGAAGCGCACCAGCAAAGGATAGATAAATAGTGAAAGGGAGAACGGTCATTAGAAGGTGAAACGTGAAATTGGTTAATTTTCTCTGCGATATGATTTCCGGCAATTAATGCCTAGTAGTCTATGCTGATTTCCTTGTTCATTTTCTTTTTGTAGAGCTCCTTGATTTTCCGCTTTTCGCCGAGTGTCAGTTTGTCCTTGTAGCCGCAGCCATCCAAAAACTTAAATACCGCATTGGAATCGGATAGATTTTCCAATTCCGCTTTCACGTCCGTCAGCGGGTTGTCGCCGAAAAATAGGTGCGTCAGGTTCGGCGGCGCGGTTAGAAAGCTCTCATAGAATGTTTGCAGCTTGTTTCCGGCTATATCGAGATGCCGCAATTCCGTCATGGATTGGAAGGAGGCGGGGAGGGTTTCCAATGCGTTGTTTGTCAGGGTTAGCGCGCGCAGGCCGGGCAATCGCAGGAGGGGGGTGGGGAACTCGGAGAATTGGTTGCCGCCGAGAAAGAGGCGGGTGACGCTTTCCAAGCCGCTGATTCCGGCGGGGAGCGTGGCGAGGTGGTTGGATGAGAGGTTGAGGTAATCGAGCGATTTGAGGTGGCCGATGGTTTCGGGGATGCGGGTGATTTTGTTTTTTTCCAGATAGAGTTCTTTCAGGTTTCGGAGGTGGGCAATTGCGTCGGGGATTTCGGTTATGTCGGATTCGCTGATGTAGAGTTTTTCGAGGGCGTGGAGTTTGAAAATGGCGGGGTCGATTTGTTTTAGTTTGGTTGTCTGGCAATTCAGGTTTTTGAGGTTTTGCAGGTTGGCGATTGTTTCGGGGAGGCGCGTTATGGGAGTGTGGCCGGCGCGCAGGTCGCGCAGGGTGCGGAGCGCGCCGATGAAGTCGGGGAGTTCGGGCAGCTTTGTCATGCTGACGCTTAGTTCTTCGAGGGGGAGGGTTGCAATTTCGGCGGGGAGCGCGGCGAGGGGGTTGGCGGCGATGTCGAGGCGTTTAAGTTTTTTGAGTTTGCCGATTTTGGCGGGGATTTCCGTGAGTTTGTTTTCGGAGAGGTCGAGGTCTTCGAGGTTTTCGAGGTCGAATATGAAATCGGGGAGTTGCTTGAGTTTGTTGCGGCCGAGGTTGAGGGTTTTGAGGTTTTTCAGGAGCGCGATAAAATCAGGGACTTCTTTCAGGCCCGCCCACCATGCTTGAAACTCCGTCACTTGGGACGGGTTTTGGAGAATTTTTTCCTTGTCGCGGAGGTGATACATGGCGGTGAGTGGCTGGTTTCGCGGTGGCAATGCGGTGGTTTATTTCAGCAAGTTACAGTGGTTTCCAATTCCCTCGAATTCGGGGGAATTAGCTTGGTTTCCAAACCCATCGAATTGCAGGCAGACTTGGCAGTCTGCGCTACGGAAACGGTTTTAAACCCCTCATATTTGTGGGGGTTAATACAGTCCGATTTTGTCGGATGACTACATGAGTATGTTGCGGTTATCGTTGGCATGGGTTAGGGCGCGTTATCGCATCGTGGCGAGTGTCGCCGCCCATTGGGCGACGAGCGGGTTGAAGAGGGCGGCGAGGAGCTGCGGGAAAATGCCGAGCACGAACATCAGCGCGATGGTCGGGACGAGCGGCGCGATTTCGCAGCGGGTCAGGTCGGTGACTTTCGGCGTCACGCCGGCGACGGGGCCGTGGAAGACGCGCTGCCAAAAGGTCAGGAGGAATAGCGCGGTGACGAGGAGGCCGAGCGTCGCGGCGGCGGCGAACCACGGGGCGAGTCCGAAGACGCCACGGAAAATGAGGAACTCGCCAACGAAGCCGTTGAGTCCGGGCAGGCCGAGCGAGGAGAACATCGCCACGCCGCACAAGCCCGCGAATATCGGCGCGACGGCGCGCAGGCCGCCGAAATCGTTTATGCCCCGCAAGCCGTTGGTGCGTTTTTCGAGGATGCCGATGCAGTAGAAGAGCGCGGCGGCAGAGAGGCCGTGATTGAACATTTGCAGGATTGTGCCGCTGAACGCCGACGAGACGGCGGCGGTGTTGGTGGTGCGTCCGGCCATGCTTGCGATGGCGAAGATGGCGAGCAGGCAGTAGCTGAGGTGGTTGATGGACGAATACGCTATCATGCGCTTGAGGTCGCGCTGGCGCAGCGCGGCAAACGCGCCGAGCACGATGCCAAGGAGCGCGAGCACCATCAGAGCGGGCGCAGCAGATTGGAGTTGCGCAGGGAAAATCGGCAGGAGTAGCCGCAGGAAACCGTAGACGCCCATTTTGGAGAGGATGGCGGTGAGCATCATGGATGCGCCTGTGGGGGCTTCCGCGTAGGCGGCGGGCAGCCATGTGTGGAAGGGGAAGAGGGGGACTTTTACGGCTAGGCCGAGGAGGACGCCGAGGAAGATGATAGTAGGCCATACTTGGCCTATTGTGGCGAGTTCTGTGGTTAATGTGCCATTTGCTGCTCGTTGTGCGAGTTCGGTGAAATTGAGCGTGCCGGTGGCGACGTAGAGCGCGGCGAAGCCGAGGAGCATGAACGCGCTGCCGCCCATCGTGTAGATGACGAATTGATATGCCGCGCGCGTGGCGTTGGCGGAGCCGCCCCACATTTTGATTAGGAAAAATGCGGGGAAGAGGCTGAGTTCCCAAAACAGGAACCATAAAAAGAAGTCCTGTGCGAGAAACACGCCGAGCGTCGCGCCTTGGAGCAGGAGCATGAGCACGGGATAGAGATTTGATTCGCGCGTGGCGGGCGTGGCACGCCACGAGGCGACGAGTGAGGTCGGGCCGATGATGCCGGTGAGGAGAACAAGCACGAGCGAGAGTCCGTCGAGGCCGAGGGTGTAGTGGAGGTTGAGCACGGTGAACCACGCATGTGATTCAGTGAGTTGCAGGCCGGGGGTGGCGGGGTTGAAACCATTCGGACAGAAGATGGCGGCGAGCGCGTAGACGAGCGTCGAGAGCGAAAAGATGAACGCACCGCTGCGCGAGAGTGCGTTGGGTTTGCGCGGATGGTGCAACGCGACAAGCAGCGCGCCGAGCCACGGCGTGAAAATAATGAGTGTGAGAAGCGGGAAGGAATTCACGAGGAATGCGGAATGCGGAATGAATGGAAAGAGGACGAAAAATTTTAAATGCGAAACGTGTCAGACCCATGTGGCGGGTCTTGCAATGGCA
>Ga0209629_10001457_pt1 | contig 15021 bp, 12 predicted proteins | sample TergutCu122P5_FD_187286 | JGI IMG/M metagenome (GOLD analysis project Ga0209629, IMG submission 187286) | Cubitermes ugandensis P5 segment gut microbial communities from Kakamega Forest, Kenya - Cu122 P5 (SPAdes) (version 2) | ecosystem: Host-associated > Arthropoda: Insects > Digestive system...
CCCCCCCCCCCAATGATTCAGTAGAAATATGCGGTATGTACATTAGAATTTGGTGTCCAGTTTTTTGAGGTCAGTCGTACTTGGGAGTACTGAAAGTACTTATAAAGATATTATTAAAATCGACGTCAAAGAAAAGGATACGGACTGGGTTCATGTAGGTCGAAGCTGTTGGTATGATTTTCTTAAACACGATAATGTACTTTCGGGTTGCGTAAAGGCGGGGAATTTTTTTGCCTAGGTGAACGATTATTAGGTTTTCATCAAGACTCCGCTACATGGAATTGATTGTGTAGATAGGAACATACATGACCCTTTTTTTAGCTGACAATACAGTTTGTCACTCCTGTCGGCAGGGCGCACGCGGTGGTGCAGTTGGTTGAGGCACTGCGCTACAAGCCGGAAGATCGCGGGTTCGATTTCTGATGGTGTCATTGGACATAATCCTTCCGACCGCATTATGGCCCCTGGGGTTGACTCAACCTCTAACAGAAATGAATACCAGGAATATTTCTTGGGGAGTAGCGGCGGCCGGTGCGTAGGGCTGACAATCTTACCACCTACATGTGCCGATTATCTTGAAATCTGGGAGCCTCAACCTTCTGGAACCCCCAGGGCCTGTCCAGACCTGTAATGGGATTGCTTTAATCCTGTCGGCTTGTTTGACGGAGTAACGTCACTCACCCGGCCGGCCTTCCACGCGTGCGACGAATATCGGCAGCACAAGTAACGCCCTTCTTCAGACAACTTAAGGATGCTGTACATGTTGTAAGCATTTCACCGTCACATTAAAGCGGCCCGTAGACCGTTAATATTATTGCATTAATATTACTGTCTTTAATATTGAGCAGTATGTTTATTACTAGACGGATCAGTATTATTATGCAACATTTCATTTTGTTCTTGGGTCACGACGAGAGAACATGATGAGTGATTCTGATGCTGCTTGTGTGTCCATTGCTTTAGTCCTGTGTTTAATAGACTAAAAGAATCGCCTCTGGGTCAAACAGCGGTAAAAACAAAGACCGCAATACACACGCTGAAAATCTCGTGAAAGAATTAATGTTCAGTGAAGCAAATGACTACAAAATGTTGTTTGTGCGATTCGACGGCCCATCGTGTGGTGGGATACTCGAGAGTGTTACCTCTACAGGCGCTAAATACAAGCGAGAAGCAGTCACTCGCGGTCAGCGTTTATCCATGACGCAACGCCATTTGGCCAATGGAAATAATTTTCCAGACCTGAAATTCATATGAGTTACAGTTCAATCAGCTGGAATTACTGTGCTGAAGACGTGATTAATGCTCGCCGGACAGATGGTGCCTGCATGAATATTGTGCAATACTGTCCGTAGACGACTCGATGTATTATGCAATCCTTCAATATTACCCCTAGAAGGTGAATAATAATGGGCAATATTCGCCTTAAGCATGTCTCAATGCTGAAGAAGAAACGTACCCAGCATGTCGTATTCCCTTCCTAGTTCACAGCGTGACCCTCTTACATTTCAGCACGTGTTCACTTCTTATCAGGTTTTGGGCTGTTGATTGCTTAGTCATGATTGTCAACATCATGCAGAATTCTGCGTATGACAGCAATAAACGAAACCCATTTTAGTGAACTTCACTGTAGCGGTCCGTACGGCAAATAAAACACCCACTCACGCAAACATATATTATTATTATTATTAACACAACTTTATTATTCGATGGCTGAAACACGTCGGAGGGACAGTGTTAATAAAGTGGTGTTAATAATAAATGTGTGCATTAGTCGGTTTTTTAATGTGAAACAGTTATATCAGTGCACGGAAATTAACAAGATACAGCGGTCTCTTTTAACCAAATGTGTGGGGGACTGCACAGAGAGCAACAAACAAGTGTGTAGGTGCCCTAAAATCTTATCAGTGGCACTAAAAATAAGAGGCGAAAGCGTCACATGTTTAGTTCAAGTAGCGCGCTTAGATAACGTTTTAGTACAATTGATATTCTCCTTCAATTTATTTGTCATGCAAAGACGTGAATCTGGATAAGCTACGCTAACTTCTGCTTTCACAGTATCAAATACCGTATTTCCCGGCCCATAAGACGCACCTTTTTCCCGAAAAATGTGACCTAAATTCGACCTGCATCTTATGCGCCGAGGGTAAGTATTATTTCCAAACCTATAAACACCCGTACATATATTATACAACATATTTATCGTGAGATAGTGAAAACAACCATGAAGATGATTTTAGTGGCAGTGACGACGATTTTCTGGGTTTCTATGAATAAATTATATTATGGTTGCTAATTTGGTATGTAACAATCCTGTTTTCTTCCAATAAATTACTAAAATTAAAATACATTCATCATTATCTTTTTCTAAAATCTTCAACGAAAAAATCACGGTGCGTCTTATGGGCCGGGAAATATGGTAATAACAATAATAATAAAATACAGCGCATGCGAAACGTAAAAACAAGAACCATACATGTAATTACAGGGGTAACTGGAACCATCACAAAATCATTTAGAAAATACCTGAGCAACATACAGAGAAGGTACGAAATCAAGGAACTATACAAAATTGCCATACTGTGCACTGCACACATACTTCGCAAAGTACTAAGGTAAATGTACAGAACGTTTACCGTCGGAAAGAACATTACTTGTACCATACACTGTAACTACAGAATAACTGCAACACCATATACTCTACAGATTTGGTTGTTGCAGGTATAGCACTGTAAATACCCTGCATAAAATTTGTATAATAATAATAATAATAATAATAAAAATTAGGTCAACCAGAAGAAAAGCTCTGCCTGTGTGTTACTACGCACTACGGCATGAAGACGTATGGAGGAGTGGAGGTATAGTGCATGCATTATTCGCCGCTGTATTAGATGTGATGGTTCGGTCACCTTCACGGTCCGGCCGGTTTATCCACTGGATAGAAGACTGGGTGGGTCACAGAGCCGATCTGAACGATGTAAAGAAGAAAAAATCTTTTAGCGATGCCGGGTATCAAACTCCGATTCCTCGGTTGTATCGTGGTTATTATACAGAGTGACCTATCCCGGCTGCGTAATAATGGCGACGGTGACGATTAGTATCGCTGTAAGTGGCAGGGATTCTCAACGGGATTATGTAGTGTAGTACGCACAGCCTGAACGCTAAAAACTGGGTTTCTCAAGGCACGACGGCTGTGACTGGTAAAACCCTGATGATCGAGGCAGCAGGGCCCTCTGAAACGTCGTTATACCAGACTATACGGCGTCACATCCAAGAAGACAGCAGTCTTCAACTTGAAGATGGTTGATTTACGCATATTTACACATATTTCGAGTTAACCCAATGGAACAGGGATAGCTCAGTTGGTATAGGCTACGGACTGCACAAACTAGCAGTCGTGGTTTGATCGCCGGCAGGTGCAAGAGCTTTTTCTCTAGTCCAACAGTCCAGACCGGGTCTGGGATCCTCCTATCCACCTAATCAGTGGGTGGATCGAATCCCGTTGGGGGACGAGATTTTCCGCACCCACCCAGACTGTCCTTGGGGCTCACCCAGTCTCCAGTACAATGGGTACCGGGTCATTCCCAGTGGGTAAAGCGACCGGGGCGTGGCGTTAACCACCCACCCCATCTAACGCCAAGGTTAAAGAAAGAGTAGAGCTGTACCTCTACTCCCCCTCTGCGCCTTCATGGCAGGTTGTAGGGTGAATTGTACTTTTACCTTTCCGGAGCCCTTTCAACGGGGTTAAAGTGGCCGGGGCGTGAAGTTGGCCAACTCCATCTAGTGCCAAGGATAAGAATGCTCGGAGCAATACCTACACTCCCCCATACATTTTCATGGCGTGGCATCTATTAAGCAGAGGAACAAGTTCCATGTCATTGAATGGATCGTACTCGGGACCTGTTTGTGAACATCTGCTGGACGTTTCGAAACAGTGTGACACTGATAATAAGCTCTGAAGGTTATGTTGGTGCAGTTTCCTTCATGGAAATGCGTCAGGCAAATGTGCCGTGAATAATATCTGCCTTCAGGTACATTGCGTCTGCAGATTCCGTCTTGCTCCTTGAATATCACCACAGCTCGTGGCAGCTCGACTGCGGCGACGGATAGACAAAATTTACTTCGTCGTCCACACAGATCAGCTGCAAAGTTACGCTTGCCGGTTCATTCCGTATATGAATTGCGTAACATTAAATCCACTGTAAATAACACGCCATTTCATACTTAAATTAATAACTATTTGAAGTCTGCAAAGATTTCCAGTGACGCCAAGTCCGACGACTGCGTTGTGAAAGCCGGGTAAACCATAGGTAGCACAGACAATTAGTTATCAATTTGCTATTGAAATAAGTTTGTTCACATCCGTATTGCAACCACAGTTTTTTTTAGCACGATGTTATTTAACACGCTGTTCCAAAATAATCGTCTACAAATGTTGAAGACTTCTTGGAATCATGCTTTTAAAAATTAATCATACGATCTTGGGACACGCTAAAAACGTTTTCTGCTATAACACAGAATGGCTAAACAAAATGTGCAGTGATTTGTATTAAATGTAGGTAACGTAGGTGGGAACAAGAAGTACTTGTGCAGGTGACAAGCGGAGTTCAAAGTATAGGTCTGCCGGGGCTTGGTGCTGGAAGCGCAGATAATGTTTGGGGGCTGGACCCGGTTTAGGCGATACCAATCAACGTACAACATTTCAGGCCTTCTCGGGCCGCTATTGTTTTGTTAATGAAACTTTATCAGTGGCTGCGTCCATCTTACGCTCGTGACACAGAACATTAACACCCAGCACACTGAGCGGTTGACAGTAGGTGTGAGCTGTCAGTGACCACACAGTTACTGTGGACCGAATGCACGTGCATGTAATATGGTGAGTTCAGAATTTAATGAAAGAGCGACCTTGTTGGGCACGGTCGGACTGCGAAATAAACACCACAACTGACTTTCTGGGGGATTTTGGTATCTGTCCCCACCCAGAAATAGTTCGAGATAACACCTGATATATTTGGCGTCCGATACACAAGTATACGCCAAAATAATGTATGTATCCAGAGCATCGTTAAATAATTTTTTTCAATGATTATAATCATAAATGCCAATAATTATTGGCATTTATGTATTAAAAAAACACGCATCCATTACACGAGAGTCATAGAAGACTTTAATTGATGGGGTGACTTACGGGGTATAAGAGAATGGGGCTCTTTAGTCATGTGTGGGCGACATGAAGGTTAACTTTGGGGCCGCGTCGGGTAAAATTTTGAAATTTCGGCACGTGGAGACCTCTGGTTGCCGATCCCAGTGACCGTCCGGTCAATGGCGTGGATCTGCTGCCGTTCGGTTGCTGGGTTTGTGGGTTCCAATTCCGCCGTGGAAATAGATGTCCGTCTCTAGTCAGTGTTGCGTGTTGTCAGGTACAGGTTTATGCATCGAGATCACTCGTACAGAGGAGTCCTACCGAATGTGGTGTGTCTGAGTGTGATCGTGAAGCCTCGACAACGAGGAGGCCCTGGTCCGCGAGGGACTCTTGCGCCATGGTCGGCGGGGGGAGGGGGGGAGACCTCTAGTTGACACGTTCCAACTGCTGCTCTTTTCCGCCCATCTAGTTAACTTACGGAACAAACTCGAGGCAAACTGTCCTACCACAAGAACATCTGTTCTCCTTACAGAGAAGAATGTACAATAGAGAGACTATATACAGAATGGACGAGGAAAGACAGAAGGGGGGATGGAGTGTTTCTTAGGAGTGAAAATTGAGAGGAATCAGAAGCTAAATGGACAGTGGAAGCTGTCCTTTTTTTTATGTAACGCGGATGTCATACGAGTGTGCTGTTGAACTGTACAGAAACAAAGCAAATGGAAAACTACATTTCTGAACAAAAAGACGTTCTATAATATGCCAGACGCCAGGCTGCCGACTCGTTGTAGTTGAGAGAGGCCTTCGCTCCTCTGGGATGTTAAGCGGCGGTGTTTGGTAATTGGTTACCGACGTTTCGGGATGGTCCCATATTCAAGAGTCAAGTTGCAGAACTGACCATACCGAAACGTCGGTAACCAACTACGAACCAATGCCGCGTAACAGCCCAGAACAGCAAGGCCCCATGATTTGTACTACCTGTGTGTCCGCACGCATGACGTAACACCATGTGGGCCTTTGTTCCTATTCGATTTTGTTCGGAAATGAACGTTGTGGTACATGCCAGCAAATAAAAAATCGCTTCTTTGAGTTCCCGTCTGCGTTCTGTTCCTTTCGTTTTCGGTATTGTCTAGGCTCGCCTTTATGCGAGTAGTTGATGGGATGGTATAAGTAACCATGGAATAAATAACCACCACATTCCTTGAACGTGGCTTATTGACGAGTGGGCGCATGCGAGCGGTCGTGGCCTATTGACGAGTGGGCGCAGGCGAGCGGTAGGGTGCTGGCCAGAAACCGTGGCTGGTTTGTAACAGAGGTAGATCGCACAAACTACGTAGGAACAATTAATAGAATAGCTATTTATTATGTAAGTGTGAACTCGGACATGGAGGAAAACTGTTTCTTTCAATTTCTTTGCACTGTGGGCCGAGAAAAACGCATCGAACGGTTGAATGTGGGACGAGCACCGTTGCCATTTGCTGGAGAACAAAGTGTTGGCCTTGCTGCCTAGGTACCGTATTTGACACTATTGCATTCCACCTGGAGCTTCAGTTGCTCACTGTAGCTGCAGTAAACAGTGGGTGCCTAGCACGATATGGCAGTGTAAGCAACGTTTCCACAATGGTGAGTCCTGGCTTGTTACCGCCGGACATCGGTTAACAAAATGATGGTAATAGGCCGTTGCGGTCCGCACAGCTGAGCACGGTGACAGCATACATTGAAGGTCGGGGTCCAAGATTAGCTGCAGCGGGTTGGAGAACTCAGTATCCAGCATGCCGTAGCTGGACTGATTTCCGACGTGAAATTATGTGCGTGAATATTCTTGTTTTTGAAGTAGGATAGATAACGAGGATGTTATCTGCTAAGATTATATTAGTGTCGGTGGTACATGAGTGAGGATGGGGCAGTGGCGGAATTGTCTTTTGTGCACCGCAAATCCCGTACGGAGTAGGCCTGGGAGGAAAGGCGTACCTCCGCGGTGAGAGGCAGTTGACGTAAACACCCCTTTTGTTAAATAATTTGTGAAGATATTTATTTCATTGCAGCACCGAGTACTTTTGTAATGAAAGCAGCAGTTAACGCATATAAATAGTTATGTTGTGTATGTCGTAGAGTTTTTAAAATTTAAAGGAAATTTTTCAATATAAAAAGGTAAAGGAGTCCCGTAACACGCCCGGTGTGGCCCAGAGAGTTCCAGGAGGTTTAGGCTCCCAGATTTCATGACATTCGGCGCATGAAAGCGGTGAGGTTATCAGCTTCACGCACCGGCCGCCTTTACCCCCGGGAATGTTCCTGGTACTCATTTTCACTAGGGACTGAGTGGACCCCGGGGCCATGGTACTGTAATGAATGAACGATTCATTGTAATTTGTAATTTTCTTGTAGTTATTATATTTAACTGGGTTTACTTTGGCCATTCGGTTTATGTAGTTTTGTTAGACATAAAGATAATAAATTGTTAAATTCCTTAGACTTAAACAGTTCATACACCTGTGAGCCTGGTAGCACACCTTATAGTTCGCTACCCTCTCAGGAATGTAATGACTAGCCAGCTTTACTTTATATATTCTTCTTTAACGGTTATTAACACACATTCGACGCCTAAATTTCTAGCTGGTAACTACGCATCTAGTACTGAAGATAAATTATTTTACAAGACACAGTGAATGATTGAAAGTTACGAGATTTTATTATGTTGATCACCGTCATCTGTCTGCAAGGTAAGCGTTATTAAACTGTGTGGTTTTAAAGTTAATGTCGAGTATTTTCGGATTTCGTTTCGATTATTTTATTTATAAATTCTAAATTTATTCGTTAGGGAATATATACAAAAGCAGGCTAATTATTCTAAAAGGTTAAAATACCCACTACATTTATTATTTGTATGAACTTTATACTTCCTTTTGTATAATCTGTTTATAATAGAATATATAGAAATTTACTTGTTGAAGAAATCAAGCGACTAAACTAGTTGTCCGTAAAGCCCGTAACGATATTAGTTTTGATTATCCTCAAGAGTATGAGGTGGTGGCAGCGCTACTTAGAAATCCTAGTTATTTCTATTAAAGTTATTGCTTATTAGATTAGCTTTGAAGGGAGTCCAGTCCTTGATCTGATAGGCGTTACAGTACGGTCGGAAGGAATATGTCACTGAAAAATCCAGTGACATCACCGGGAATCGATCCCGGGACCGTCCGACTAGTAGCGCAGCGCCTTAACCACTACGCTACCCCAGGCCCCAATTTCTTAATATAAATTAGGACAAGTTTCATAGGAGGACTTATGTTACTGGACGGAAAATACGCCACTCTACGGTACTATGATTCGACTGATTTGACAACAGACTTTTCTTTCACGAACCGTTACGTAATGTTACAGCGGCCAATTTAACCGTTTCTGTTTTCGCTGGCAAGCATTTGGCCACACAATCTGACAGTGATGTCACACCACAAATGCGTGGTCCACACAGTATGAAAAACTCTTTAAGTCACGGTTTCCAAACTACATTTTGAGACATGATAAAGACGGCCTACAAGTTCTGATCTGGGGCCTTGGAGCTCACCCGGCCTCCTATCCAGTGGATACTGGGTAGATATTAACCCGGGATAAAGCGGCCGGAGTCAGAAGATGACTGTTCACCTTCAGGTCACAAATGCTGAGCGTTGTGTCCATAATTGGCCGAACAGTAAATAAATGCATATGAAGAGGTTTATTATTTCTTGAGACATTTCTTTCTTCCATACGTGAAGGACCTCACCGGGGACTTGTAGGCTTTCTCACGGCACTATGTTTAACATAAACGAAATTTCTATATTCTTTTCACTCTTAAGAGCTCGGTAAGTTTTCGCGCGGGTTTCAGAAAGGACAGAGAATTTCTTGATCAGGCGAAAAAGCGTTAAGGTGTCGAGAGGTATTCTGCGGAATACAGTTAGCTGTTTAAATACAGAACGAAACAAGGGAGTCTAGCAACACATATTAGGCTATAGCTAAACGTACTCAAGCCGCCGGAAATTGGTATTATATAAACGAGAGTCAATAAACGTCAGTAACAGGGAATGGTATAAACAGTAATAAGTAATACGAATAAGGAATTCGCCTCAACTAGCATTCAAACTAAAACGAGTATAAATGTATTTTCCGAAACGACACGTCAGTGCACATAAGATCGATGCCTGGAAGTGGGAAATATGTAGCGTAACTGTCATGTCAACAGAGCTTCGTAATCATACGACACCACAATTTCGCTCACTGAAAGCAATAGTGACACAATCCAAAAATTGCCCAATTGGATTCAATACTACGATTGAGCTCAAATATATAACAACTACATTTGACAATAAGGGCATTCAGCAGGGTATGTTTGAACTAACAAGTGTTCCGGTATTGTCGGATATATTTGTTATATGTTTGAGCTCAATCGTAGTATTAACTCCAAATGACAGTTTTTGAGTTGTGCCAATGTTGCATTCCGTGAGCGATTTTATGCTGCTATATTCTCCGCAGTTCGGCACAATTAACACTTGCTGCGGAGCTTCGGACAGTATTGTCTAAGCACGAACTTTCGAATGAAAGGTATCTGTGGGCCTATCCGCGGTCAGCGGGAGGCACAGAAGTGTTCGGCAAACACGACCTGAATATGGGATGGACTCATTATTAAAGTTAAAAGATGAATACTACGATCAAGAACGTGGATGAAATGTAAATGACCGTCATAGGTTTGCGCAGATCCGGCCGGTAAAAGTTCCACAGAAACTTCGGTAAGGCCTTGAACTCGGAATACTACAGTCGATGAGACCTTGTAACACGGGACTCGGGGATGAACAGGCATCAGACTGGAAACGTGATGGGTCTCAGACGGAAATAATGAATACATGCGATGTGTTATCTTTGTTGTCACTGGTGTCATTATTGCATGTGTGTGACCTGAGTCATGTCATGCGCGTAAAGGTGATGAGTGCATTTTCCAACTCTGTTGTCAGGATGCTGCACAAAACTGCATGATGAGGAACTTCGTAATTTATACTGTTTACCTGTTAGTGGTGGGGCGATAGAATCGGGGATGTAATGGACGGTGTATGTAGCACGCGTGGAGGGGTTCAGAAATACAGTACTTGGTATGTCGCCCATAGACAGGAACATGGATTCAGAGTATCCGAAAACAGGGCGCTGTTTTGAATATATGACGCGGGAAGTAACAGGAGGCTAGACAGTGTGCATAATGAGGAGCTTCATAATTTAGTGGGTGATCAAATAAAAGATATGAGTGTCAGGTCATGTAGCACGCATGGAGACTGAGATATTCCTGGGCCCTCTCGCAGGAGGTAGGAAGTTAACAGGAGGGCGAAAAGAACTGCTAAATGCGGAACATCACAATTCGTACACTTCGGAAAACAGGCCTGTTACTAGCGTTGATCATATCAAGGAGGTCGAGATGGGTGAGGCATGGAGTACGCCGTCACATTCTGGCGGTCCCAGGCTCAAATCTTTGTCTCCACAAGGATTAACTGCTCTTTTGGTGGTTCTCCTGAGGCAGTTGCCGGGATAGCTAGAAATGTATTACAACACTACTGCGTCTTTTCACATCCCTTTTCAATTAATTATTTAATACCCAATCAGTCGCAGCTGTTGCTGATGACGATGATGGCAGAACGAATTTGCATGTCGCATCGTACTTCACGAACAGAAGTTTTGGTCGCAGCTTTTCTAACTGGGCAAGAGTAATGATAAATTGAATCCATTCTTGCTCATTACTCACCTGGCTGAGGAAACGCAATTAGCAGAAAGCGGGGTTTCTGGCTTGGGACTGAAAATCTGTAGACCTGTAGTCACTTAATTTGATATGACATCAAGGTCGCAGCGTCCAGAAATTACTGGTGTTGAATGGAAGCACAAAAAAGACAGGTGAGGTAATATGCCATCATATTAAATTTAATGGCAGGCTCGTATAGTCTGTTCGCAGCATTGGCGTTTCTCGTAACTATGCTAGAACCTCATGAAAATTCTTTTCATGATTCGCTTCAGAATATGTAAATTCCGTTTTCTACAAATAAAACAAGAAATAAAAGAAGAAAGAAGGGAGGGAAGAAACAAAGAATTTGCACTCACAAATTCGTAATTTGTGTAAGTAAAACCACGTTGCTAACTCCCTGAAACAGTATTCATCCTGATCAAGCTAAAAGTCGCTCATCTAGTCGACAAATCGCCACCCTTCATAAACGCGAACGTTTATTAAGTCCCGCACAACCAATTTAATATAGTTCATACCCACTTCGTATTTTTATAACATTTTTTAATATTATCCTCTCTTGTATGAGTAGGTCTCACAACTCGTTTCCAGGTTCTCTGATTAAAATTATGGATGCATTTGCCATATTTACACTGCATGCTACTTGCACCATCCTAATCTTATTCTTCTTGACTTGGCTACTTGAAGAGTAAAACTGCTACCATCCCGATGGCACAGGGTAGAAGTGCACTGCGGTATATTGCCTACCGTGTGGTTAGTCAGTACCCTACATGTAAACCAGATGCCACGTAAGAAGAGTCCACGGCTTATCTATTTATCCAATGACGGCGAAAGTGATAAATGCTATGGAAAACAGTTTCAGGGGGACAGATCTGGCCCATCTGGTGCTACACCTATCAGACGGTTCTTTACCGGTAAGAATTGGAGCATGCCGTCTTCAGTACTCCAGTACCGCCCCGGTTGACTTGCGGTACTGGTGCACAATATTACAATCTTCAGGCGCGTTCGCAAAATTGACAGTGTCATGTAGCTCAACAACAACACATAGATGCATTGTTGCGAGTCAAATGCAACGAACGCGCCACAATGTTACGTTATGCGTACATGGCACGCCTTGTTCAGTTCCTGCTTTGTGTGCGGTTGTTTGGAGAGTGACACAAATGGCAGTTACTGCGTTGGTTGGGACGGGTGCTTAAATGTAATAAAGAAAAATACAAGTATACGGTGCATAATATGATACAACTTGTCAGGAGAAGTGTAACATTTATTGTAAGTATGTTACAGTTGGGCCAGCGGTCAAAAATCTGCTGTGATGTATATTTGCGATTAACCCTTTGAATCCCAGTGGTTACTTCATGTATCATTTTTAACTCTCTACGTATACAGTAACACCGAGGCGCGTTCGAGTAACCACTGTTGCAGTGAAAAGGCTGTAAGTACTACATATTCTGAGTGTGTGTGTTTTGTGTGTGTGTGTGTGTGTCCACCCTTAGTTATTCAGCAAACACAGCGCATGCACCATATTGTTATGTGGCCTGTCCGACCCTACAATATTTTTCTTCCATTATCTAATAAATGGCACGATTTTATAAAAATGTTTTTGAATACAAATTGCGTGTTTTGGCTTTCTCTACAGGTTTTATTTGAAACATTCCTCATTCTAAGACGAAATGAGCGAGATATGATCACAGTTGTGTATTGGTCTTAAGTAAGGTACCTTTTATTCTTGTTAGATTTTAACGAAACTCGAATTTTCTCGAAAGATTTTCGAAAAATATTCAAATATCAAATTTAATGAAAGACGGTCCAGTGGGAGCCGAGTTCTATGCGGGCGGACGGACGGACAGACAAAACAAGCTGATGGCCGATTTTCGAAATTTTACGAACGCGCCTAAAAATTCTACGTTCCGCCCACCCAGTGCATTTATGTGTTAGAACAACGGCGATCATTTCCTTGTACATCATTAACTGATTGCTGACCGTGACGGAGTTTGTTTACTGCGCGGTACGAACTGAATATTTAAGAAGTATAATTCAGATTAATCAGTCTTTATAAAGTGTTGCATAACGGGATGTCAAAAAGACGATAATTGATATATTTTCGTTGTGACTGTCTTTCTCTTAGCAGCTTTCAGGTTGGATACATAGGGTAACAGTGAAACTATCTGACGGAAAAGAAACATAGCTTCAAAGGACTGCTGAATCATCAAGTGGCCCCAGATATAAATAACCGCGCAGCATTTGTAACCTGTATCACTGATTCCAGCCGATATTACAGTCGCAGCCGGACGGTAAGCCGTCCCTGGTGTACTTATATTGCTTCGGCAGTCTCTCAGAACGGCTTCATTTGAGGTGATCAGATTTCGATTGTAAAAAGAATATCCAGAAAAATGACACTTAGTTTCCTTCAAATGCTTCCATTTAAACGCAGGCAAAGGTAGGGGTAAAAGTAAGACCGTCCGTGTGAAGGCATATTTCGGAGTGAAGGTATGATTCCGCGCATTCTTCAGCTTAACATTGTTGACAGGCGTGGTCACCTTAACGCCCAACGCTTTTACCCCGCGTACGGAGCCACCGGCTGAGCGACCCCCAGTGCCGGTCTGGACGTTTCGGAGATCGAGATACTGTCTTGTCACTGCCGGGAGTCAAACCTCGCTTCCTAGTTGTCCAGCCTGCATAGCCACTATATTAAGGGTGTACAAATTATCCGGAAGTCTAGAAGCCACCTCAAAATTCTAGGCGTCAGAAGGGTGACATGACGCAAGTTGCGTAACTTCAGATTTAATGCAATTTCAGAACACGAAAAATCGAGGTAATGCGCGCCGTATTTTTTCTTTCGGGAATGAACGCAGCGAGACGAAGGTGGCGGAAGAATGCTACTGGGGGATAACACACACGACGGGGCGGTCATGCTGAGGCCGTTCAGATTTGGATGTCAAGCGAACTCCGTTGTATACACATACATAGTTGACCATATACAAGTATACACACAGTTCCGAACTGGAGCAGACACTCGCAAGTGCGTAAGTCGGAGAGCGTCTGTATACAGATGACGCGCCTGTCAGCCCTGACTGTGTTGGACTGCCCGCGTCTTAACTCATTTATGGCAGCTTCGTGACTTAAATCGAACGTAGGTCTGACCACGGCCAAGTTCAAGCTTCCAGCGTCCGGGCTTCGCATTGTTCTGAGTCACAAACTTTTAGCACTTATGATTTTATATGACTTCTTAAGGCGGAAGGGGGGATGGTCGTGTATGTAGGTTTCGCGGTGAGAAAAGACAAGTGAGAAGTTTTATGTAACGACGCTGTCAGTCGCTAAAATTAGCTATGTAAAACCTGTCTCATTTCTACTTGATGCATCACAGATCCCACACGGCTGGCCTGACATTGAACCCTGTCCTGCGATGAGAGGGACACTGAATGACACAACGCTGTGCCCCGACCCATAACATGGCGTGAGATCCATATATCGGCCCATTTCCGTCGTCCCCGTCACAATCATCGAGCAGATGGCGATTAAAATGTACGCCGAGACATTGTAATAGTTTGCACATGCGAGGTGGCTAAACCCCAAAAGATGAAATTTCATATTTTACTCTGGCCGCCGCGCAAAGGACGGACAAGTTATGTTACGACCATTGTAACACACAGCAGGCCTATATACCGAACTACCGCAACGCTCAACATTCGTGTGGTTACTCCACGGACCGCGTTTAGTATGGTCTCACAATAAATACCGAATACTTCCTCTAAGCAGCATTAACTGTAAGACAACCGCAATGTTCTGGGCTGTGATGCCGCGTAGTTTGGTAGACGTGTCACGGCGTTTCAGTGACAACTGAGCCTCCGTCATCAGATCTGCCACGTCGATGGAGGCAGCAGGTTTCAATGAAACGTAGGGAGATGTCAGAAGACATGGCATACATAATCACTGCTGTGAGAACTTAGATTTTTTATGAAGCGATTTTTTTTAATGGAAAAGCATTGATACTCCTGTGACGTAAGAACTTAATTCTTATATTTTACGTAGTATAAGCTTTCAGAGGGTGAATATGAAATACCTCGTGGTGGAAATGTTTTCCCATTGCACATCGTTGTGCAATGCGTTGTTATAGGTATACCTCTGTGTTACTAGG
>Ga0209629_10001459_pt1 | contig 15020 bp, 12 predicted proteins | sample TergutCu122P5_FD_187286 | JGI IMG/M metagenome (GOLD analysis project Ga0209629, IMG submission 187286) | Cubitermes ugandensis P5 segment gut microbial communities from Kakamega Forest, Kenya - Cu122 P5 (SPAdes) (version 2) | ecosystem: Host-associated > Arthropoda: Insects > Digestive system...
TTAATGCCGTCATTCATTATGGTTGCTGTTGCTGTACTGTACATAAAAAGTCCTCCCAAATATTAATAAATTCCACTGGCGAACACACTTTTATGTCGCCTGTTTTGTATTTTTTCAAAATTCCGTCATCAGTAGTTATGAAATAGTCACATTTTGCTTCTATTGCACACGAAATGTGTAGTGTATCTTTTGCTTTCACACCAAATTTCATAATTCCGTTAGCGGCATAGTGTCGGATTTTTTACTACTTTTGCTCATGGAAAAAGTTCTTTTTTTGTTTTTTTTTATGACAATGCAAATATAGTACTAATTTTACTGATTTGCAACAAATTAAGAACTTTTTTCCTCTTTATTATGAATAATACAAGCTAAAGAGGATGCGTACTAATCCTTTGGATTAGTGCACCTCCTCTAAGGTCGTGTCTAAATTTACGCTACCAATCTAACTTTATGAGAGATACGCCCTGTCGGGGCAATTCAAGTTCGACTTCCAATCCGTTATTTTTAATCTCTGCGTATTGGGGCGAGGAATACATTTCGAGTTGACCGCTCCGTTTGAGGATTTCGATTTGCTCTTTCGACGGATTTTGAGGTTTATCCATTGCTTTCCATACCTCATACGAGTTACTGAATTTTTGATCCACTCTATAATGGGTAAGCAACACTTTGCGGGCTGCAATATCGGGAAGATTGCTTATTTTCAATGTTACCTGAGCAGGGTCTGCAGGAAGGTCATCATCATGATAATTCCATATCATAATAGCGGCGGTTCTTTCCCCAATGCTGATGCTTGCTAAAGCGTTGATGTCGGCTGTTTCTCGAACGCTTTTTTGCGTCATTTCTATTGCCGTAAGAGGTGCAGAAGAAGTTGTCTGAACAATATCTCCTTTCATAAGACCAAACATACGGAAAACGTTGAGTACGGGTTTATCGACACCATTGGTGGCAAGGTCGCGAAAACCGGCAAACCACTTCTGATCCTCAAATTCAAACGACCACGATACCGCGCCGAGAAAATTGACGTTCCATTGACGCGCAAGCTCATACTTACGGGCAAAAGTCGCCGCTGTGTAACTCGAATACATCGTGCCGTTGCGATAGGCATTCTCAGGGTGATATTCTTCCGAACAGGCGGCGCAACCCTCCGGATCGGATTCGCCGATGATAACCGGAAGATGTTTCAGCGCAGGAAAGTCGGCGACAGCCTCGAATCCTTTGGATATGTTTCGCAATTGTGCGCCGATATTCATCCGGACATGACCGTCGATGATTTTCGGAGCGCCCTTTGCATGAAACCCGATATAATCGATCGGCGAACCTTTTTGTCCTGTTGCATAATTAGTACCTTCTGTTACATGAGTAAGAAAGTTACGCAGGAAAGTGTTAGCATTCTGGCCACTTGGACCGGTCGAGTGAGGTCCTCCAACTCTCGCTGTCGGAAGAGCTTTTTTAAGACCATCCGCAGCATAGTCATACAACTTGCAATACTCCTCGAAAGTTCCCGACCAATAAGCAGCATCAGGTTCATTCCACACTTCCCAATACCACGATTCAACCTCTCTTTGTCCATACCTTTCGACGCTATGCTTCACCCACTGATATATCAGATTACGCCATTTGTTGTAATCTTTCGGAGGATAGGTCCAACCGCGAAATATTTCGTTGTATGGCGTGTTGGGCGTCCAATAGTGGCGGTACGGTTGGGGATTTGTCGATAGCGCTTCGGGCATAAAACCAATTTCCACAAGCGGCTTCATTCCAAGCGAAACGTATGTATCAATGATTTTATCGATGATTGTCCAGTTATAAACGGGATTTCCCTTATTGTCTTCGGTATAGGCGTTTGTCGATCCCCATTTCAGAGCTGCAACACCATCGCCGCTCGTAAGCAGATTGTGCGTCCTTACGAAAACCGGAGTATAGCTCAGTTTCTGAAGTTCTCCTAAAAGTTTTACTCCGTCTTTCATGTAGGTATAATTTGGTTCGTCGTACCCGAACCAAGCCCAAACAGGTTTCATAAGTTCTATCCTGTTTGCCATATCTGCTTCTATGGTTACCGGTTGCGAATACGCAGATCCAAAGCAGGATAAAAGCAGCGCTAAAATAAAAATGATTCTTCTTTTCATGATGGCATATTTCATCTGTTTTTTTTGCAAAGGTAAACAAAAAAGATGAAATATTACATACATTGTTTCAATTATGTTAATTCATTATTTCAACTGCAAATAGCACCAGAGCGGATAATGGTCGGAACTATTCAGTTTTTCAACCGTACAGTTATAGGATTTGATATTATTGCTGTGCAGAATATAATCGATGCGGAACAAAAAACGGAGTTTATTGTAGGTAATTCCCAAACCGAAACCGCTGTCAACAAAAGCGTCTCGAAGATTTCCCTTTATTTTATACCGTGCATAAGAAATTGGAGTGTCGTTAAAATCACCGCAAACAATAATATATGGATTTTTATTTTCTTCGATACTTTGGGAAATAATATCCGCCTGACCGGCACGGGTTTTATAAGCCGGCGTCAACCGTTTGGTCATCGTTTGAGTGAGAACGTCTAAGGTTTGGCTATCGGGATCCTTGGTTAATTGGTAATAATTACTTCGTTCTTCTTCGGACAATTTATTGGATTCCAAATGATTGTTAATTAAAGTCACTCGTTTCCCCTTTATATCCAATTCGATTACGAACGATTCGTTGTAAGCGCTCTCATAAGGAACTTTCCGAAACGCAACAATAGGAAACTTGGAAAAAAACGCTAAATCAAATATCTGGTTTCTAAAAGGATACTTCATACGCGGAATATAATGATAGGGATAATTGTTTAAAGTGTTGATAATATAATCCACTCCTAAATAATTACTGCTATTGTCTGTAACTCCATATTCCTGGAGGCAGACAATATCGGCGTCGCTTTCCTTGATATATTGGAGAATTTTATTCGGCGGATCTCCCTTTGGAGCGTCTTTTTTCATATTATTGAAACGCATGACATTATATGTCAATATCTTAATAGCGTCTGCCGGAATTTCTTTCGTTTTCGCGTGCAAGGGACAATAAGTGTAAATAGCTCCGCCACAAATACAGAATGCCACAATATTTATCAAAACAGGTTTCCATTGCTTAAAAAGCAACCATACAATGAAAACCGCTATATTTCCAATAAGGATAAAAGGGAAAAGCAAACCCAGATACGAGAAAAAAACGAAGCGCTGAGGAGAGATATAACCGGAAAATGCAGATACCACTAATACTCCCACAATGATTGCATTAAGTATATAAAGAGTAATCAGGAAAAATTTTTTCAAAGGCTTCATCTCCGTTATTTTTTGCTTACATCGAAAAGCTTTTTCTTTTCATCTTCCGACAGGCTGTTATATCCGGAATACTTTATTTTTTCCAAAATACGGTCGATTTCTTTGCTTTCATCAGCTTTTCGCGCATTGTAATCCCAATCGGTTTCCGGTCGTTTATGCACCGTCATCTTAGGTTTTCCTTTGAAAAAACCGGTTACTTTTTTTGTCCACGATTGATTCCATGAATTTCCGGTCCTGAAATTACCGTTTTTATTTCGCCAGTAAAGAATCAATATAATGCCGAACAACATTCCGCCTAAGTGGGCAAAATGGGCGACGTCGTCTCCTGAACGGTTGGCGACTCCCATCCACAATTCAAGCAATCCATATCCGATAACCAAATATTTAGCTTTGATAGGAACCGGAATAGGAATAATCATCAAGGGAACATTCGGGAAAATCATTCCAAAAGCCAGCAAGATACCAAAAACTGCTCCGGATGCTCCTATCATGAGAGAGGGAATATCCTGAAAATAACAAATCGCTAATTGAACCAATCCGGCGCCAATACCTGTTACTAAATAGTAGGTAAGAAAGCGCGAGGGACCCCAATAATTTTCCAATACTTTGCCGAAGATGAATAAAGCAAACATATTGAAAAACAAATGAAAAAATGCAACTTGGGTGAATTGGTAAGTAATTAGTTGATAAAGATAAAAACCGCCGTAATGCAAATCATGCAAGCCTAAAAAACTGTCAAGCTGAAGATTGGGGAAAAGATTGCAAGCTCCCCATACAATAAAATTGATAATCAGAATATTTCTCGTGACTACAGGGATACTGCCGAAAATGCCGTTATTATAACTATTGTACATTATATATCATTTTTGTTTAGAGCGACAAAAATACAAGAAAATTTCATGATTTCCAAACTTAATTCCCCAAACCAATTCGCTCTAATAATCAAAAAGAAATATAATCACTAAAAAAACCTCTATTTTGATAGTGCAATTACTGATTTTCCTTTCTTTTTGTATTTCGCTCTTCCTCCGCTCTTCGTTCGCCCTTCCTACGCTCTTCCTATATTGACAATATGATATTTTTCCTTTTCTTTAACATTTTCCTTGCGCCTTCAAATAAATATTGTACTTTTGCAGCAAAATATAAAAGATTGTAAGGCTTATGTATAAACGCTTCATCAAACGTCCGGCAGATATACTGTTTTCTTTTACGGGACTTCTGATAACAGCGCCGTTTATCTTGCCTATGCTTCTGTTTGTTTACTGGAAAACGAAAGAAAATCCGTTCTTCCTTCAAAAACGACCCGGACTGAACGAACGGATTTTTATGCTGATTAAAATGCGCACGATGACAAATACACGCGATTCCGAAGGCAATCTTCTGCCTGATAAAGACCGGATTACCCGTTGGGGAAAATTTCTGCGAGAAGCCTCTATTGATGAAATACCCCAATTAATCAATGTTTTAAAAGGTGATATGAGCCTGATAGGACCCCGTCCGCTGCTGCCGGAATATCTCCCGCTTTATTCGGAATTTCACAAACGCCGGCATTTAGTGAGACCCGGAATTACCGGCTGGGCGCAAATCAACGGAAGAAATTCCATTTCATGGCAACAAAAGTTCGATTTAGACGTTTGGTATGTAGAACATGTAAGTTTTATAACTGATGCGAAAATTATTTTCAGGACAATGAAAAAAGTCTTTAGGAAAGAAGGTATTAATCTTTCAAAAGAAATTACTATGCCTGCATTTAATGGGAAAAACTAAAATAAAGATTTGCCGCTACTATGGCACGAAATTTGGAGAATATTTTTTATTATGGATAAAGACGGAAAAATATACGTAGCAGGTCACACGGGTTTGGTGGGTTCATCGCTATTAAAGAACTTACAATCTAAAGGTTATCATAATTTTGTATTACGGGATATTTTTGAATTGGATTTGCGAAATCAGGCGCAAGTTTTTGATTTCTTTGAAAAGGAAAAACCCGAATACGTTATTTTGGCAGCTGCCAAAGTGGGCGGTATTGTTGCAAATAATACTTATCGCGCTCAATTTATCTACGAAAACCTTCAGATTCAAAACAACGTCATCCATGCTTCGTGGATGAATGGCGTTAAAAAATTGCTTTTCTTGGGTTCCACTTGCATCTATCCCTGCGATGCACCCCAGCCAATGGCGGAAAATTGCCTTTTAACTTCGTCTTTGGAATATACCAACGAACCCTATGCCATTGCGAAAATTGCAGGAATAAAAATGTGCGAAAGCTATAATATTCAATACGGGACCAATTTCATTGCGGTTATGCCTACCAATTTATACGGACCAAACGACAATTTTGATTTGGAAAAATCGCATGTATTACCGGCGCTATTACGGAAAATATTCTTAGCAAAAAATTTAATGAATGGCGATTGGGTCACCATTGAGAAAGATTTTAACCGGTTTCCGGTAGAAGGAATTTCAGGAAAAGATTCAGTCGATCTTATCCTTGCTAAATTGGCTATATACGGAATCAATAAAGATAATGTAGAGATTTGGGGAACAGGAAAGCCTTTGCGTGAATTTCTCTGGAGTGAAGAAATGGCAGACGCTTGCGTATATATCATGGAAAATGTGAATTTTAGTGATTTGATTCAGGAAGGAAAAGAAATTCGGAATACGCACATCAATATAGGTACAGGAAAAGAAATTTCCATTGCCAATTTGGCAGAACTGATTGCAAAAAATATCGGTTACGAGGGGAAATTTGTTTTTAATACGAGTAAACCTGACGGAACGATGAGAAAACTAACCGACCCTTCTCAATTGCACCGTTTAGGTTGGAAGCATAAAATTGATATTGAAGAAGGAGTATCAAAATTATATGCTTGGTATTTAAAAGGTTTGATTTGATTATTATAAAAATATGGGTAAAACGGCATTAATTACCGGAATTACAGGGCAAGACGGAGCTTATTTATCGGAATATCTGATCAAAAAAGGCTATACCGTGCATGGAATAAAGCGGCGATCTTCTTTGTTCAATACAAACCGTATCGATCATTTGTATCAAGACCCGCATCAGGAAAATCGCAATCTAATTCTTCACTATGGAGATATGACCGATTCGATGAATATCACGCGAATTGTAGCGGAAATTCAACCGGACGAAATCTATAATCTGGCTGCACAAAGTCATGTCAAAGTCAGTTTCGATACGCCGGAATATACGGCGAACGTCGATGGCTTGGGAACTTTACGCATTCTCGAAAGCGTGCGGCTGTTGAATTTAGCGTCAAAAACACGTATTTATCAGGCTTCCACTTCGGAATTGTATGGATTGGTTCAGGAAGTGCCTCAAAAGGAAACTACTCCTTTTTATCCGCGAAGCCCGTATGCCGTAGCGAAAATGTATGCCTATTGGATTACCGTCAATTACAGGGAAGCCTACCATCTGTTTGCCTGCAACGGAATATTATTCAATCATGAATCTCCGCTCAGGGGCGAAACATTTGTCACGCGGAAAGTAACGCGCGCCATTTCCCGGATTGCTTTGGGAATACAAAACGAAGTATTCATGGGCAATCTTTCCAGCAAACGCGACTGGGGACATGCAAAAGATTATGTCAAAGCAATGTATTTGATTCTTCAACAAGAAGCTCCGGACGACTACGTAATCGCTACCGGCGTAACTACAACCATCCGGGATTTTATTTGTAAATCGTTCGGGAATATTGGACTCACCATTGAATTTAGCGGAGAAGGCGTTAACGAAACCGGAAAAATCGCCGGAATCTCTGAAAATGTATTTGTTGAAAAGGTAGGAGAAGCGTATTTGGAAAAAATACAAAACCGGATGGGAGAGAAAGTAGTTAGAATTGATCCGCAATATTTCCGCCCAACGGAAGTAGAACTGCTAATCGGCGATGCAACCAAAGCTCGGACTAAACTATCATGGACGCCGCAATATGATTTGGATGCACTGATAGAAGATATGATGCAAAACGATATAAAAGAAATGAAGAAAGAAGCCTGTATAAGAGAAGCAGGTTATCGGATAATGAATTATTTTGAATAAAATTAAACAAAAGTACAATTTTTTTTTGTTGTATGAGAAATTATGTTTACATTTGGGGCAGTTTTTAACACAGGTTTTGAAGAAAAATATTTTTAATAACAGTTTAATAATTTGAATATGGTATAATTATGAAAGCAAAAATCTTTTTACTAAGTTTGTTACTTGGATTTTCCGCTTATCTTTTTGCGCAGGAAAACCAGGTTTATGAGAGCAATTTGCCGGGCTTTAAAACTGCTTTTAAGCACAATAATGCAGGCGATAATTGGTTTATTAACATCAGCGGAGGTGGGCAGATCTATAACATTACCGACAAAATCACAGGTAAGGGTTTAACCGATCGCATTTCGTTTATGCCCGCTTTGGCTATTGGAAAATGGTTTAGTCCTTATTGGGGCGTTAGGGTGAAAGGCGATGGTCTTACTGTAAACAGCTTTTATTCTGACGGAATTAAACAACCTAACGATTATCTCAATCTTCATCTGGACGCTATGTGGAATTTGTCGAATTATTGGGGAGTATATTCTCCCAATAAGCTTTTCAACTTCACACCCTATGTAGGTTTAGGTTGGGCGCACAGATTTAAACTTGACGATAATGCTGCAAAGCCTGCTACGAAATCTCCCGTACGTGCGGATTTTCGCAGGTATTCGGATGCTATCTCCGTCAATCCGGGCATTCAATTCGGATTTCGCTTGAGCAATCGCGTTAACTTGGATTTTGATTTGGGCGTTACTTACGTTGGAGACTATTTCGATCGTATCAATAGCCACAATGGTGCAAACGACAACATTGTCCATGCTTTAGGCGGTTTCACTTTCAAATTGGGTAAAACTACGTTTGAAGCAGTAGAACCGATGAATTACGGATTGATTAATGATTTGAACAGCAAAATCAACGCTTTGCGCGCTGAAAACGGCGAATTGTCAAAACGTCCGAAATCTTGTCCCGAATGTCCTCCTGCTCCTCCGACACAAGTTGTTAAGAATGAAATCAACTATGTGCCGAATGTTGTATTCTTCCGCTTGAATAGCTCGAAGATTGATCCTAATCAATTGATAAGCGTTTATAACACAGCTCAGTTTGTTAAAGAAACGGGTCAAAGGATTAACGTCATCGGTTATGCCGATAAAGACACAGGTACCAGCAAATACAATTTGGGTCTCTCTCAGAGACGCGCGCAAGCGGTTGCTAAAGAACTTATGACGAAATACAACATTCCTTCCGACAAAATATCGGTAGAATGGAAAGGTTCCGATGTACAACCTTATCCAAAAAACAATTGGAATCGCGTAGTTATCATGAGCGCTCCAAACACTTCAAAATAAAATTTGAAGGAAAATCAAAAAAAGCGTCCAATCAGGGCGCTTTTTTTTTGATATATCCTTAATAAAAACTAAATTTGCACTCCAAATAAATGAAAATCCATCAATAAAAATGATGTAAAATATGGCTGGCAAAAGCAGATATGGTTTCTTAATTAAATGGTTAGTCGTATGGGGAGATTTATTATTAATCAATTTCCTGTTTTTTTTATTGAATAAATGGTTTAAAATTCACGAAACGGAATTTCTATACATCAGTTGGAGATTTAGTTATTTATTACTTAATTTCAGTTATATTTTTGCCGTCTATTTTGTTCCTATCCGCATTTACCAACCGGTGATGTTTACGGATAAAGTGATTCAACGATCTTTACTGCTTGTAGCTTTACATTCTATTATTTTTACCGCTTGTCTTTTTTTCTTGAATTTGGAACAAGACACGCTTCCTTTTTATTTTGTCTTGTATTACTATTTGCTGTTATTTTTATTTTTCACAGCGTGGAGAGTATTAGCCCGTGAAATGTTGAAACTTTACCGGCGGAGAGGGTATAACTATAAACGGGTAGTTATTGTCGGAGCAGGAAAAAACGGAATGGATCTTTTCGCAGAAATGAAAAAGGAAATGGCTTATGGATATAATATATATGGATTTTTTGATGATAATGTTTTACTGAAAAACACATTACCGAATTATTTGGGAATGACGCATGAAGTAGAAGACTTCGTTTTGAAAAACAATATTGACGAAATTTATTGTACTTTACCAAACTCACAGGATGAGAAAATTATACGATTGTTCAATTTTGCCGAAAAGAATATGATTCGCTTTTATATTGTTCCCGAATTTTCGCGATATGTAAAGAAGCGAATGGACTTAGACCGCATCGAATCCGTGCCGATTATGGCAGTTCGTTCGGAACCGCTTCAATCCATTCATAACCAAATAATCAAACGGACATTTGACATTGTGTTTTCTTTTTGTTTCTTAATCACGTTATTCCCGATTTTTTATGTTATCTTTGGAATATTAATTAAACTGTCTTCTCGAGGTCCGATTATTTTTAAGCAAACTCGAACCGGAATCTATGGCAAAAGTTTTGATTGCTACAAATTTCGGTCTATGCGAAAGAGCGAAGATGCAGATGAGAAACAAGCGGAAAAAGGCGATCCGCGAACAACCAAAATCGGTCAATTTTTGCGCCATTTCAATTTGGACGAAATTCCCCAATTTTACAATGTTTTGAAAGGTGATATGAGCGTAGTGGGTCCACGCCCGCACATGTTGAAACATACGGAATTGTATTCGTCTTTTATTGATAAATACATGGTGCGGCATCTGATAAAGCCGGGTATCACAGGATGGGCGCAGGTGAATGGTTACAGAGGTGAAACAAGAACAACGGAACAAATGAACGACAGGGTACGATGTGATGTTTGGTATCTCGAAAACTGGACCTTTATCCTCGATTTGAAAATTGTAGCAATCACTATTTTGAATATGTTTAAAGGAGAACAGAATGCGTATTAATGTTTGAAATTCTTTCACTTGACCAAAAAGATAGATGGAATGCAATTGTCCGGTCGATGAATCAGTATGATTTCTACCATTTTGCCGAATATCACCAGTTGGAAAATTCGGGACAACCATTGTTGCTTCATTTTTCTTACGAAAGCGCTTCGCTGGCTCTTCCTGTTATTTTACGCCCTATCGACGGAACGGAATACAATGATCTTACTTCGGTTTACGGATATGCAGGACCCTTGTCAAATCAGGAACGATTAGATGTTCAAATTGTAAAGAATTTTCAAGAAGGGCTTTTACGTTTTTTTAATTCCCGTAAAATTATCTCTGCATTCACCCGTCTGCATCCGCTTTTTAATAATCAGGAATTAATTTTATCGGGTTTGGGAGAAATTGTTGATACGAATCAAACGGTTGGAATCGATTTAAGTTTGCCGGAACGGGAACAAAAACGACAATACGCTCATTCCGTTAAAAACCAAATCAATCGATTGATACGAAAAAATGTGCTTGTGAAAAAAGAGCAAACGCAGGAAGCGCTCGATCTTTTTATCGAAATTTACACGGAAAACATGAAACGGGTAAACGCTTCGGAAATGTATTTTTTTACAAATGATTATTTCTACCGGTTTATAAAAAACTTGCCTGCCACCTTGTTTTTAGCCTACTATGAAGAGGAAGCAATCAGCGGATCATTGGTAATAGCCTGCAACGGAATTGTTCAACCCCATTTGAGCGCTACGAGGAATGAATACCTTCGATGGAGTCCGCTAAAATTGGTTTGGGATTATATTCGAAAAGATGCAATCGAAAATAATAATAAATGGTTACATTTAGGAGGAGGAGTAGGAGGGCAGGATGATACTTTGTTTCAATTCAAAGCGCAGTTTTCGGATATGCGGTTTTCATTCAAAACATGGCGTTACATTCATGATGAAGAAGCATATACTCGCTTGGTTTCTCAAAAACATACGAATGATGTATCCCATTCCTCGTTTTTTCCATTATACCGGCTTTCACAATAAACAATTCAATTTTCTTCAGGGAATAGATTAAAATTCTGATAGCTAAAAAGGCATATCAGCATCCGGTTGAATCATTTTTTTCCGATCGCGGAATCTTTCTTCCGGAATCACATCTGCTTGGCTGTTTACCCTGGATTGTATATCGGTAAGAATTTTTGCTTCGTCTAAATTTTGAAAACGGGCATATTCTTTTTTAAATTCAAGCCGGATTTCGCCAATTGAACCGTTACGATGCTTCGCAATGATGATTTCGGCTATTCCGGTTAAATCGTTATTATGTTCATCCTGCATGATTTTGTAGTATTCCGGGCGATGAATAAAGCAAACGATATCTGCATCCTGTTCGATAGCCCCCGATTCGCGCAGGTCGGACAATTGAGGCCGCTTGGAATCGAAGCTCTCTTTGCTTGTACGGGGTTGATTGGTGCGTATATCGATGCTGCGGTTTAACTGTGATAAGGCGATTACCGGAATATTTAATTCTTTAGCTAAATTTTTCAAAGACCCTGAAATGACCCGTACTTCACCCTCGCGATTGCTGCCATACGCTTTCTCGCCTGCATTCATCAATTGCAGATAATCGACAATGATGCATTTCACTTTGTGTTCTTTCACCAAACGCCGCGCTTTGGTACGCAATTCGAGAATAGAAAGACCGGGCGTATCGTCGATATAAATCGGGGCTTCATACAGACTGTTAATTTTACTGTCTAATTGAATCCATTCATATTCAGCCAGATTTCCTGTTCTTATTTTATCTCCCGACAATTCTGCTACATTCACGATTAGGCGGTTAACTAATTGCACGTTAGACATTTCAAGTGAGAAAACAGCAACAGGAATATTGTAATTGACCGCCATATTTTTTGCCATGGACAGAACAAAAGCGGTTTTTCCCATTCCGGGACGGGCGGCAATAATAATCAAATCCGAATTTTGCCAGCCCGAAGTAATCTTATCCAAAGCCGTAAATCCCGATTGCAAGCCGCTTAATCCGTCGGTACGTTTCGCCGCTTCATGCATCAGACTGATTGCTTCATGGATAATCGGGCTGATATGAACAGCATCTTTTTTGAGATTACGCTTTGATATTTCAAACAGTTTGCTGTCGGCTTCCTCCATCAAATCGTCCACATCGTTTGATTCGTCGAATGCCTGGCTTGCTATTTCCGACGAGAAAGTAATCAATTCCCGAGCAAGGAATTTTTGCGCTATAATCCGTGCATGATATTCGATATGAGCGCTTGACACCACTTTTTGCGACAATTCGGCAATGTATGAAATTCCGCCGGCGGCTTCCAGTTCTCCGTCTTTTCGTAATTGATCGACAACTGTAAGCATATCAATCGGATGCTGCTGAATCGCTAACTTCCGAATTGCACTAAAAATCAATTCATGGGTTTTATCATAAAAACTCTCAGGTCTAAGCGTTTCGCTGATTAATGAATAAGCGTCTTTTTCAATCATCAGCGCGCCTAAAACGGCTTCTTCCAACTCACGCGCCTGTGGTTGTAAACGTCCTGTCTCTTCGGTTACTACAGATGTTTTCTTCTTTCTCGTACTTACGCTGATTTTACTTTTTTCCTGTTCTGCCATTGATTTTCGTTTTTAGTGTTTGCAAAGATAAAAGAAATAAGATTTTTTTATGCGAAGGGACGAATAAAATTATAAACTTTTTATCAACAACTCAGCGTCTAAAGTTTTATTCGCAAATTTTTGCTATCTTTGTAATCCTTATATAAAATAAATATTGAATAATTAATTAATAATGAGCGAAGAAATTAAGAATAATCATAACGAGTATTCAGCGGAGAGTATTCAGGTGTTAGAAGGTTTGGAAGCGGTAAGGAAACGTCCTGCCATGTATATCGGCGATATAAGCGAAAAAGGTTTGCACCATTTGGTTTATGAAGTAGTCGATAATTCGATTGACGAAGCAATGGCCGGCTATTGTAAAAACATCGAAGTCTTTATCAATGAAGACGGTTCGATTACCGTAAAAGACGATGGTCGCGGGATTCCGGTCGATTTTCACGAAAAGGAACAAAAATCCGCTTTGGAAGTGGTTTTAACTTTACTGCACGCCGGAGGAAAATTCGATAAAGATTCCTATAAAGTTTCCGGCGGCTTGCACGGCGTCGGTGTTTCTTGTGTAAATGCACTTTCTACCTACCTGAAAGCGGAAGTTCACCTGAACGGGAAAAAATACACCCAGGAATTTTCCTGCGGAAAGCCGACAACAGAACTTCAAATCATAGGCGAAACTTCCGACAGAGGAACGATTATTACATTCAAACCGGATGCTTCCATTTTTATTGTTACAGAATATAAATATGAAATTTTATCGAAACGCCTGAGGGAATTAGCATATCTGAATGCCGGCGTCCGCTTGGAACTGACGGATAAACGGGTAATGAAAGAAGACGGAACTTTCAAACACGAAACTTTTTTCTCGGAAGAAGGCTTGAAAGAATTTGTGAAATTCATAGACGCCAATAAAGAGCCGCTGATTCCGAACATCATCCATATTATAACCGAAAAACAAGGCGTTCCTGTTGAAGTCGCCATGACTTACAATACTTCTTATAATGAAAACTTGTATTCGTATGTAAATAATATCAATACAATCGAAGGCGGTACACACTTGGCGGGCTTCCGCAGGGGATTGACCCGGACGCTGAAAAAATACGCCGAAGAATCGAAAATGCTGGAAAAAGTCAAGATAGAAATTAACGGAGACGATTTCCGCGAAGGATTGACCGCCGTGATTTCCATTAAAGTGCAGGAACCTCAGTTTGAAGGACAAACAAAAACAAAATTAGGAAATAATGAAGTAATCGGCGCAGTGGAAATGGCTGTCAGCGAATCGTTGGGTAACTTCTTGGAAGAACATCCGAAAGAAGCCAGAATCATTGTAGAAAAAGTCATACTTGCTGCAACCGCCCGTCATGCCGCCCGCAAAGCGCGGGAAATGGTTCAGCGGAAATCGCCGCTTTCGGGAGGAGGATTGCCCGGAAAATTAGCCGACTGCTCGGACAAAGACCCGGCTCGCTGCGAAATATTCTTAGTCGAGGGGGATTCGGCAGGCGGAACCGCTAAACAAGGGCGCGACCGTCAATTTCAAGCAATTCTGCCCTTGCGCGGTAAAATTCTGAATGTGGAAAAAGCCATGCACCATAAAGTATTTGATAGCGAAGAAATTCGTAATATCTATACGGCTTTGGGCGTTACCATCGGAACGGAAGAAGATTCAAAGGAATTGAATATGAGTAAACTACGCTATCACAAAGTCGTCATCATGACTGATGCCGACGTGGACGGAAGCCATATTGCCACTTTGATTCTTACTTTCTTTTTCCGTCACATGCGCCCGATGATTGAAAACGGCTACATTTTTATAGCTACGCCTCCGCTCTACCTGATGAAAAGAGGAAAGAATGAAGAATATTGCTGGACCGACCAGCAACGGCAATCTTTTATCGACCGGTATGCCGAAGGAAACGAAAATTTAACTACTACCCAACGTTACAAAGGTTTGGGAGAAATGAACGCTTCCCAACTCTGGGAAACGACTATGAATCCCGAATTGCGTACTTTGCGGCAGGTTTCTATTGAAAATGCGGCTGAAGCCGACAATGTATTTTCTATGTTGATGGGTGAAGATGTTGCTCCCCGCCGTGAATTTATTGAAGAAAACGCTACTTACGCTAATATTGACGTCTAATATGCTTATTGGCTTATCGGTCAATCATAAAGAAGGTACGTCCC
>Ga0209629_10001460_pt1 | contig 15019 bp, 10 predicted proteins | sample TergutCu122P5_FD_187286 | JGI IMG/M metagenome (GOLD analysis project Ga0209629, IMG submission 187286) | Cubitermes ugandensis P5 segment gut microbial communities from Kakamega Forest, Kenya - Cu122 P5 (SPAdes) (version 2) | ecosystem: Host-associated > Arthropoda: Insects > Digestive system...
GCACAGAGTGTTACTCCCTGCCCTACATGCCCCTTCAGAATTGCCATATTGATTACGTAATCAGCTTCTGCCAAACACGTTGCCAAACCGGTTGCCAACGGGCCGTTGTCGGCGGAATAGGAAATGGCATCGGTGACATAAGTCGTTTGAATTCTCCCGTTTCCTCCGCTGTTGTCCACATATTTCACATGAGGAAATTCGGAAGCGCATTTAATGTATAAATAATCGGTTATGAAACGACTTGCGTCAAACACCGTAATCTGTTCTTCGGGAACTCCGGCGTCTTTAACCAAACTTCTCAACAGCGACAAAACCAATTGCGGAGAAGCGTTCAGCTCTTCGGAATTTTCATGAGAATAGGTGTTGTTTTGATTGATTTTAACGGCGATTTTTTCTCCCCGTTGATACGATAAAGTTTTCTTTCCTTTGTTCTTGTTAAAATACGAAAAGAGAGCCGTCCAAGCCTCTTTTTTATTCTTTTTCCCGGTAAGCGTAACAAGCGATTTCCGGATCAGTTGATTGCACCGGTCCAGATTATTCCAACGATCTTCGAACCAAAAGCCGGTTTGCTCGTCCCAATTTGCTGTATTCGGAGCATATACCCAAGCTACTCGTCCCGGGAAAATTCCTTTGGCATCTCCTTGGGGAGTATTTGGCGGTAACATAAAGGACGGTGCGGGATTTTTCGATTCAACTACTTGTGCATTAATATAGTTAATGCTGTTGAATGTAAGAATAAGTCCGATAAAAATTAAACGGCTTATTCTGTTAACGGATGATGAATAAAGATGTTTTCTATCAATTGGTTTCATATTTTTATCGGATTAAAAAGAATGTACAAAAGTAACAAAAATTTGGATTGTTGCAATGAGATATTTATGCTATGCTAATCTACTGTCATGCCAATGGTAAATTATCGATACAATTTATTGATGGAAAAGTCACGCAGTGACGATTTTTTGTCTTTCCAGTCGGCTACCGTTCCCGGATGACCTTTTTTTTCAGCAATATTTATTCCTTCATCAATTAGAGCAAGAGCTTCCTCATATTGCTTTTCGGAAATCAATTCTTTCAGCTTGATTTTCCGGATTTCGGGAAGATACAAATAGGATGAAATTACTTTTTCTATTTCTTCTTTTTTACCGGCATTTTCTAAGAGTTCGATTTTAGACATTACTAATGAATGAGTACGAAAAGAATCCGGCTCATTTTTTAATGTTTCATCAATAATACGAACGCCATTGTCGAAGTTTGATGTTTTTAAACTTACCGAGAGAAGGATTCCATCTAAATCGGCTAAATCATAATTGTCGTAATTGTCATTTTTAATCAATTGGCTTATTTCATCCGTTAAGACTTTCAATAAGTCGTCCGGCAAACCGGTTTCAACCATTTCGGCTATTAACTCCGCAACCTCTTGACATACACAACCTAAATCACCATCATAATCCTCATATTCTTCATAACTATCCCCTATTTCTCTAATAATTTGAAGTAAAATAGTCATGGCTTCCTCTTGACAATTGAGTTTTATAAGCGATTTAGCCTTTTCGATATATACATCTAAATTATAGGAAATTGCCTTTATTTCACTTGAATGACCATACCTATCGTAAGAATTTCTATTTCTGACTTTAAAACATTTTTGTATAGCTTTAGCATAATCCACTTGAACTTTTGCTTTCTTTTCAGGATGTAGATTTGATGTTAATTCCCGGTAAAAATCGGGATGTTTATCGGCATACTGAGATAAAAAAGATGTAAGTTCCTTATTATTGGTTTGTTTCAGAATTTCATTAAGTTGTTCTTGAGGAGGAGAAAGGGGAAGTTCAATATTTACAGGATGTTCGTCTCTATTATCTTTGATATATAGGAGAACAGCAACAACATGTTTACAAATATCACCGTAATCATAAGGGCAATCGCATTCCCATGATGTAATTTCATCACCCGTTAGTTTTATTTCAACGGAATATAAATCGCTTCCTTCGACTTCTGCCGTCCACGTATCCGGATAATCATGTTCGACATTGTCAATCATATCATTTTCATAATACTCTTCGCCACGCTCGTATATTTTTTGCGAAACGTGTTTGTGAAAATTATTCAGGTTCATTCTATTTATTTTTTATTAATTTCAATAATCTTTTTCCCGATTCTGTTATCCTATACCGTTGATTCGGACTTGTCTTTTTGTCGGGAAATTCCATTTCAACCCAACCGATTTTAAGAAGCGGGTCTAAATATTTTTTTCGATTATCAGGATGATTACTCAAATTCATCGCAGCAAACAATTCATCTCTCTTAATCCATTGTGCAGTAATATTTAATATTTCTACTACTCTATTATGAAGTTGATCGTTTAGGATATTTTGAGCTTGGTCGTTAGCTTGGTCGTTAGCTTGGTCGTTAGCTCCGTTACTAATAGCAATAATTTCTTCTAATGAATTAATTATTAAATTATTAACTTGGTCACTAACTTGGTCACCGGTATATTTCAAATACTCAGGATTGATTGGCAACGTTACCATAAAATAACTGCCTTGTTCATTTGTTTCGATAATGGGTTGAGGCGAGCCATTGTTTGCCATCTTCTTTTCCATTTTCGGGAAACCGGTACCGCGTCCTTCGGTCAAGTCGAGTTCTTTCAGAAAGTCGCCGATGCGCCGATTGCGGTAGTCGCGAGCAACAATCTTTTGATGATGCAATATTTGTGTATCCACCGGAGGAACGGGACCCGGATAACTCAAGACGGTGATTTTATCCGTAAATATCTGTACTTCTATGGGCTTCTGCAAATCGTATCCCTTGTGATAAACAGCATTGGATAAGGCTTCTTCGACCGCCTCGTAAGGATAATTGTAGAATCGCAAAGCTTCTGCCTGATTCGGAACTTTTATCACATGCTCGTGGATGATGTTTGTCTTGATGAATCTCAAAGCATCGCGTAACTGATGATGTAATGCGCCCTTGAAATAATGTTCGGTGAAATTGTCGCCTACATCATCTTTGTGCCAAACGACCTCAATCCAACTGCGATTGAAAAACTTTTCCGGTGTTTGTGAAAAGAACAGTAAACCCACATTGACCGGACGTAAAAACTCGTCCGAACCTTTGGCAATATACATATTTCGTGTAAGATTTACCATACTGATTTGCTTACTTTCTTCATATAGGTCGCTTTTCACTTCGTGTAAATACGCTTGAATCAACGCTAAATCAAAATCGTCAATGGAAGCATCCTGATTAATACGGTCATCAAACGGAACGCGGGCAGCCAATTCATACATCCTTCGCAATGCCTCATTCTTCGCAATGACTGTACTTGAGCCGACCCGAATATAAAATTGTCTCTGTGCCTTTTCTCCCAAAGTGGTAGGCGCGGAATAAGGACGGAAATCGCCGGCAGGACACCATAAAACTAATATATGCTTTCCGTCCAACTCGTATGGCTGCATGATTGGCATATAAGTTGCTTGAATGCGGTTGCCCAGTTCCAAAACTTCTTTTTGTATTTTGTCCAATTGATTTTGTTGCAATCCATCGGGCGGCAGCACAGGCATTCCGTTATTTGATTCAATTCCGATGATGATGTAGCCTCCGCCCCAATTGTGTATATCGTTGGCGAAAGCGCACATGGTATGAATCACGTCTTCGGGATTCCAACCGCGTTTGAACTCCAAGCGTTCCCATTCAACGGAATGACCGTGAATCAGGTCTTTTATGTTTATTGGTAAGGACATATTGTTTGATTGATTTGCAAATATATCAAATATTTTACTTTGTTAATAGTACTCTTTTATATACAGATATGCTTTATTAAACAACTCCTCTTCCTTATGCAACTTGTATTTTAACAGTGTCTTACGAAGCGCTTTTTGCACTTCGCGTTCTCCTGCGACAGTTGTTTGCCAACCGGGGAAACGAACTATTTTTACAATGTTATCAATATCATCCACAATACGTCCTACAACAGCAGGTGTATCTTCTGTACGCAATTCCATGAATAAATCAGTCAACGCTGCTTTGGCATCTTTTCGCTGGGCAGGCGTCAATTCTTCTTTCTCAACCTGAACGGTTTCTCGAGCAATTTGACAAAGTTCTTTGATGAAATCAATACTGCTGATAAGTCCTTGTTCGGCTTTTGCTCGTAAATCTTCCAAACGTTTACTCAACTCTATGAATTTCAGATTACCGGGATTTCTCTTGAAACGTTTTATCAATTCCTTCTCAATTTGTTTTATTTTTCGGGGATTTTTGGTATTCATCAAATCATCCATAACCGTCTCATCCAATATAATTTTTTCCAAATCATCATGAATGGTTGAAACGTGGATGTTCTCATGAATTAATTTTGTTGTTTGTGCACCGAATGCCATCCAAAGCAATTTACCCATAGCTTCCGGTCCTACCGGTTTGGCTGACTGATATATTTGTGATAGCCATTTGTAATCTTCGTTATAAGGCGCTAATGCTGCATCCGGAGAAAGAGATTCCCATAATTTTGACAGATAAACGTAATCTTTAGCGAAAACATCTCGTTTTTCGTTGGTATTGATACATTCTTGAGCTATCTGCAACCCTTCAAAACCGGCTAATGTTCTGTCAACTCCATCAAAATGTTTTAATGCATCTACAATTGCTCCGGGTAATTGTTCTTTCAATATGTTGAGATTGGAAATAATGGTTTGAACTGTTTCTTCATCAAACTGTAAGGCTTTGGCAGTATCATCAAATACACCAAAGTAATCGACAATGCGCCCAAAATTTTTTTGAGGATATAAACGATTGGTACGGCAAATGGCTTGCAAGAGAGTATGGTCTTTGAGCGATTTATCTAAATACATCGTTTGAAGAATGGGCGAATCAAAACCCGTAAGTAACTTGGCAGTAACAATCAATAATTTCAAAGGCGAATCAGGCTTGTTATAGAAGTCAATCAATTTTTCTTGCGCATCTTTATCCAATTCGTATTTTTGTTTAAAATCAAATTCATCATTTGCTTTGGTGGATATAACAACAGCGCCGGCTTCTGCCGGTAACAATTTATCTAACTCCATTTTATAAAGATGACAGGCTTCACGATCAGGGGTAACAATCATTGCCTTAAATCCATGAGGTTCCACTTTTTCACGAAAATGAGTCACAATATCTTCGCATATTCGGGTAATACGTTCGGGTGATTTCAGGAAGACAGACATTTGAGCTGCTTTTTTACTGAGTTGATGTTTTTCGCTTTCCTCCAAATCGTTACACAATTCGCCAAATGCTATGTCAATTTGTTTACTGTCAATATGGACATCAAGCAAACGAGGCTCAAAATGTAGTGGTAATGTTGCATTATCCCTTATGGAATCTTGAAAGGTATAACGACTCATATATCCACCAGTGTCTTCTTCTGCTCCGAATGCGAAAAATGTATTTTTATCGGTACGGTTTATGGGTGTACCGGTTAGTCCGAAAAGAAAAGCATTAGGTAGCGCTGCCCGCATTTTGGCACCCAAATCTCCTTCTTGTGTTCGATGTGCTTCATCCACCATCAGAATGATGTTATCCCGAAGGTTCATATTGGGGTGTGCTTCACGAAACTTGTGTATCAATGTAATGATGATAAAACGGGCGTCTTTCTCCAAATAATCATGCAATTCTTTGATACTGTCTGTTGTTACCATATTCGGGACATCGGCAGCATTAAAAGTAGCCGCTATCTGTGAATCCAAATCAATCCGGTCAACCACAATAATGACTGTAGGACTTTTCAATTGTGGTTCCCGACGAAGTTTTTGAGCAGCAAAAAGCATCAGTAATGATTTTCCGGAACCTTGGAAATGCCAGATTAATCCCTTTTTTATCCGGTTTTCTTTTACCCGCTTAACAATAAGGTTGGCGCCTTCATATTGTTGAAAACGGCACACTACTTTTATCCGTTGACGGTGTTTGTTATTGGTATATATACAAAAGTTCTGCAAAATGTCAAGCAAAGTTTTCGGATGTAGTAATTTTTTCATTTGTTTTCCCACTTCATTCATTCCGATCATCAAGCTCAACTCGTCGCGTTCATCCTCTAATCGCCACGGACTCCAAAATTCGAGCGGCGTGCGGACTGCTCCAAAATAAAATTCTTTTCCGTCGGTTGAAAAACTGAAAATGTTTGGAACAAAAAGCGCAGGAACAGAATTTTCATACACATTATGTATTTCGTAAGCGCCATCCATCCAAGACACAGAGGGGCGAACAGGAGTTTTTGCTTCACCGACAACAACCGGAATTCCATTAACGAACAAGACAATATCCGGAACTTTTGTTTCACGGTTGCGGATATGAAATTGATTAACGATTTGATAGACATTGTTATTCAAATTGTCGAAATCAATCAAACGAACCGTTTCGTGTTGATAGTTTTTACCGAACGGCATGGTCATTTCACCTTTAACCCATTTGGCAAATTCCTCATTAGCGCGCACCAGACCAACACTGTTTACGGTAAGCAGGATGCTGCGCAATTTGTAAATCACCTCATCGGCACGGTCGGGTTGAATAGCGATGTCGGGATTTAAGCGAATAAGGGCTTTTTTCAATTCGCTTTCTACCAGCACTTCGCTTTGTTCGCGCAGCAATTCTGAGGCGGGAAGATAATGCCATTGTAAGCCGTAAGGCACATGCGGTTCGGCGACAATGTTAGTTCTGTTCAAATCCACTCCGCTAAGTTGTTGGATGATGAAGTGTTCTACGCTATTGAGTTCATTAAATGGCATGGTTATTAATATTTTAACAATTACTTTGTATTACACTACTATCGGAATCTTCAATGCTTAAAGAATAACCATCAATAAGATGCCGTATTGCTGGTTCTTTAAATTGTTGATTAATATATTTCCTATTATGTTCTTGTTTTCGCTTAATCCGATTATATACATCTGGTTCAACTTTCTGTTTTAACTTCAAATACTCAATATCTCTAAATACTATTCGCGTCCATCTCGTATTTAGACCTCTTGTTTTTATGAATTCGCTTAAGAAAACAGGGTCTTTTAATTTATGTGAAAGAAAATAACTTATTGAATATAATGTTACATCAGAATATCCACTATAAGAATTAGTTAAGATTTCTAATGCTATATCGGAAAATGTATTGAAATGGATATGCTTTGTTTGGAATAAGCGTTCAAAAATATTTCTAAATTGTAAAATCACGTCCAAAGTTGTCAGCTTATACGTTAACCCTTTCTCTTCGATATTGTTTTTATCGACATCAATAACTTTTTTATATAGTTGGTCAAAATTATATATGAGATTTTTGATGATTGCCTCTTGAGATTCATTTGAAATTAAATGAGATGCTTGTAAACATTTAGATAATAGAGAAATATGCTGATAATGTTGCTGAATATCAATGGGAATAATATTTTTAATCGCTTTGTGTAAAAATACATCTCTTTTTGGCTGTTTTCCACAATAAAAAATAATAGTATTTTCCCACCATTCTCTATATAAGTTATTTAACAATACATCTTCATTTGAATCATCAAAGTAAATGCTCGCAAAATATTCTTGGAATGATAAATTATAAAAACCAAAATTTTTCTCTCTTTCGTTAAATCGAATTAATCCAACCCTATCTTTTAAACTATTAATAAACCTGTCAATATCTTCTAATTCACTAAGAGAATGTTTGTTTTTTAGGTTAATCAAAAAAACTTTAAGGTCGTCAGAAGCTATTTCCTGTATCCCTTTTTCATGTAATTCTTCAGCAATGAATGCCAAAATATGCTTAGTCTCTTCGTATTTATATTGTAAAGATATACCTTTCGAAGTATCCCATCGATTTAAATAGTAATCACTAAATTTGTTGTATAATTCAGTAATATTAGCTGGCAATTCAGACAAATCCACTTCGCCATCTCGATACAAAATAGCGGTTAGAGTTAATGCCATAGGAGTTCTTGTCAAGCTGTTGGAAAGTTGATTACTTTTGATGGCATTAATAAAGTTATTTGCTTTTCCTTTATCATTGGGAATTATCTTTTTTACTAAACTAAAAGCTTGTCCTACATCGAAAGGCAGCAAAGTTATTTGTTCATAATTTTCAAACAGTTCATTTTCAAAAATATCAAGATTACGACTTGAAATTATGACTTTTATTGGGAGTTTTGATTCATTCTGTGCAGAAATATAGTCATTAATAATTTTCACTAATTCCAATTTTTCCTCTCTTAGCTCATCAAGTCCATCAAAAAGAAGAATTAATTTGTCGAAATATTCCCTGTCAAAAGATTCTCCGTTAGTAAGATTTTTAAATTGCTCATTAATAATAGCGTCAATATTTATGTTATTTGAAGCGGCTAATTTTCTAAATTTGAAATAAAAGACAGCATCTGATTTTTCTTTATGGGTTTGAAGAGCCTTAATTCCTATTCGTTTCAATAATAGACTTTTTCCTGAGGTAGCAATTCCGCGAATTAAAGTATTCTTGTTAGAGGTTAGGATCGAAATAGAATCATCTATTTCTTCATTTAAATGCTGTTTTTCATCTTGATACCGATTCTTTTCATCTTGATATTTATTTAATGATGTTCTAATATTAACAAAAATATCATTGATTTCGAAAATATTGAGTCCAGTGTAGATATCTTTTGCATTTTCTAAATCTGAAAGTATTCGTATTTGCTCATTTTTATATTTTGTGATAATTATATCCTCCTTATTCATCCCATTTTCAGAAAGGAATAGATCTTTTATTTCTTTGTTAATTTCATCTTCCAATCGTTGATAATTCCAAATCTCTACATTGCTTCGAAAGTGAGGTGGTAACACCTTTTGCAAAATGCTCTTAGCCTGATTGGATATTGTTCCATTTACTATAACAATAACATAATTTATGTATTGATCATTTCCCTTAGAATCAGTATAAGGATGTTCAAATGAAAGCTTTATTTGACGATATATTTCTCCGCTATCTTCAAAGTCTTTCACAGATGCATCTTTATTCTTAACAACAACTGCGAACCAACGCTCTGTTCCTAAGCGAGTATCATATTCTTTAAATACCAAATCTTTTCCATATTCATTTATACCATGTGTAATCTCAACACATTCATATTTCTTTGTTGCAAATAATTGCTTAAGAACTGGAAAAAGAAAAGGTTCTTTTTCTTCTTTGTTTATTTGCAATAATTTGTCTTTTACAGTTTTAATTTTCATGATTAATGTATTTTTAGATTTTAAAATATCTGATTAATTAATGTGGATTTGAGTTGTTGAGTTCGTATAATATGTTTTTCAATATTTTTAATTTGCCCCTCGTATGTATCTAATATTTTGACAACTTTTTGTTGTTCATACATGGGCAAAAATGGAATATTACATTCTCTTAGTATGGAAAAATGCCTTCTATAACCTTGCGGTATTAGAGAGAGATTTTTAATGCAATAATATAAATATTTGCAATTAATGGTTTCGTTTGTACATAGTATTTTAGTTCCATCGGCACCTAAAATAAAAGGATAATCGATATATTTAACATTGATTGTATGATCTCCAAAAATAATAACAGGTAAACTTCCCGAATATACTAATTCTTTTCTATTAGAATAACCAGCAATTTCATTACTACTTTGGTCTATAATTGGGATTTCCCCTTTTGATAAATATTCTGTTGTATCAACTTTACCTACATTGGACTTGTCATTCAATAGAATGTTTGAGATTCTAATATGTTTTTTTGTTTCGTCAAAATATCTTCCATTAATACAATGACCTAATAATTCTATTCTCTTTCTGTAAAAAGCAAATTCTAATTTTTCCTTCACCTCCAAATTCCTCTCCACCACCTCATCCGCAGCCCAAAGCAATTCTGCCAAACACGCCTGTTCTTCTTTGGACGGAAAGAGGAATTCGTAATTGGCAATATCTTTCCAATTTATATATGGATTAACTGAGCCTTTGGAATGTTTTATTGAATGTTCAGTAAAATTATCACTTAACATGATAAATGGCAATAGTTCAGGTACAATATTTTTCGAATTAGCCTTAATTACGAATGTTGTATTTGAAGTAATGCCGTCAAAGTCTGCAACTGTAACCTTTTTCAAATAAGTTCTTCGAGAACCATACAAAATATCTCCTTTTTGAAATTTACGAATAAATGCAGGACCTAAATATCCATCACCTACAATTCCCCACTGACGTATATGTAAATCTTCAGAAGCCATGTGTTCCCCCGCTATGTACTTATTTAATTTTGTCGTTTCTATATCAACGTTTTCTTTCTGTTGAATAGCAACTTCACCGAAAGTAATAGTCTTCCAACTAGATTTATCAATATTATCTATTTTCATTCTGGAAATCTTCTAATAATTTTTTTATAGAAATTCTTAAAACAATGGATTCTTTTTCCCAATTTGTATAAATCTCCTGTAGCGATTGTTGTTTTGAGTTCCCATTTCCAGTAGGTACATAAAACGATATATTTAAACTTGCGTTCTCATTTGACAATATTTTTTCTATACCCACCACTTTAGCAAATCCTTCCAAATCCGGATAATTCTTGTATGCCGAGTATATCTTTTGTATATGCTTTTCTTCTAAAATACTGATTGTTTTTTGTGTTTTTACCTCATTCACAGCATTAATAAAAAGAATTTTGCCTTTTCGTTCTTCCGGTTTGTTATTCCTGCAAATCAACAGGCACGCCTCCATCGGCGAGTTGTAAAACAAATTAGCCCCCAAACCGATGACACAATCCACAATATCACTCTCAATCATTTTGCGACGAATTTCCCGTTCTGCATCACGAAAAAGAATTCCATGCGGCAAAAGCACTACAGAACGACCGTTTTTATCGTCCATACTTTTGATGATGTGTTGTTGAAAAGCATAATCGGCGCAACCTTGCGGCGGCGTTCCCCAGATATTTCGTCCGAAAGGGTCGTTTGTAAATGCTTTTTGATCCCAACTTTTGATGGAATACGGCGGATTAGCCAACACGATATTGAATTTTTGCAGTTGGTCGAATTTCATAAAGCGTGGGTCTTTAAGCGTATCGCCCCGTTCAATGCTAAATTCCTCAAAACCATGTAACAGCATATTCATTCGCGCAATTGCAGACGTAATCAGATTGATTTCCTGTCCGTATAATCGTAGTGTGCGGTATTCTTTTCCTGCATCTTTTAGCATCATTGCACAATTAAGCAACAGTCCGCCACTGCCGCAAGTAGGGTCGTACACAGTTTCTCCTTCCTGCGGATCGACAATCAGACTCATTAATCTTACCACCGAACGGTTGGTGTAAAATTCGGCTGCTGTATGCCCGCTATCGTCGGCAAATTTTTTTATCAGATATTCATAAGCGTTGCCCAGCATATCATTAGGAACATTGCCTATACTTAAATCGCGTTGTGAAAAGTGTTCAATCAGATTGCAAAGCATCTCATCGGTCAACCGCTCTTTATTTGTCCATTCGGCATCGCCGAAAATCCCCTGCAATTGAGTGGCATTCACCCGTTCGATTTCACGGAAAGCCTGACTTAACGTCTTTCCAACATTAACGGTAACAGCCCTGACATTTTTCCAATGCGCTTTCTCCGGAACTTGGAATCGGTGATTTTCTGCAAAGGAAGCATAATCCAGGTCTCCGCCGGATTCATCCAAAGCGATTTTGTATTCTTCATCATATACATCGCATATACGCTTGTAAAATAACAACGGGAAAATATATTGTTTATAATCTCCTGCATCAATTACTCCACGCAGGTACACTGCTGCTCCCCAGAGATATGCTTCTAATTCTTTCAGATTCATAGACTCTACATATAATTTTTTAGCAACTGCTTTAAATGTTCTTCTGCTTGCCATGCACGTTCAGTTGCATCTTTCAATTGACAAAGCGCTTCTTCCATTGATGGCAGATTATTCTCAATTTCCTTTTCTACGTACAGAGGAATATTAATGTTGTAATTATTTGCTTTAATATCTTCTATATTTACTGCTTTAGCATGATTTTTCACATCTTCCCAATCACTGTACCATTGATAAATTTTCTGAATATGTTTTTTTTCCAAAAAATTTTGCGCACGTCCTGTACGTATTTGATCGGCAGCATCAACGAATAAAACCTTATTCTTTTTACGTTTTTCTTTATTCGCACGAAAGATAAGAATACAAGCAGAAAGCGTGGCTCCATAAAAAATGTTGGCTCCCAAACCAATCACAGCATCTAATAAATCCATTTCCAACAAAGCCGCTCTGATTTTTGCTTCTGCGCCTTTACGGAATAACGCCCCATGAGGTAAAACAACCGCTAATCGTCCGGATATAGGATTCATTGATTTTATCATGTGCAACACCCAAGCCATATCTCCATTCCCTTTGGGTGGAGTAACCCCTATATTGCGCCCATAAACATCATTTGCCCATAAATCAGCGCCCCAGGCATCCAATGAAAAAGGAGGATTGGCAATAACAATGTTAAATTGACGCAGCCTGTCATTTTCAAAAAACCGCGGATCTCTTAACGTATCGCCTCTTTCGATATGAAAATCTTCAATACCATGCAAAAACATGTTCATGCGGGCAATGGTCGAGGTCGTCAGGTTTTTCTCCTGACCAAACAATTTTAATGTACGGAAGTCGCCGCCCTCCGCTTTGACATGCTCAATACATTCGAGTAACATTCCCGCCGTACCGCAAGCCGGGTCGTAAATTGTTTCTCCTTCTTTGGCATCTACAATTCGTCCCATCAGGTTAACGACAGAACGGGGCGTATAAAATTCTCCCGCTTTTTTATTGGTCTGGTCGGCAAATACTTTGATAAGGTATTCGTAGGCTTGTCCCAAAATATCAGGTTCCACATTTGAATTGGATAAATTGTATTGCGAAAAATGTTCAATAAGTTTACATAATAATTCATCCGTTAATTTTTCCTTGTTTGTCCAAGGAGCATCGCCAAAAATATTGGAAAGTTTGCCGGGATTTGCTTTTTCAATTTGAGCAAAAGCGCCTTTAATTTTGCTACCGACATTATTAGTCGTTTCTCTAATGTTTTTCCAATGACAACCGGCAGGAATTGTAAACCGATGAAATTCGGGCGAAGTTGCATATTCGTCATCGCCTTCGGATTCTTCAAATGCTTCACTATACTCTTCGTCATATACATCGGAAATGCGTTTAAAAAATAACAACGGGAATATATAAACTTTGAAATCGGCAGCATCCACAGGACCTTTTAGAATCCATGCTGCTTTTGCAAGATATTGTTCGAGTTGAGATAAAGATAGCGTTTCCTTTATTTGATTCATACAGCTATTTTATTGAAATACGGGTACAAATATAGGAAAATTTTTTGTGTAATAGTAAGAAAAAAGATTCTCTGCATCCTACTATTCATACTGTAAACTTAATAACTCATTTTTCTACTAAGAAATAACGACTTCGGAGTTATTTTTACCTCGTCAGAGGCAAGTGGTTTTGTGCTGCAAAAAAGGTTTCGTGCAGCACAAAACACAACTTGCAATTTTCTGATGAAAATAAAAATTGGCAATTTCAATTACAAAAATTGACTACGTGCAGTAAACTTCCTATAGCGACTATAAGTGCTACACATATTTACATTTTCCGCCACTGTTCGACGTCCTCCTTGTATGTTTCAAGGAAGTTTCTTGTGAGATTTTCAACCAACCCCGATACACTCAATCCTCTTTCTCCTAACAACCGGGCAATTCTATCCAGACTGTCTCGAACCGCAAGGCTGATAAAAACCGGTTTCGGATTCTCAATCTTGGGAGCTTGCATAAACTGTTGCTTGAACTCCCCCAAATCTGCTTTTCGCTGTTTAGCCCTGACCCTTTTAATTTCAGTCTGTTCGCTTACTGCAGTTTGTTCACTTGATACATCCGTTTCAATGGATGCAGTTTGTACAGTTTCTACATTCGCTACATTTTGTTTTTTGTCTGTAATAAGGCTATTGAGATACTCATCTGTAAAACAACTCTTATCGGCAATAGAGTTTAATAACACTTGTTCATCTATACCCTCAACTACTCTGCTTGTACTCATACTATTTTTAATTTATTTAGTGAATAAAATATGTATCGTTATTATAGTTGTTCAACTATACGCTGCAAAGAAACTGATAAATATTTATATTTGAAATAGTTGTGATTTTATTGCGGTGAATTTCTGTATTTTGCATTCCTGTTATCATTTTTTTACATGACTGAAGCAACATGAAGACACTACCGGCGCAACATGAGGACACTTCATAAAAATTGCTTATTTATCAAAGATTGCTATATTATCTTTGACCAAAATTTTAATAATATCAAAATGGAAATAATAAACATTGAAGCTCGTGTATTTGAGGCAATGTCGACATGCTTTGAGCAATTCGTAAAAAGGGTCGAAAATTTATGCAGTCGCAAAGACAAAAGTTTACAGAAGTGGTTGGATAATCAAGATGTCTGCCAACTGTTGAATATCTCAAAACGAACATTACAAACCTATCGAGATAATGGTACGTTGCTTTATTCCCAAATCAACCACAAAATGTATTACAAGCCCGAAGATGTAGAGCGAGTATTAAACCAACTAAAAAATAAACCGAATGGAAAATAATCTGATTACGAAAGACAACGAAAAAGTCAAATCTTTTTTTCTTTCATTGGAGCAGATGCTTGACGGAATTGAAAATCTGGTAGAAAATAACAAACCCACATTAAGCGGCGAACGTTATTTGACCGACAGAGAAGTTTCGGAAAGATTGAAGGTTAGTCGCCGGACTTTACAGGAGTATAGAACCGAAGGTAAAATACCGTATTATCTGTTAGGCGGAAAAGTTCTTTATAGGGAAAGCGATATTGAAAAAATGTTGAATGACAATTATTTCCCTGCTATTGAGTAATTTTCCTTTTTTTCATCTTGTAAACATTACAACTATGGAAAGAAAAAATAAGGCAAGCCTTTCCCAAAATTTACGCTTTCGATAATCAGTTATATTTGGAAAATTTTCAGGTTGTACTTTGCC
>Ga0209629_10001461_pt1 | contig 15014 bp, 10 predicted proteins | sample TergutCu122P5_FD_187286 | JGI IMG/M metagenome (GOLD analysis project Ga0209629, IMG submission 187286) | Cubitermes ugandensis P5 segment gut microbial communities from Kakamega Forest, Kenya - Cu122 P5 (SPAdes) (version 2) | ecosystem: Host-associated > Arthropoda: Insects > Digestive system...
GCGAACACGCAAAAGAAACCGGGCTTTGGGTCCCTTTTACCGAAAAAATCAAGAAGAATCCGAACATCGACCTGTTGATCGGCGCGGCGAATATCTGGTGGTGGGACAACAACAAAGTTGCCATCGTGCGGGAACTGCAGGAAGCCGGGATCGACCGCATTTTGTGGAGCAGCGGTGCCACGGCGGAAGAACTGACTGAAATGAACGCGATGCCCAACGTGTTGACAAGCCGCTATGACATTTACCAGGACATCATGGACCCGTCCCGATTTGGGGAGTTGCGCGGAATTCACGGCGATTGGGTCACCGAAGCCTGGCCGCGTGACATCAATCGCTTGCCTGACGGAACGTGGCGCAAAGGCTGGGAAGTCGATGCGAAAGACCGCAACCAGCCGCGCATTCCCTGCGCGGTCATCTGCGATTCCAAGGCGATTCCCTACGCGCGAAAACGAATTGCCGATGAACTGGCAACGAAGCCGTACCGGTCGCGGTTTATCGACACGACGGTCGCTGCCCCGTGGTTTGAATGCTACGATCCCGCACACCCGATGACACGTTCGGACAGCCGCAAGTATAAGATGCAACTGCTTGATTTGATGGGAAGCGGGTTCGGCCTGGTTTGCGGGAGCGAAACCGGCCACGAAGCCTCGGTGCCGTACTGCGATTTTTACGAAGGAATGATGAGCCTCGGACCGTTTCGCGAGCCGGATTCCGGACGCAACATGCAACGCATCCTCGACGAAGTGCCTGAGAATGTCGCGAAATTTCAAGTCGGCGAAGCCTATCGCCTGCCGCTTTGGGAACTGGTGTATCACGATTGCACGGTCGCTTATTGGTATTGGAGCGACTACAACAACAAGATGCCGTCGATTTGGCGAAAACGCGACCTGTTCAACGCCCTGTACGGCACGCCGCCGATGTACATGTTCAACAGCCGGTTCTGGCGCGACAACAAGGACAGATTTGCCGGGAGTTACAAAATCGCCGCCCCGGTTGCCCGCTTGACGGGATATAGTGAGATGACAGACCATCGTGTCTTGACCGGTGATCGGACGGTGCAACAGACCGAATTTGCCAACGGCGTTCGCGTGACGGTCAATTTCGGCGATGCACCTTTCACCATGCCGGACGGTCACTTGCTTGACCCGCAGGGAGTTCGCGTTGAAATGCCGTAAAACGATTCAAACAGCAGCCCCGATAACCTGACGACTCAGGAGAAAAACCGTTCCGTGACCGTCGCGGCCCTGGAGCGTGTCCGGTTATACTATCGTCCATTGAAATTTCCGGTGTGCGCGTCCGTTTACCTTCTGGAAAAACGGACTCCCGTGTCACATTGCCGGGTATTTTCAACTGGTTATACTCAAGCCGGTTGAAAATTCCGGAAGCTGGACACCGCAAGCCCTGCAACGCAGGGCGTCTGCGCAAGGCCGAAGGCTGCCGCCCATACCGGCTACGGTATACTTCTATCAAAGAGCGATCAACAGGGGCGGAAAAACTCCAGACCAATTCCAAATTTGCCCTGAATGGCGAGGTTACTTTCCACTCTTCGTCATCTTCAAGGGAATGTCATTTTTCCCCTTCTTCACCGTTGCCTTGAGCGGGGTTGTCGTCACCACAGAATAACTTTTCGGGGTTATCAGCGTTTGAATGGCATCCATCTCAACTGGATAATTCGGGTTCTTTGCTGCGATCTCCAAAGACGATGGTCTTGGCACTGCTGTAATATCCATCTTGGTCACCGTAACCTTATAGTCCCCTTCGAGAGCCCCTTTCTGGGGTAATCCACCACCGTCCGAAGTTAATGTGTATTTTCCGGTTGCGTCCGTGTTCCCTATTGCCACCTTGCCGTCCGGTGCCTCCGGAATGAACGTCACGAGTGCGTTTTCCAACGGTTGATCGTCAAGGGTAACAATCCCCTCGACATAATTCGTGGGTAACCCCTTGGGGCCACACCCCGCCACCGCAAGAGTGACGAGCAGCATAATGAATAACAGATTTTTTTGCATGGTTGAGTGATTGTGTCAGTGAGAGATTGGGTCAGGTTATAAAAATCAGAGCCGTAATCGCAAGATTGCAGCTCTGATTCATGTTGCAAACAACAGTCAGGAATCAGAGCGACTTGGACTCGCTGCCGGCCCTGGTTCCGATTGCACCCCAAACACCATAATGTGATGGTTCGGATGCTGCTGTGCCTTTTGCCGGAGTGCCTCCAACACCGCCGTCGTCGATCTGCGTCCACGGTGAATAGGTCCCCTGTTCGCCCGCTTCCACGGAATCGGACACGAATTGGACGGAAGCATCACACATCACGACATTGACCCCACCGGTGTGATTGCTGCTTGCCGTCACTATGACGCCACTGGATTCGATGGAGTCGTAGTTTGAGCAGGAAGGACGATTGGGCGGTACACATAAGAACATTTGCGTGAACGCCGGCATGGCGTCTCCCCACCTGCACCCGACCACCCGATCGGCATTCGTTTCCGCAACAGGATCGTTGATCATGCCATTTCCAATAGCACGCGAACTGCAATTCAGCGGGGGACCATAAGTCACAAATCGAGCCATGTTCCCTTTGACTTTGGCACCGTTGGGGGTGCTCCCGATTTCGACTTCGGAAACCATTGCCGTATTGCTTGTCCCATCCGGAATGTGTCCAAAAGAACATTGAAGACGGTCACCGGGGCCGAAAGGTCCGCGACAGGGATGATTCGCGTCCCAATTGACCCAAAGATCACCGGCATTGCAGTGATAACTGTTTCTGCCCGTTTTACTATTGCCGCCGTCACCGGTAAATCCCATCCCTGCCGTGGAAGGACAGATGAGCGTGTTGATTTCTTTTGACCAGGCGGTTTTATAATTTTGCCCACCCTTATATCCATCTCTATCGCCACCGCCAAGAGTTTCATCACCTCTCCAGGGCCACCACATGAAGTCCGATTGCACTGCTCTGACCACCTCTTCATAGAGGGGGGCCTGTTCCAGGTAAGGGAGCATCTGCTGAACGTAACCCCAACGATAATAAGAACCTCCATCGTAGTTCCCCCACTGCCTGGTGTTTTTAAGTGTTTGCGGTCGGCTTGCCTGGGTAAAACACTTCCGGGCATCGGCATGGGTGTGTTGTGCCAGTCCGATTTGCTTGAGGTTATTGGTGCATTGCATGCGACGTGCCGCTTCGCGGGCGGCCTGAACGGCCGGTAAAAGAAGAGCGATCAAAATGCCGATGATCGCAATCACGACGAGAAGTTCAACCAATGTAAAAGCTCTTACATTGCCCCCCCCCCTCGTTTTTCCTAATTTAACATTACTCATTTGAACAATCTCCTTCCAAAAAATAAAAAGTTTGATAATTGCGCAAGATAATTTTCGTATCTTACACAATACTTACAATAATATACACACAGTGGAATAAAAATCCATAGGTCCGCGCAAAAAAATAGTCATTCACGCGCATTTCCGACGAAAATTCATATCTCGTTGATATTAAATAATTAATAACAATAGATTTTTGTAACAAAAACAGTGATTACGCAGTCAAATTTTGTGCTGTCATTAAAACATCGGCGGTCGGAACACCAAAAATTCACTTGGTCGTCGCAAAGTAAACGGTTAAATATTTTGAATGTTAGCGGTTGGGCTTGCCCGACGAAACGAGAGCGTATTCGGTGTTGGTTTGGAGGCGTTACTTCCATCAAGGAGCGACCAACGGGAGTGGAAAAACTCCAGATCAATTCCAAATTTGCTCTAAAAAACCGTGACGACAAAACTTGACTTCGGGAGCGCAAACTGTCATAATCAAAACAAGTGATGATTTTGATTTCCCGACATGAAAAGGTTGGTTTTTATTGGTATGGTCATAAAATTTGCATCATGCGCAAGAACCTATTGAGAATTTGACCGGGCTTCCTTCGCTGCGTACTGGTGCCCTGACGCATTTTTTATTTCCAGCGCAGTATATTACTTCTTCTTATTCCATTGGCCGTTCTTTTTATGCCACGTTACATTATTCGTTACGGCATTATGCGATTACTGGGAATTTTCAGTTCCCCGGACGGAGTTTATTATCCGCGCGAAACGAAATTGATCGTGCGCACCAGTCGCGGCCAGGAAACGGGGATTCTGCTCACCGAAGAAACGGAAGCCAATCGTATGCATCTGCCGCCGAATCTTGAAGAAGACCGCATCATCCGCGTCATGACCCACGACGATGAACTTGAAGAAAAGCGGATTCGCAAAAATGAAAAAGAGGAATTCAAGCGATGTGAAACAATTATCAAACGTTTTGGTCTTGAAATGAATCTCGTGCGGATCGAACATATTTTCGGCGGCGAACGAGTCATTGTCTATTATGTGGCGGACGGTCGCGTCGATTTTCGCGAACTGGTCAAAGCATTGGCCGCAGAGTTTCAAACGCGCATTGAAATGCGACAGATCGGCGTCCGCGATGAAACGAAATTGCTGACCGATTTCGGCGACTGCGGCATCGAATGTTGTTGCAATTCATATCTTGTCGCCATGCCGCCGGTGTCCATGAAAATGGCCAAGATGCAAAAAGCGACGCTTGATCCGACCAAAATTTCGGGGCGTTGCGGACGGCTGAAATGTTGCCTTCGTTACGAGTACGACGGGTATCTTGATTTGGCGCACCAGCTTCCGGGAATCGGAAAACAGGTTGTCACCCCCGACGGTCTTGGTCGCGTTTTCAGTCATGAGATTTTACACCAGCGAGTCTGGGTGGAACTTCGTGAACAGCGTAAGGCGTTTCATGCCAGGGACCTGCAATTTGCCCCCGGTGAAGAAACGCAAACGGTCGCCGGGATGGATGACTGCGAGATGAATGACAACGATGACGGCGGGATTTTTTTCGCCGAACCAATGTAATAACAATTTTTTCTTTTTAGCGGTTGATCGCAGATCAACATGATTTTGTAACGGTCAAATACAAAATAGACTCGAATTCCCCGGAAAAAATCATGACGGCAAATTTACCGGTGATTCCCCGTCACATCGCGATTATCATGGACGGGAACGGTCGTTGGGCGACAAAACAGGGCAAACCGCGTATGGAAGGGCATCAACGCGGTGCGGTCACGGCACGTCAAACGACCGAATATTGCAGCGAACTCGGCGTCGAACAGTTGACATTGTATTGCCTTTCGAGCGAAAACTGGAAACGTCCCGCTGAAGAAATCGCATTTTTAATGCAATTGTTGCAATATTACATGGTGGAAGAGCGACCGGTTTTGATGAAGAACAATATTCGTCTCAAAGTCATCGGACGGCGACATCCGATTCCCGATTTTGCACTGGAGGAGATCGACCGCACGGTGGCAATGACGTCGAACAACGGCGGAATGACGCTGTGTCTTGCGATCAATTACGGGTCCCGGGCGGAAATCGTCGATGCGGTGAAAAAAATCGCGTCGGACGTTCAACAAGGCAAAGTGTCGCCCGACCGGATTGACGAGACGTTGTTTTCCGGTTATCTCGACACGGCAGGCTGCCCCGATCCGGATTTGCTGATCCGCACGGCGGGCGAAATGCGATTGAGCAATTACCTGCTCTGGCAACTCAGTTATGCGGAACTTTGGGTTACTGAAAACTACTGGCCCGACTTTGACCGGGAATTACTGCAAAAGGCAATCGACGAGTTCGGCAAGCGCGATCGTCGATTCGGGGGAGTCAAGCCGTTATGCTGAAAATACGTGTCTTTTTCGCACTTCCAATGGTTGCCGTCATCATCGGTCTCGCTTTTCTTGACGCCTGGGTGCCGGTCAACGGGGCCGTGCTGATGCCGGTCTGGCTCATCTGCCTTGCATTTCTCTGCAAGGAACTGCTCGACCTTTTGGCCGCCGGCGGGATGCACCCCCGGCGTTCGACGGTTTATACCGGCACATTGCTGATGGCCGTTTGTTGTTGGGGGATTTGCGTCGGACATTATTATCACGTCAGCAAAATAACCCCCAATGACGCGACCCAGGAGTGGGGCTGGGCGTCGGGTGCGGCGATGGGGATTCTTTTTACGTTCGCCGGCGGAATTCTCATCGCCTTTATCGGTGAAATGTGGCGTTACAAACGTCCCGGCGGCGTCACCATCAACCTTGCCGCCGCGATTTTCATGATGGGGTATCTCGGCTTGCTTTCATGCTTCATTATTTTGCTCCGGATGACTTACGGTTTGATCCCGCTTCTTGCGATGATCAGCGTCGTCAAGATGAACGATGTCGGGGCGTACACGGTCGGGCGGCTTTTGGGACGCCACAAAATGGCCCCGGAACTCAGCCCGAAAAAAACGATCGAAGGGGGGGGTGGCGGACTCGTTTTTGCCGTGTTCGCGTCCTGGTTTTTCTTTTATGTCCTGAAAGCCGGTTCCGCCACCTGGGTCAACTTTCTTTTTTTCGGACTGGCCGTTGCCATCAGCGGAGCACTGGGCGACCTGGCTGCGTCGCTGATCAAACGGGATGTCGGCAAGAAGGATTCCGGCTCGGCAATCCCCGGCTTTGGAGGCTTTTTGGACCTTTTCGACTCGCTGATCCTCGCCGCTCCCGTCGCCTTTTTCTGGTGGACCTTTTGTATCGAAAAATAGTGCTTTTTGGAGTTTTTTGCACGATAAAATTTAGGAGGTATTTTATGACAAGTCTCATGAATTTTTTGAAAACGCTTGTGTTGGTCGTTGTTCCGCTTGGCATGACGGCTTGGATCGTTCCGCAGGGGGCGGCACAACCGCCGCTGACCAAAGAACAAAAAGAGTGGGTCATCTCCAAACCGGATGACCGGGAACTTCGCGGGAAAAATTTCGATCCGCGTTTGTCCCAGGTGCTGGAAGAGATACGGGTTGCCGCCAATCAAGTCAAGGAACGACAAATCAAAAATTCCGGGCGCAACCCTGTCCCTTCCTACGCTCCGAATTGGAACTGTCTGGCGGCTCAATACATTTCTTTGCTCCGTCAGGCGGGGATGATGGACGCCGCCGAAAAAATTCTCACTTCAGCCCCGGAACCCGACCGGCAGCGCGGGGAACAGGACATTCGTTCCATGCTCCAGAATTTCAACATGCCGACTGCTGTTCAAACGCAACCCGTAAAACTGAATACCCAGATGGTTGCCGAGCGGCTGTTATCCATGAACATCAATGATTTCTCAGGATGCTACTGTGATCCGGCACAACAACCCGGCGGCATCCCAATGGGCTATGTCGGCTATTCCGTCCCTGTAGTACAGACCTCGACGGTGTATTCCGGTTACGCGCCATACTCATCCTACCCGCAACCGCAACCCGTGAACAATGAATCCCAGGACGATTCAACGCGATACAAATCCTATCGCGAATGGGCGGAAAATTTTATCGAAAAGCATCAGCCCAACGTGGAAGAGGCGTTGCGGGAGATTCGGGGAATGAAGGACAATGACAGAAATTCCTATTTCGATTCCCGCAGGATACTGGGTTATGCTGTCCTGTTTTCGGTCGTCGGGCACCAGGAGGACGCCAAGCAAACGATTGCCGACGCGATGGAACTGGCAAAATCCTCCGCCCTGCGGCAAGTCAAAGACCGGGACGATTATCTCGTCAAAGACGATACCATCCGGGACACCTCTTTTTGGGAAAACGTCGTCAACGCCCAAATACGGATGAGGGAATACGACGAAGCGGTCAAAACCATTGAAGCGATGCGCGAATCGATGACCAAACTTCAAATGGCGGGAGAAGACGTCCAGTGGAGCCGGAGTTGGAACAACATGTTTGCCAACCTGGCCAAATTCACAGCCCAGGAGGAATCGCTCGACAAGGGGCTTTCGTACCTCGACAAAATCATGAGAACGTCCGAGAGGGACAACGTACTCAACTCTCTCGCACAGACGGCCGCAAAACAGGGAAAAGAGGACGACGTGAAAAAAATTCTCGCCCTGACGAAGAACAATTACGGTTACGGTCGGGAAATGTATCAATATGATCTTGTCATGTACAAGGTGAAAAACGGGAAACCTGAAGAAGCGTTGGCCGCGTTGAAATCGTTGCTGGACGCCGGGGAAAACAGGGGAACCGCACTGATGTATTTGTCCCCTCCCCAGAAAAACGAAGTCGGTTTGCTCTTCCTGAAGCACGACGACGCGGAAAACGCCCGAAAGATTTTCGTCATGGTGAACGATCAACTCAAAATGACGGAAAGCAATAGTAAAAATCCGCAAAATCAAATGCCGCCGGAACAAATTTGCATGGAAGCCGCCAATGCCGCAAAAATGCTCGCCGCTCGCTGTAAAAACGGCCTTGCGGAAGAAACGCTGGCATTCGTGAATACATTCAAAGAGCCGAAGTTCTGCGCCCCGTTTTTTGCCGCTTTCGCCTCCGAAATCGCAACCGACGACAACCAGACGCAGGTCAAACAACTATTGGACAAGGCGTTTCAAAGTGCGATGCAACTGGAACCGAATCCCGACGGTGTCTTGCCGACCAACATGGGTCCGTATCCGAGACCGTATTTTCGCAATGACGCGCTTTGGGAGATTGCACGTTTTGCACTGGCGGCACAATGCGTGCCGGAAGCGGAACGCGCCATTCGGGAAGCGGAAAAACTCGACGCCAAACTGCCGAAAATCGATTCTTACGCAACGCCGGGAATGGGTATGGGGGGAATGCCTTTCTCCAATCGCGACAATCAATGGCAAATCTGCTTTCAGACGATGATGCAGAAGAAAGATTTGACTTCGGCGCTTGTCATTGCCAGAGTGGTCAAATCGCCGGACATGCGGGTTCAGTTTTACTCGCAAATCGCGGCGGAAATGATCAGGGCGAAAGGGGAATCGACAAAAAGCGACGCGAAGCCGGATTTGCCCGACGTAAAAAAGATCAACCCGGAAAAAAAACCGGCACAGGTCAAACCGTCGCGCCGGGTGTTGATGAAACCAACCGGAATGCGGTGATGAGGAGTTGCGCAAAAACAAGTTATTCAAAAAATAGCAGCCCCAAGCGTAAGCGCGGGGTTTTACCCCGTCACTTACGTTCCGGGCTGCTATTGAAACGACTCTGAGACGGGTGATATTGGTATGGACACAAAAGTTGAACCGCCACTTGATTTTTTGGCCACGAATACCGCAGCTTCCGTTGGTCGCTGCTATCCAACTTTTATGTCCAGGGTGATACTCTAATATTTTCCGAACTCGCTATCGTCGAGTTTGAAATCATAGTTCGGTCCATCGCTTTCAGGGGTCATGACGGCCGTTGCCGAACTTCCGCCCCCCCAGCCTTCCTGTCCGCTTCCGAAAGACGACGCTTTCTTGTAACTTGAACCCGAAGCGGTCGTCTTTTGCGACACGCCTGTTTTCGTGCCGGCATGTTTCGATGACGGAACCGGTGACTCTTTGAACGGTTGATTCGAATCGGGCTTCCTTTGTTCGGAAGAATCCACCCCCGAAACGTTCGTTTTGACCGCAGTCTTTTCTTTGATTTTCCGCAATTTGAAATGCGACATCGTTCTCAAAAGATCGTCTGTGTTTTTATTCATTTCAGCCGACACGCTGGCCGTTTCTTCGGCACTGGCACTGTTTTGCTGCGTGACCGTGTCGATTTGCTGCAATGCCTGGGTTACCTGGGAAACGCCTTGCGCCTGTTCGTGGCTTGCTTTGGCAATTTCGTTGACCAGGTTCGTCGTGTTGGCGACATGAGTGACGATTTCATCAAGCATGTTCGCTGTTTTTTCGGCGATTTTCGCACCGTCATTGATCTGACGGTTATTCGTTTCGATCATCTGCGTCGTTTCGCCTGCGGCTTTCGCACAGCGTGCCGCGAGGTTCCGCACCTCTTCGGCGACCACGGCGAACCCTTTTCCATACGCGCCGGCACGAGCCGCTTCGACGGCGGCATTGAGTGCAAGCAGATTCGTTTGAAATGCGATGTCGTCGATGACTTTGACCACTTTTTGAACGTCCAGCGAATTTTTGGTGATCTGTTGCATGGAAGAGATCATTTCTTTCATCATGCCCTGACCGTTCCCCGCGACCCGGCTCGCATCTTTGGCCAGAGTGCTTGCTTCCACGGCATGTTCCGCGTTCTGTTGGGTTTGCCGTCCCATTTCGGTCATTGAGGATGTGATTTCCTCGAGACTGGCCGCCGATTCCGTCGATCCCTGGGAAAGATGGTCGCTTGCCGAAGCGACCTGAGACGCCCCGCTGGCCACATGCTGAACGGTGGATTGCACCTGCGCCAGCACCGTGTTGACCTCCTCGAACATGTGTGCCAGGTTCTTGTTCATGGCATCCTTGTCCGATTTGATTTTGACAACGTGCGTCCAGTCACCGCGGGCGACGGACTGCCCCGCTTCGGTCACGGAATGGTAGTCGCGAATGATCGCCGCCGCCTGTGAGGCAAGTTCGCCGACCTCGTCGCCGCGCTTTTGCAATCCCGGAGCAATTTGAACGTTGATATCCCCTTCGCCGGTGATTTGCCGGAACATCGCAACAATCCGGCTGATTCCGCCGGCGACGGAACGGGTGAGAGTCACCCCCAAAATGATTGCCGCAATGACCGCCATTGCCGTCGCAAGATAACTGCCTATTCGCACAAGCGCGATCAACCGGGCCTGGTGATCGTTCTCAGCCGATTTTGCCTTCGAGTTGTTTTCAAGAATCGTGTCCCCAAAATTGATGACTTTTCCGAATTGCTCAAAAAGCGGCATTTGCAGGGACCGCAACCGGTTTGTGGACTCCATGCATTTGCCCGCAGCCGTTTTCCATTCTTCCACTGCGACAAGCGTCGTTTCAAAATTTTTCGCAATCTCCCCTTCCGGAAGAGCCGGCTTGACGGTATTCAGTTTTTCATTCAATATTCCAAGATTTTCATTAACGGTTTTTTCGAAGGATTTGGCTTCTTCATCCGTTGCTGCGGCAATGAAATGACTTCTGGCAAGCATGATCCTTTCCACAAGATTACTGCAAGTCAGAACTTCCTTGACGAGGTCGAACTTGACGATCTCAACGGTTTGTTCGCCGTTTTGAGGTCCAGCGGTTTTGACGATCATGTTATGAAGATCGCGAGCCGTTTTTTCAAGTCCCGCACGAACTTGTTCCGACAAACTGACGACGCGGGAACGATGATCACTCACAATTTTCAATTGTCCGTCGTATTCCTGTTTCTTTCTGCCGACTTCCGCGAGCGCTTTTTCCATCTCTTCGACGGCGGTTTTGTTTTCAGGAATCACCAGTTTTGATTTGAGGTCTTGAACCAGAGTGGCAATCGCCTGATAATTCTTCCCGAATTCTTCGCCCGATTGGGAATCATGAACCATAAGAGAGCGATAAAAGAGCTTTTGAAGCCCATTAGTGTCGTCAATGGCGTTATTTGTCTCCTCGGACAAAACGGTCAGATGGATGATCTTATCCGTCGATTTGACGATCGTCGCCAAGCCATAGGTGGTGATCCCTCCCAGTACCAGCATCAATGCAATCATGAGACCAAAGCTCAAGGTCAATTTTTTACCGATTCGAAGCCGATTGAACATTATTTTTGTCCTTTCTTCACTCTTGGAAAAACAAGTCATCGTGAGAACTATAGAACACGAAGTCCAAATCCGGGAATTTTTTATGAGAAATCAGACTTGTTTTTCATGCGCGAATAAACCGTCGTTGCCGCCAGTGCGGATTGTGCCGATTGCATTGAATGCAGGGCGGCCATTTTTTTCTCTTGCCCGAAAATTAGTCTTTGTTAGCTTGAGACGAAACATTTTCACAATTCTACTTGAGCCGGTTGAAAAATTCGGAAGCTGGACACGGCAAGTCCTGCAACACAGGGCGTTTGCGCGAGGCCGAAGGCTGCCGCCCATACCGGCTGCGGTATCACATGACAGGAGGAAGAAATGGGGGGAATCATCGGTTTCTTTTCACAAATCGGCACACTTTGGACTTTGTTCGGTTACATTTCAAAAGTCAATACGATTCTCAAAACTTATCCGGGAATGGAAAATGAAATTCGCTTTCGGGCGTGGTTGCTCGACAATCTGGCAATACTTTCCGGTGTGGCGACAAAAACGGCAAATGTTGTTGACGACATGATCGTTGATTACACGGAACGGATCATTGAAAACGATTCCGCATGGAAAATTCTCTTCAAAATTGTCTCCGTGGCCAATTTTCTCCGGCAAGACGGCCAGAACAAGCAAAACATCACAACCGACTCACCCGTTTTCGACGAAAACGATGCTGAAGAAGATTGTTTCGATTCCCTTTATGATATCAACACTTCTTTGAAAAATGATGAAAGCGGAAACAAAGAGCAAACAGTCGAAAACCCGCTTCTGGTCATTTCAGCGGTCGGGTTGATCATCCAGATTTTGCAATATCTTCAAAGCCGAAAATAAATTTTGAAAACGAGGTGTCTCAATGAAATCGTATCTAAAACTCGCAAGATCATTCTTTCTCATTTTCGTCATCCTCACTCTTTTTTCGACATTGGTGTTTGGCCAGGTATCGATCAAGGCGCCTTCGGAGACGCTTGCGGGCGATCTGGTCATCATCATGGTGGATGATCAGGCATCAGACATCAGACATCAGGCTTTAGATTCCGCTTCGAATGCCAATCCTGAAGCCCGGAGCATGAAGCCTGATACCTCATATGCCTGGTCGGTGACGCCTCCGGAGTTGGTTGAGGGGAAGTATTGGGTTGGTGACGAAGGGCGAACGGTGACGTTTGCGTCGCGGCTTCCGGGAACATATTACTTTTCGGTCGCCGCCGTCGTTGACGGCAAGGTGCAGATCGTTACGCACAAGCTCGACAACATGTTGCCGGCACCGCAACCGGCACCGCTGCCGCCGGGGCCGGTTCCGCAACCGGTTCCCCCGACGCCGGAACCAACGCCGCAACCGCAACCCGATATCAATGCGGAAATCTCGGCATTGAAAGAGTTTTCGAAGACGAAAGCGACCGAGCTTGTCAAATCGCAGTATTTTGACCGCGAAAAGAAGGCTCTCGCCGAAGCGTTTTTGACGACGGCGAAACTGATTGAGGACGGCAAAGTTGAAAAGGGGGAGCAGGCCCGGACGAAACAGCGTGAGAACTCACGGAACTATCTGGCAAGCGTGAGCCTCACGTCGTGGAAGGCATGGGACGCCTGGGACAAGGAACTTTCCAAACGGCTCGCCGAACTCGACGCGGAACACACGCTCACCGTCGAACAGATCGGCAAAGCGTACAAGGCAATCGGGATGGGACTACAGTAAGCATTAGGCGTCAGGCTCCAGGCTTCAGGTTCAGAATTCTGGAGCCTGGATCCTGTTAAAGAATGGTGAAATATGGACAATCCATTTATGGGCGGCTGGCTGGCGGAAGAGGAGCCGGCGGCGATGAAAAAGGTGTTCGGCGATTCGGAAAACATGCAAATCGTGTCCGAAACGGACGCGATGACGATGATCGCGGAGGCGGCGAAGAATCCAATCATGTCGCACCCGTGGGACATGGCCGAAACGATGTTCGACACCAAAAAGTCGCCGTACAAGCGGCTGACAGTCTGGAATCAGGACGCGAACAACTGTACCGGTCACGGGACGGCAAAGGCGATTGACGCCTTCATGCTGATGAGGACGTGGATCGGCGACATGTACGAGATGACGCCGTTTGAGAACTTCGTGCCTTGGGTCTGGGGGGTCGGCAAGAACGAAGCAGGACAGCCCGGCACCGGCGGCGCGACGATGGGGGCGATGCTTGCGATGATCACGGCCAACGGCGTGTTGCCGACCGACACTCCGAACCTCCCGCCGTACTCCGGAACGTCGAACACCTGGGCACGCAACTACGGCAAGCACGCGACGAACGCGCCGTACTCGCAATATTGGGACATTGCCAAACATTTCATCATCAAAGTCGCCCGGCTCCCGCAGGACGCTGACGCCTTTTACATGGCGTGCAAGGCGGGGTACGCCGTCGCGTTCGGCACGAGCCAGCGAATCGTGATGCAGGGCATCCCAGGACCTGGTTCGAAAGACCGGCTCTGGTCGGCGGTCGGCAGCTGGATGCACGCGATGGCCGCCTACGGTTACAATCCGACGCTCGATTCTGTCGGCATCGACAACTCGCACGGCGACGGCTTCGCTTGGGCAAGCAAAACCGTGTTGAACGCCGTCGTCAACAAAGCCCGCTACTTCGACGCCTTCGTCATCCTCGGAATGACGCCGCGAAAAGCCGGCGCCGACTGGAACACCATCGGGAGAAGTTGATTGTGTTGAATAGCCTTTCTCATTGTGATATAATAGTTCATTGATTTTTGTTTTTTGTACATTCAGGCAACAATAAAAGGTTCACAATGAGTTCATCGCCTGCGGATTTCGACGACGCCGCAACACCGTGGTATCGGCTTTTAAGCAAGTATCACTGGTTCGTTTTTTTGGTTTGTTCGCTCGGTTGGGCGTTCGACTGTATGGACCAGCACCTGTTTACGGCAATGCGGAAACCCGCATTGACAGACCTGATGCCAGGCATTTCTGCTGACAAATTAGACTTCAATGTGGGGTTGGCAACGTGTGTTATGATGATCGGTTGGGCGACTGGCGGGATCATTTTCGGAGTCATCGGAGATAAATTCGGTCGTGCAAGAACAATGATCTTCACGATCCTGATTTACAGTCTATTGACCGGTTTGAGTGCTTTTACCCAGTCATTCTGGGACTTTATGATCATTCGTTTTTTGGCCGGGATTGGGATCGGAGGCCAGTTTGCCGTCGGGGCGTCGCTTTTGTCGGAAACCGTCCCGGCTCGTGCGCGTCCGCACCTCGCGGGGCTGATGCAAGCCATCTCTTCGCTCGGAAATATCACGGCCGCCCTGGTTGTATTCACATTCAACTTTTTTGCAATGCAGAAAATGTTACCCCTCGACAACTCCGTTTGGCGTTGCATTTTCCTGTTCGGTTCGATTCCGGCAGTCCTTGCATATTTCGTGATTCGATATATGAAGGAACCGGAATCCTGGCAGAAGCAGGTTTCATCGCGGGAAGGTCGCAAGAATGCCGGTTCCGTCAAGGAGATGTTCAGTAAC
>Ga0209629_10001463_pt1 | contig 15012 bp, 6 predicted proteins | sample TergutCu122P5_FD_187286 | JGI IMG/M metagenome (GOLD analysis project Ga0209629, IMG submission 187286) | Cubitermes ugandensis P5 segment gut microbial communities from Kakamega Forest, Kenya - Cu122 P5 (SPAdes) (version 2) | ecosystem: Host-associated > Arthropoda: Insects > Digestive system >...
CTAAACCTATTTCCGACACCAGGCCGCCATGCCTCAAGAACCAACCCCGCGGGGCAACCGACCACCAAGCTGACACACCTTGTGCCAACACCGTTTCAGCCACTATCCCCATATTTGTAAACGAGATCTCGTCCCCCCCTTCCCACCTGCATTTAGATCAAACAGATAATTTTCCTCAGATGCTGTATTCCAACCTGAAGATGGCCGAATTAGGCCGAAACATGTAGTTGATAAATTATTTATTATATTTACAAATATAGTTGTGTTTTTGACTGTCATTGTTGATTATTAATCTATTGTACATTAAGCGGTATTTTACTTGTATGTGCACGGACGGATGATCGGCGTACAGATAGAACTATTTCAGTAAACGCCCTGCAGAGATGCGAACGCGCTTAGTATGACTTGCGGTAATCTCGTGTTCAGAAGGCTGCTTTTATTGTAGCATACACAAATTCAGAAACATACCCGTTACAATAATTATGTGGTCTGAGGCTTTTGCCCCCTTTTATTATTTTGAAAATTAAGACTCACCAACAAATTACATTGGACAAAAAAGTCTGTAAGTTTTCTTCCGAAATTTCTTCTTTTGATAGATATTTAGAGACTACCACTGGAAATATTTTAGTAACTTATTTGGCGATACTGGAGGGAGGATGCATATTGGGTTATTGGTGGATTTATAACTAATGGGGTATCCGAAATGCTGTAAGAAAAATTAGACCCAGACGAGATGCGTGCATAAAGGTGTGTGAGTCGTTATGTAATGTGGCAGTATTTCATGTCAGATATTACCCAGAATTAGAATGTGGTTGTACGTGTTGGAATTACCCAATAAAAATTTTATGAAGATCCACATAGCCATTCTTGGATTGTTACATTTGGTCAAACAGATACAGTGAAGTTAATAGTCGCAACATTGAAATTCTTCTTTCTGAAGGCACCAAAAGCAAATAACCACAAGTGTTACCTAGTTATGAAATTCAGATTTTTTTGAAATTATGTCTTCTCTATTCTTGCAGGGAAGATAATGAAATCCTGGGTTCATACATGCTGATCCATGGTGTGAGAAGGGAAGACTTTGGGCAGTATACATGTCAGATTAGCAACACTTGGTTCCAGTCTGTTGACACTTCAGTGTGGCTCAGAGAATTCGGTAAAGAAAATAGTTTTTCAGAAATGTTGTTAAGAATATGATTTAGCATGGTTATGAAGTTTGTATTGTGAACTGCTGTATTAACAGAACCCATTTTATATCCTTTTCAGGTGGATTTAATTATAATTTATTATTGTTTTACAAGTTTCTTCAGTATAGTGTCAAAGTGTTCCTTGTAAGTTAGGAACTGGGTTTTAAAATTATCGCTTGTGTGAACTGTGGGCTTCAAGGGATTAATAACACTTCTTCAAATACATATGTTGTACAGCACTGAGTATTAGGAAAATTGCAAACAATGATAAACAAAAAGAAATTTTCAAACAATGAGTTAGAAAGGATGGGAAGGCAAACATTCTTGTCTTATTTTAAGGAAGGAATATTGCAGCTGCCTGGAAGGATTGAGGAAAGCCACAAAGAAAGACCTCGGTCAGGATCACCAGGCTTTTGTTCAAGATTGCCTGAGACGTTCATAACATGAAGCTGTCAGCTAAAGTGTTTAGTAATTTCAAATATAAAATGCAGAAAACTTCCTTGCAGGCACAGGTATGAACACTAGAAGCAAGTGAGAAGGCATGACATTCACTGTGTTGACATCTTTACTTCCAGTCACCTCTGAAATGGAAGTGGTATTCCAAACATTTTATAGGTAAAGGTCACCCCTGTGCCTTGCTTAGGGAAGGCTTGGAGAAAGATCCAAACATTCTTAATATTGGCACTTGAAGGTGTGTGATAAGCTGCATAGCTGTATTACTCTCAGAGAAAGAGTCTCTGGTAGCCACCAGATGGAGTCTCTGTGGGTCCCATGTGCTGTTACTGATTAGTGTGTTATTGAAAAAATTCTAAATCTAAAAGCCAATGTCCAGACAACAAAAGCTGGAAGAGAAAAATGCTCTGCCTGCCAGGAATTTAGTCTCCTTCATCCAACAGTAGCCAATCACTTTAGAGTTTGAATTGCCAGGGCATTTAGGTAAGTTGTGTGTCCTTCCTTTTTCCACAAAAATTCATGACCCCTGTACTTTAATGACTCCATGTTTAGGGTGTCCCATAAGTAACTGTTACCTGTTAATTAATATTTATTATTGATAATAGTAACAAATTGAATGTAAAAGTAAATAAACTATGCTTGTGTTTGCAGTGCCATACCAGGATGAAAGCCATGACAAGAGGGCATACAAGCAGATATTGCTTGTGTTTGCAGTAGTCATCCTCTCATCTCTTACACTAGTTGCTCTCTACTTGCGCTTTGGATTACAGATGCAAGTTATCTGGAAAGATTCCTTTTGCAAGCAAGAAACAAGTGGTGAGTGACAACATTACTTTATGAACAGTTCATGCAAGGTATAAAAGCCCAAGGACTGTCATTCTGCCATTATTTTATCCATATCTCACAGTTAGTTGCTGGTGGTGTATGGTATCCAGGATGGTAGTAGTACACAGACATGAGGAGTACTGATGTCAAATGAAACTAGTTGAAGAGTGTGCTTTATCAGTGAAATGATTTAAAAGTGGCCTTGGGGACTGCAACATATAAAAATGGACTGCTGGAAACTACCAAGACTGGAATTGTTGGAATTCCCTATTAATGGTTATAGGTCTAACACATGGTTGCCTCCTCAACATGCTCCACTTTATGGGATCTAATGACCACCCTAAGGGAACACACACTGCCCCCTTATGAAAGTGGGGAGGGGTTAACTATAGATTCTCCTATGAACTTGAGTCTCCATTACTGAATAACCTTCCTTCCACCCATCACCAATTCTTATGTGTTTCATGTGCACAGCTCTAACCACATAGAACACAACATATAGCAACTGTATTATCTCACACACACAAGGCACAACTGCACTTCAGTCCAGTGTTTTTTTAAATGGATTACATCAATTTCTGGTCACAAACAAGGGGCACACAGCTTTCCGCAGCACAAACATCTGCCAAGGTCAACTGCAAACTTTGCAGTCAATATCAGTATGGTTGCTCTGTCTTACATTAGTTTTCCGTAAGCTCTTGCCATCTAGTGGTTGCTTTTGAACTGTGGAGTGTAAGGAGTGTTTTTCTGTTATGAAGGAATGTAGCCAGTATTAACATACAACGAAAACTGGAAACTGAAAAATGTTTCTTACACACTCCAGAATCATAAAAAATTCACAGTTTTTGCTAAACATTTTCTGTCTTTAAACTAGCACAATTTACAACTGTATTCCTAATACAGATATTCTGGGGGGGGGAATGGACCAGATCATTGGAATTCACACAATCAGTTAAAATTTCAGCAGCATTCATACCAGTCTTACAGTAATAGGTTCACAGCATGTAATAAATTTACAGGTTTTTATTTACAGAGCTTTCTCTTAAAAATCATAAAAGAGTGCAAATATGTGAGCCAGATTTTATTACATGATGTGTTTCAAATGGGCTCTTTTGTATTTGCCTTGATGTTCATATATGTCAGATACAAATCTTAAAAGTAAAGTAAAGTAAAGGTAAAATAAAGTTCATTCTAGAACAGGCCACGAAGGCCCAGAGGGGGAGTAGAGGTATAGCTATACTCTTTCTATACCCTTGGCACTAGATGGGGGTGGGTGGTCAATGCCAAGCCCCAGCTGCTTTACCCCTGAGAAAGACTCGGTATCCATTGTATAGGAGGCTGGGTGGGCCCCAGTGCAGGTCTGGACAGGTGCAGAAAATCTCGCCCCCACCAGGATATAAGTCTTATTCAATGTTAAAAATTGGGTGTCAGAAAGACAACTGTGCTATATAATCTACACTACAACTAATCAAGTTGACCAGAATCCTGCTTGAGGAGCTGATAGCTTGTCAAGAAATGCCCCACCATTTATGGAGTCTAAAGTTCATACATCATTCCAAGAGCCTGTTCCTGTTCTTTCTCCTGAACCAGAACATTTTCCATATCTTTTATTAAATATTAAGCCATCTGGATAAAGTTTCAAAAGGGCAGTTGTTGCTAATCAGCTGTGAATAATATTATAATGTCCTAGGGTTTGTGAGAAAATGCTTACATTGTGCTTATTTTGGGTTCTTTATTGTCAAATCATAGGAAAAATATTTCAGATTTAATTGTATTGGTATGCTGATAATTCCATACTCTGTAACTGTCACAAATGAGGTATTTATCACATCATTATACTCATGTTATATCTCCTGTTGATAGAAGTTTGTGTCATAATTTATCAACCATTGTGTCACAGCTGTTTATACCTCACAGATCTTAAATTTCTGGCACCTAGGATTGTTTTTAAGCACTGGAAATAGATAATAGCTGTTCCACGAAAAATTCCTCTGATATAATCACAGTCAGTGTAGGTTTTTTGCACCATGAAACTTATTTTCCAGCTGACCTCACACAAATATTTTGTGTGATGGACCAGCTTTGAAAAAAAGTAATAAATGTGTTTTGATTTTTCTGTGAAGCAGGAATTGTGTCAGATTAGTATGGCAAAGCACACCAAGTTGGGTTGAAATTTGTAAAGTAGTTTCTAGGTTGGAAGTATGCAGTTGGATAGACCAGACACAGAAATGCCTCAACTTTATGCAGAGAATACACAAGTACTCACTTAACATTGTTTAGCTTTAATGTTGACAAATTTTAGTTTCCAAAGACTTGATAAACGTTGATTCAACTCAGATTAAGATTGTTTTTGCTGGCAGCTGGTGGGATCTTTGATGTCCAGGCTCCTGGGTATTTTAATTAATTCTTACAGGAAAGAATGGTATTGTTCTGTGTTGTTCTGTTCTATATTTTTATTTTTTGGAACATAACCCCATTGATGAACCGGGACATAATGTACATAGTGATCACTGTTGTTCAAGTTCTTGAAACATGTAATAACTATGGATATCTTGTGTTTTAGATGGCAAAGAATATGATGTCCTCATTTGTTATGATGACAAAGACTCAGATTTTGTATTGGGCATATTGGTACCAACACTTGAGACACGTTATGATTATCGTTGTTTCACACACCATCTTGGATCAACTGATGAAAACTCTCGGACAACATGTAAGTTAACGTAGATAGTTACAAGTTTGAAAGGCAAAGAATAAATGCAGACAAATTATAACACTCACTTCTTGGAGTATGCATTTTTATCATGTGCAGGAAACTTATGGATCTTACAAGTCTTGCTTCCCTAACTATACTTGCTCTTTATTTACTACATTTTTTTGAGAAGTGGAGTAATTGTGTAAAATAACACACTCAGTAGTCATCCATTTATTATTCGGTATCTTACAATTCATCACTGCTTTGTTGACACACAAAGGTGAGATTGTAAGATTGAGATGCAGAGTATGTTTTATGAGATAATTTTGTACATTAATATTATTGCTTTACTGGGGTTAAATAAAGTAATGTCAAACAGGGCCAGCTGTGCTTAATGGACCTGCCCAGCGTAGCCGTCGTCTGTTGGTTGTTTTGTCACCTTCACTTCTACACGACAGTTGGACAAGTACTGCTCTCTACCAGGCTCTGCATACTTTACTAACAGTCCATTCCAGGATTATTTGTGTAACACTGCAGGTACATACTTCAGATATCACTATGTGCATTGAGGTACTGTATTAGATTTTATGATGTTACCAACATACAGAATAATGAATTATTTATTTATAAAGTTACTTTCAATTAATTTAAAAGTACTATGTCAGGTATGTAGGTAAGTTCCTACAGAACTATAATCATCAGCCTTGTACCTGGCAACCAGGTGAAGAATCATGTAGAAATGTAATGACTTACTTTGATAGTTCTGCGTTTCTGATACTCTGGAGGAAGTTTGCCACTTGTATTGATAACAGAAAGTTTGTCCCCTGAAGTGACACTCTAATCTGTACCCTCATAAATAGGATTTATCACACCTCACTTTCCATTTTCCTTCTGCTGGAGCCTAGAAAATTGCTCTATAAGTATATACATAATTTTCACTCCTTATATGTTGTTCACATTTATAATTCTTGTGGCCCTGAAAAGGACCATTCTATATCCTGATTTCTTAACATTCCCATTTCACAATTCCTAACGGCTTCATCTGGGGTCTGTCTATTCTCTGCTTCCAATATTTTGGATTGGCCACATTTGTTTCACCCTACCCATGTAATTGAATGAATACTCACTTCAGCTGTCTTCAACTTATAAAGAATTATTTTGAATCAGATGATGGAGACAGCATGTTCTTTTGAAGTGTTGGTATCAGCATAAAATGCTGCACAATGTCAGAACACAGAAGACATCTGAACATAAAAGTCATAATCATGAATGTAACATGGAATGATAAAGAAAATGTCCAGTCAGAATTCGAGCATTTCGCAATTCCCAGCTCAAGAGAACTGAATTTCCATTGCAAAATTGCTTTCACCATAAATCTGCAGGCATTGAATTAGTTCATGTGAAAATAATGTATTATGTCATTGTAGTAATGCTTTGTCTGAGGCATGGGTACAGTAAATGGAGAAACTACTCCTGACTTTGACTCACTGGTGTTTATCAGTTAAACTTACCCCAGTCGTCATTTATGAGGGAGCATCCAGAAGTTCCAAGACTGAATCTGTGATGAAATATGCACTGACCTTTGTTACTGGTTATTGTTGCCCCTTTCTGGGTCTTAGAATGGGTCCAGTATGTCTGCCTTTGCTGAAAGCACCACTGGAACTGACTTGGGACTGTATGTAATATGGTTAGTGATTGATCCCTAAATTTCTGGAACATTCTGTAGTCTGTATAATGACTTGCTACAGGCTGGACCATTCAGTGTTTGAGACGTGGTGAGGGTTAGATTTTCTATATTGTCCAGACCAGTCCTGACATTCTCCTGTACAATGAATGAATGAATGGGTGCCAGTGCTTTTACCTGGGTGTAAAGTGGCCTGGGCGTGGCATTACTCATCTGTCCCAATCTAGTGCCAAGGTTAAAGAAAAGATAGAGCTCTACCATTACCCCTCTCTGCATTTTCAAGGCATGTTGGAGGGTGAGCTTCTTTTTATGGAAATAGCGTCCATGTGGCTGCAGTTGCATTCCCAGAAACAAGAAAAATCACAAGGATCTAAATCAGCCAAGTAAGGGGGAGGATGACCACAGGCAAATTTTCAGCAGCCAAAAGTTGCTGCACTGGCAAAACAGTACACATTGGTTCATTGTATTTGTGAAACCATCAGTTGTGGTTCCACTGTTGTTCTGGATGCTTTTCTTGGACTTGTGCCATCAGACATTACAAAACTTCCTAGTAGCAATGCTGAGTAAAAGTCTGGCCTAGAGAAACAAATTCCTGATGAATAAAAAGGGTCACCAACGTTCTCTTGATGTTCAGCCTGACTTGCCTCACTTTTCTTGGACATGAGGATGACATGCTTTTCAATTGAGAGGACTGCTGTTTGATTGCTGGGTTGTTGGTAAACCAGAATATCTTTTCCTGTGATTCCAGAGCAGTTTTCCAAAGTCTGATGTAAAACTTAATGCAAATGTAATGTTCCTTAAAGTCATACAATAGAAAATTATGGATCACATGTAACACTCATAACAATAAATTATCACTGAGAAGCAGTTCAGAGGCTTATGCCTGCAACATTCAGACCTGACTCAGGTAGTGATACTATGGCACCTAATGGCAGAAAGCTGTACTGCTTCTCATTCATGTTCTGAGTTGTGAGTTTGGGAACTTGTGGGTATGCCTGTGGGCATGAATGGTTTTAAGGCTATGGCATGTCCATAAGTATGAAGCCACTAACTCCATGGAGCAGAGTCCTTCTTGAGAAGCTAATAGTTCCTCAGCCATAAAAGAAATTCTCTGCATTTTATGGAACATGAAGGTTTATTACCATGTCAAAAGAGCCTGCAGCTTGCCCCTATCCTCAGCCAGAACAATTAAGTCCATGCCCCCCTTCCTCATCTTCTTTCTATAAGATCCATTGTAATATTACCCTCACATCAATGCCTAAGTGTTCAAAGTGGTCTCTTTCCCTCACATTTCCCCACAAAATTTCTGTATGCACTTCTTCTCTCCCCCATATGTGCCACATGCCCTGCCTCATGTCCTTCTTGATATTTGAGGATACAACAGTTAAAAATATTTGTAAAAGAGACAGCTGAGTTACTTGATATGTCATAAGATACTTCACAGATTATACTCTTTTCCCGTTTCCATTATGCTAATTCAGTACTGGAGAATGTACTGGATTGGACATGCAGAATGCGTGAGGGAAACACAGACAATGAAGTTTATTAGGGAAACTTCATTGGAAGTCCTCATTCAGAAAACTATAGTACCTATGGGGGATAATATTAATATTAATGTTGCCAGAAAGGATCAAAGTGACATGAATTGGACTGAAGTGATTTAAGATAGGAAACTGTAGTTGGAGCAAAGAAAGTGAGAGTTACTAATTATTTTAATAATCCAAAGAAGGCCAATTTTTGTCATAATTTGAGTCTTTTTTTAAAAAGAAGAAATATAGTGTAATGAATTACTCTTATTTGTTAAGAAGTACTAATCCTTAAAACATTAAAATATGTTGATGTTCTTTAGCCACTTCCAAAGTGTGACACAGCAAAAAATGCACAAGGTGACAGCCTTCCTGCTCTCCTGCATGCAGTTCATTTGGTTGAATGGAGGTCAGAGGGGTACTGTTTTGGAATGGGTGATAGAAGTCGAGCACACAAGAGGTTCTGGGCCTCAATACGCCTCCACTTGCCCCCACACAGGCATAGTAGGCAGGCAGTCAGTCCTAAGCAGGTTAGTATCTTCAATTCCAAAGACTGCATTTCATATTTTGCGAGGATAAACAAAGGTACATTTATGATATGATATGATGTTATATATGATATGATATTATTTTATATGATATATATATATATGGTATGATATGATATGATGATATATGACATGATATATGATATGATATTCACATGTCTGTCCTGGACTCCCCCCACAGTTCATCCAAAACACACACACACACACACACACACATACACATATTAAGCTTTTGAAACTTCAGGAAGATTTTCATTTACGCATAATGTGAACATCACACAACTTGAGTTCACCCCATCATTGTACTTTACATGTTTTTATCATTAAGTATACCAATGACAGCACTCATGTCTGAGATGAAAGTGATGTTTGTCTCTTAATGTAGAATTTCAAATTTGATATGGTAACATATCTGTGTAACATGAAATTTCAGTTGAGATTATATTTTTGAATGTTTTATATAGATCTATATGTCACCTTTACAAAATATGTACTCAACAAACTTTCCATCTGATGGTGATCTGATGCAGCAGACCATTGGAAATTGGTACATGAAATGTTGTATGGTTTGTTGATAGTAATTTTATGAGAAACATTGTTCTCATTCTGTAGTTACAAACGTGGTGACTGTGCAAAATTTGGAGGTTATATCACTCAAATTTTTGGAATTTGTATTCATGGACATCAGAACACATATATGGATTACTAAGTTGTGTAAACGTATAGTTCTGATAATCCCACCTTCAAAAACTAAAAGAATTTGAATGAAATTTGGCACTCCTTATATGTTCTCTAGAATTTATTATTGCTTTCTGGCTAAATTGATCTGAGTACACATATAGGAACAGCTGTTTCATAAGGAAGCACCCATGCTGATAAGTAATACAAGCACTGATTTAATTTATTAGGAGCTGAACCAAATGTCAATGGCAACTACTGGCAGTGGAGGCAATGTATGTACTGCCATTGGGACCAGCAAACGAGGAACATTGCTTACAAACTCACATGAGAGCCTGGAAGTCCTTGTTTGAAAAGTGTCAGTTACATGGATAAGACTGGGCCAGTATAGCTTTCTCTTCTTTTCATTATTACCTCAATAATAAGCCTCGAGAAAACAGGTTACTTTAAAGGAAAGATTAATACATTTTAATATATGATATTTAAATTCTTCGCTCATGTTATATTAAAGGAGCAATTTTAGTTTGTGGTAATTTAATCTTCAGGACTCAGAACTTCACAAGCACTGAAGGTCTAGATTAGTCTTGTTGTACCAGTCATTCTGTACTCTCCAGTTAACCACAATTGGTGACTTTTTTAATTTTTTATAATTTATAGTTCTCAATTGACAGTAAACCTTCTACTTATATTTTTATAGGATAATTTTATTGGGTATAATAGATGTCAAAAGAAAGACAATAGCAGTCATTGAATTTACAGTGTGTGCCCAATATTCTAACAGCTTGTTTGTAAATAAGTGTGACTACTACACTAATGGCAAATTTTTTAATGTTTGTGTTATGGCCATAGACTTCATGCAGAAAGTTTATGTATCTGGGTGTGAAACCAGACATGCAAGAATGTGTTTTATTACTTTGCAGTGACCCTTAAACTGTGAACAACATTAGGACTTTCCACCTTCATGTTACAAAATTAATATGCTTCTTTAATGTAACTATGAGTATTTATTCACAATTGACCCTTCTTTATGACTGATGTACAGTTCATTGACCTAAAATGTTCTTTATTTTCTATTGGAATCTTGGAGTTAAGGAATGCTTCTGAATCATAGCTGTAAACTCTAGCATAAACACTCAGACACCTGCATTTCCCTTTGGGATGACAGATCTTTTCCCTTTGCCAAAGAGAATGTACATGCTTAATTGCCTATAATTACTTTGTCCAAAGTGAGGTAGTATTTTTAAAACAGAATTCTGGATTCTAAAGCAAATTTAATGTAGTGTTGGCTTAGTAACTTAAACCTTCAGAATTGTAATGTTTACTGCTGTGGTAAACAAGTGTTTGTTACCATAATTGAATCTTCTCTAACTTCCTTCAAATTTTCAGCTGTAGTAATGAAATTCGAAAGTAAGTTCAAATCTATCAGCTTAATCCAGTTTCTGACATTAATTATACATGCTGAAATGGAAGATAAAAGGGGACCGTTATCATCTGAAAGTATTTTGCCTTAGATTGACATCATTGGCATAAAATAGGCATTACGGATATGAAAGAGTTTCACGTCTGCTGAAAAAGGAAAGGTAATATCTGATAGCATCCTGACACATCACTGAAATTGAGTGTAAATCATTATATGAAGCACAGTACACTCAAGTTTTGATGTCAGTGAAGGCAAAAATTTGTATGAATTACCAAAAAATATGTGTAATATTTTCTGCAACCATTTTCCTTATATATGCACTACAATGTACTGGAGCTGGCAAACAGTGACTGGGTATTATGGCAAAACACATGCTGACAGAGGCCAAGTGCCTACTAACAATATCTTATTCTGTTTCCCATTCATCCCTTCTTTCTCATCTTTCAATCACAGGAAGGGATGAAGGACTTATTCTAATGTGTCTACAATTAAGAATATGTATATGAAAAAATACATAGTGGATAAAATGCAACCTGGATTGTCTTTGCTTGGATAATCAGGAGTATGCTGTGCTGTTGTGTGATATGCCAAAAGACAAACTATCAGAGATACTCGTAAATATTTTGGTCTCAAAAGTTTGTTAAATAGCAATTTTATTAACACACTGTGTATGCCAACTTTAAAATTTAAGTGACCCAGGTGCAAAGCATTTAATTGTGCTGCAGTGAGCAAAAACGTGCTGTTATGCAACATTTATCTTGTGCATAACAGTTTCTGTCTTCTCAAATGTTATCAGAAGATTTTCTAGTAATGTTTCAGAGAAAGATGTCACTTAGAACATGACCCCTTATGCAGTGCTAGGAAACAGAACTGGACCCTGCCATTACACCCTTGTTTGTGAACCCTCATCCCTTTCCTTATTTGAAATATCTGACATCTGGCATAATTCTGCAACAACTCTGGTACACCTTCACTGGACCTTTTGGGGCACCATGCTCATGTACAGTGGAGCACTCATTCAGAGAAACCAAAATGAACATCAGTAAAATGTTATGCCAGTAGTATCTAAAGAAATTACTGTTTTAAATGGTTAAGTAACTGTTAGTTGATACTTCGTCATTAAACTGAGGTGATGCTAATTAGGTACTGTGTATTTGTGACCACGCATGTTCTAAACTGTGCAGACACATAAAGTTCTTGCCCACCCCATACACCAAGCCTGATGAGTACTGCGACTTTTATATGCATTAAGTGGCTGTCCAAGTTGTCAGCTCCCTATTAATTGTGGAAAAATTTGTGTGTGTGATAAAAATAATTTGAGCATTTTGTCAATTAAACTGTTTTAAGCCACACTACATAATAACAGGTTCAAAATTACCTTTCATCCCAGGCTTTAATGGTGAAACTAAAGTGTCTTAAGCAACTTAAATTGAGATGTTCAAGCATGAAAATGAACTATGTTCAGTGACTTTATTGTTATAAAAATATTAATGTATCATTACAATCTCAGACATGTTTAATATTACATGTAAATAGTGCTAAACAATGTCATTTTATAAGTAAGTTTTTCTATCTTCCATGGCATAAGCAGGGTTTAAAGCTCCTGATGGTTTTATGATCAAAAACAAAACACAGGAACTAACTGTATGTGATATGTGTTTCTCATTAAAATATGCTGGGCCATAATGTTTCTTCCAGGAATATTAACTGCAGTGCAGTAAGGAGAGTAATGCATGAAAGCTGATGTATTGATTACTGTTGTGTGGAGAGAACAGTAAATATCTTAAATTTTGTACTTGTATGTATAATCTGTTTCACCATTACAGATCTTGACTGACCACTCAGTAATGTGCACATTCAGTTCAAATCTTGGCTGAGGCACTGTATATCCCAGTTTAGGGACTTCAAAAGTTTTATCACACTCTTCCACATAGACGTCACAAATAGGCCATGACCACTTTTTGCCATTGCTTGTAGAACCTGTACAGTTAATACAGCACTATTAAATAACCTGTAAAAGTACCAGGATAGGGAAGAAGATTATCAGGTGCCAAAAATTTGTGTGTGTAAAAACAGTGCTGTTTAGTGGAAGTAATAGGTTTTTACAAATACTGCATTCTACATACAGGGTCTTTACTGTCAACTTCATCTACTGCTCTCTGTTTGACTTCAGATATTTATTTGTTTCACTTCAGTATTAAATAAACTCTGAAATATCCAGGTTAATGGTAAGAGATACAACAGATAGCAGAGAAAATAATTTGGACATATGTTACAGAATATACTTTCAATATATACACCAATAAATGCACTGAATAAAATACAATTCATAAAAGTATGAAAATGCCTATATATTTTGGCACTGGAGTGCCATACTCAGGGAGTTATAGAACAAAGGAATATAAACCCAACATGTTTGTCTAGGTATTACACTGCCTGTTTTGAAATGCTGAAATTGTTCAAATTCAAAAATAAGTATAAAAATTATAATATTGTTGTATTAAAATTATATGATTGTGAGCAGTTCCAAGTATAAGTATGCATGCTCTGTACAGAACATAAACAACTATGGACTTACACTTGGAACTGCTTACTATTACATTATTTTAATATCACAATATTGTAATTATTATATTTATCAATTTTTTATGTGTTTTAGTATTCTAATATTTTTAACATTTCTGGACAAGCAGTGAAATACCTATATTGTTGCTGTAAAATAGCATAAGTTTGGAGCATGTTAAGTCTATAATCTGTGCTTTTCCAAATTGTTTACATTTATTTCTAGGTGTCTAACTTTATGGTTTGTTAAAAAAACAGCTAAACCAGTGACTAATTCACATTACCATTTTCACACTGATCCTCTACTGCACTGCCTTACCCTTGGAAGTTACTGCTCTGTGCAAATGTGTGTCTTCCTTGTGAAGGAAACCTTGAAAATCAACAAAGGCAGCTGCACAAGGAAAGAAATGCAAGGAAAAGTTTGTTTATGACATGAATGGCTGGATTGTACCATGTGTATTTTATAAGAATTGCTCTAATTAGTTGACTAATTGACTGAATGATTAATTAGTAACCTGCCTTATATATGGCCTCACTTCATACCAATTGCTTGTTTGCCATATAAAGGTGTTCCATCACACTATACACCAGTTTTCTCACATAAAGACATAAAGAAAGTCAATATCATTATCCTATCAGAAATCTATTAATCCACATACAGATAACTGAGAATTTGCTGTCTTTCTGTTTTTAATAGTTAAAAACGCAGGAAACAGGTTGGTGTTTTCAGTCTGCATGAAAATAAATGTGCATATGGTAGAGAAAATATGCAGTTAGTATTTGTGTGTATAATCTTTAAGAAATCAACTATATAAATAGTAGAAAGCTGTGTTTAGCCAATGTGCTGTGAAATTTTACTACAGTGTGCTGTACACCTACTGTTTTCCTGTATCCAAAAGCACCAGTTTCCTGTGAACAATTTATGAAAGGCTTTACTGAAATTATTGAACTCCTCACTGCACAGGTGGTTCTCACTTAGACCAAGAAACTACATTTAATTGTCTTTCATAAATGTAAAAAGCATGTTTTAGTACTTAACCATATCAGATCTCTTCATCTCTTAATCCACATAAAGTAGGATTTCCAGCATTTATTGCAGTAATTAAAATTCTTGGACATGTCATTACATCTACCGCTACTGAACTGTAATAAATAAAAAAAACTATATCCAGTCCTACAGTCATGTACTTGGACAACAATGATTTGACCTCTTCTTTTAACAAATCTTGTAAATGTATCAGCTTTGTCCTGCATGGTTGTTAAATATTACAAAATCTCATAATTAGTAGGGAATAATATGTCATAGTAAAACTGTTTCAAGTTTCAGATGTGTCATATATGTTTGGCAAATATTTTCTTTTGGTTATTTTTTGCACACTGTCAAAATTTCTGGATATGTAATGGTGTTTTTTATTTTTTACGTTATTTGGTTTT